>MDTG01038776.1_pt1 | contig 10260 bp, 5 predicted proteins | sample 811421 | NCBI WGS metagenome assembly MDTG01 (sample SAMN05326645, study PRJNA326480) | marine metagenome | isolation source: seawater | place: Pacific Ocean: South East | collected 2011 | reverse complement strand
TCATACCGTTAACTGCGAATGATGGCATATCGTAAGCATGCCCTAATTTATATAAATCTGTTACATTAGAAGTCCTTTCTACAGATGTACCCATTGCATACATGTTATTTTCGATAACAAACACAACAGGTAACTTCCAAGTCATAGCCATATTCAAAGCCTCATGAAATGCACCCTGCCGAACAGCTCCATCACCCATTAAACATATGTTCACATTTTTCGTACCTCTGTATTTCTCAGCAAAAGCGATACCTGCACCAAGAGGAATGTGACCTCCGACAATCCCATGACCACCATAAAAACCTTTTTCTTTATCAAACATATGCATTGAGCCTCCTCTTCCTTTGGAGATTCCAGATGTTTTTCCAAAGAGCTCTGCCATAATAACTTTTGGGTCGGCCCCCCTTCCTATAGGTTGACAGTGATCACGATATGTAGTTATGACACTATCTTCTTTACCTAGGGTAGTTTCGTAACCAGCTATAATAGCTTCCTGACCAATATATAAATGACAAAAACCTCTGATTTTCTGTTGAATATAACATGCTGAGGCTTTTTCTTCAAATTTGCGGTACAGCAACATCTCTTCGTACCACTTTAAATATTGTTCCTTAGAATACTTCAAAGCTTTATTATCTTTCGCAACAACCGCATTAGAACCTTTTGCCATAAAATGAATTATTTAATCAAAACAAAAGTAAGAAAGTCCTCTTAAATATACGATATATAAACTGACTTTTCCACAAAAAAAAAATCCTGTAAAATCGATATAGTGAGTTGAAAATGAATTCTAAGACGCAACCACCTATTCAAACAAACATCTGTAAACCAATGTTTTAAAACAAGAAAAACCATACCAAAAATCAAAATTTAGAGGCCTTGTCAATGCATAATACACGAGTATTAACAAATCTATAAAAATATACACTATTCAAAAGCCTATAAATAGGGTTCTAATTTTTCAAGTTGAATACTTCGTGATCCTTTTATAAGCACTTTGTAATTTTTAATTTGGTAAAGACAATCACTTTCTATCAATTCATCAACATTTTTAAAAACGCTAAAATCTGAGTTGTTATATTTTTTAAACTCAGGTCCTACAAGAATTGCATTACATCCTGAATCTGCAACTTTTTTTATCACTTTTTTATGTTCTTCTTCAGAAACAAATCCTAGCTCTTTCATATCACCAAGTATAAATAGTTTATTACCTTCATGCAAAAGCAATTCGTCTATTGCTAGGTTCATACTTGATGGATTAGCATTATAAGCATCCAAAATTAAATGATTGCCCCTATCTGTATTTTTTATTTGACTTCGATTATTTGTTGGTGCATAATCCTGCAAGGCATTTTCTATTTTTAAAGTGTCAACTTCAAATTCCTTTGCAACTACATAAGCTGTCAAAGCATTATTAGCATTGTATTTTCCAAATAACTTTGTTCTAATTAACTTCCTATCTATCCAGAACTCTAGTTTAGACACATTTCCTTTTAACTCAAAATCCAACTTACAACCTTTACCATATTCAATACAGTGCGAATAATTTTCAGTTAGTGGCAATAAGTAAGGCTCATTATTATTCACAAACAATATCCCTTTCTTTTTGATAATATACCGATACATTTCCGACTTAGTTTTTACAACTCCTTCCTTGCTACCAAAACCCTCTATGTGAGCCAAACCAATATTGGTAATCAAACCATGGGTTGGATCTGCTATTGTACAAAGTTCATGGATGTCACCTTGTTTGTTTGCTCCCATTTCAATCAGAGCAAAGTCATGATTGTCACGTAAACCTAAAAGTGTTAATGGAACTCCAATGTGATTGTTTAGATTTCCCTTTGTGTAAAGTAAATCAAATTTTGTTTCCAAAACAGAGGCTAGCAGTTCTTTTGTTGTTGTTTTACCATTGCTTCCTGTAATTGCCAAAATCGGAATATTAAATTTAGAACGATGGTAATTTGCTAAATCCTGAAGTGTTTTCAAAACATCAGAGACCTGTATTATATTGTTACCTGAAATGCTTTTATCATCGCATATAGCATACGAACAACCCTCTCTGAGTGCCTCATCCGCAAATTTATTTCCGTTAAAATTTTCACCACTTAATGCAAAAAATAGGGAATTGGAAATAATTTTTCTAGTGTCGGTGCAAACTTGATAACCACACTTTTTGTAAAGTTCGTAAATGTCCTTAAGTTCCATAGTAATAAAAATAAAAAGCCCCCTGATAATTTCAGAAGGCTTTTGATTAATTATTTCAACTTTCTACTAATCCCAAGTTGTTGGTTTCCCAACTCTGTGCATCGCACAACGAAAACCTAAGTTATCTTGGTCTTGATCTTCATCTAAAAATCTTCGAGTCCCAGGAGCCATCCAGTATACTCTATCCTTCCAATTTCCGCCCTTATAAACCCTAGTTCTGTTCGACTGTAAAGAATGCGTAGAAGTTTCGTACATCAATTTTTTGGCTTTAGCAGGCTCAGCCATTCCTGGGTCATCATAATAAACTGATGATGAAAACTCACCATCTAAGAAATCAATATTTTGAGATTTTTTGTAGTTTCTTTTCTTTTCTAGTTCATCTTCAGGATTTTTTATATCCACAGGTCGCATTACCATTTTACCTAAAGAATCTTTGTCCAAGTAAAATCCGTCAGCATCTTTGGCATAGGTTTCATAAACATTACCTCTAAAAGATCTAAATTCATTGGCATCTTCAAGGGTAAGCGGTCGATAAACATCCATGACCCATTCTGATACATTACCCGCCATTTGATATAATCCATAATCATTTGGCCAGTAAGAACGCACTGGAGATGTAATATCAGCACCATCATTCAGTCGTGACGCAACACCCATGTAATCGCCCTTTGCGCGTGTTATGTTTGCCATCATTTCACCCTGCCAGTTGTCATCTTTATTACGCACCCAATGCCCATTCCAAGGATAGATTCGTCTGTCTAAAATACGTTCATCGATGGTGTTACCAATTAATCCAATTGCGGCAAATTCCCATTCCGATTCTGTTGGAAGTCGATAACGAGGTAATAGAATACCATCCTCAACACGAACTTTTCTATATTCATTGTTTGGATCAAGATCAATCATCTCATCTTTAACTAAACCTTCATATTGTCCTTTAAGGTAAGTATCTAGGTTAAAGTTATCTTCGTTTACCTGATTCGGGTTCACTTTCAATATTCCCTCACGAATCAGGATATACTCATTAACTCGGTCTGTACGCCATACACAGTAGTCGGTGGCCTGCAACCAAGAAACACCAACAACAGGATACTCACTGTAAGCTGGATGTCTGTAATACAACTCTACGTATGGTTTTGTGAAAGACAATTCATCTCTCCAAGAAAGGGTGTCTGGTAAAGCATTTACCGCTACTTGTGGATAATCGGCACCATAAACCCTCCTCAACCAATATACATACTCTCTCCAGTCCACATTTTTTATTTCAGTCTCATCCATGTAAAACGAAGAAACAGATTGTGTTCTGGGAACATTATTCCACTGATGAACAACATCTTGGTCTACAGTACCCATTGTAAAACGACCTCCTTCAATGAGGATTAAACCGGGACCCGTTTCTTGTTCAAAATAAGGAACCACCTCAAAACCACCGTTCTTTGGATTATTAACAGTCCAACCGGTAGTGCTTGAAACCTCTCTACGGCATGATGTTATAAAAATAACTCCTAATACCATAAAAACACCGAACTTTAAATAATTTATAGCCAACTTTTTCATATTTGTAATCGTTTACTTATCAATAATAACGCTTTCAATTAAAAACGTAACAATTAAAACACAATTTTCATTTCTCTAAAAAGAAGGACAACTTACGGGTGTAAACTTCTTTCTTTTAGGTCTGCAGTTAAACTGAACTGTCATCGACAATTCATGAGATCCTGCACTCGCATTACTTAATTTGGAAACCGTAACATCATAACTGTATCCAAATCTGAAGTTAGTAGTCATCATTCCTACTAATATTATAAATGCATCTTGATTTCTATACCATAGCCCACCAACGATTGGCCCTTTTGTAACGTATAATCCAAGATTTAATTGTTGAAAGTCTTTTTGCTTTTGATATAAAATATTTGGTGATATAGAACTCTCCGGCAATGTATTCGCATTTCTTCTTCTTCTTCTTTTGTAACGAGCACTTTGACGACCAATTGGAATAATAGCTCCGGTATGAGCAGTAATTTTCCTGGGTAATGGACTTACTCCCGGACTTAAAAAAGCTTCATCTGGCTCTAGTAAATGGTGCGCAGCAGCACCAATGAAAAACGAGGAGCTATATCCTAACAGCCCAGCTGAAAAGTCCACATTGGTTACTGTATTTTGCGGATTAACTTCAGATGTCGTATTGATGAAACCATACCGGTTATCAATCATATCTCCAAATGTGAGTTTATTCCAGTCTACGCTTTTTTGGGCATACGTAGCCTGAATACCTGCCTTTACAGAGAAGGAATTTGTGACAGGTAAATAATACGAATAAATTGCACTCGCGTTTGTAGTTTCTATAGTTCCATCTCCAGCCGCATCCTGAGTAACAATCATACCAAACCCTCCAGCGAGAGCATCTACGTGCTGGTCATAGGAGGCTGAGTAGGTTATGTATGTTTTGTTTATACCAGGCCATTGATTACGATAATTCATAACCATCCTAGGACATCTTGAACTCCCGGCAAAGGCAGGATTCAAATACAAAGGGTTTGCATAAAACTGGGTGAATTCAGGGTCTTGAGCCATAGCCTCTCTGTTAAAAAAGACTGAAACGAAAAGCACAAGGATGGATAGAAGCAAACTTCTTTTACTCATATTCAAAACATTACAATTTACAATTATAATGAATATTTGTCGAAAACTATAATCAACAATTCCCATACACGATAAAATGTTATAACATATAAGTGTTAAAAAAGTAACATGCAGTACAATTCTTCATCAAGAATCTCGTATTTTTAAACTGTAAGACATCATTAATCGTTCATGCGCGGCGTTTTAATATACACACTTATAGCATTGCAGGTTACACTGTCTGCGCAATCTGTACATTTCAGTTTTGAAAATTACCAAATTATCAAAATTGGCCAATCCAAATCCGTAAGCTTCAAAAATAGTTTTTTCAATGAGAACCTTGTTGGCTATCAACAACTTAATTTTAAAATGAAATTAAGTAAAGAATTTTCAATACTTTTTATACATTCAAAACCTTGCTCAAGCGAAGAAGAAAAAATTCTTAAAAATTGGAATTGGAGACCTTCACCTAGAATTAAAATAACAAACGGACGCTCAAACGGAAATTCTTATTCCAACTTAAGGGTCTACCCCTACTTTCTTAAAAATGGAGTGAAACACAAAATAATTGAAATTGAACTGAATTTACAAAATACTCAAAATGAAATCATCACAAGCTTTAAATCCAAAAATGAGGTGACCGAGTCCGTTCTAAACAATGGGAGTTGGTTCAAATTCAAGATTTTTGAGTCCGGTATGTACCAACTGTCCTATGAAGAGCTAGTTGAACTCAATATAATCCAAGAACCCATCTCTACGAGTCAAATTTCAGTTTATTCAAATCCTTCAAGGATGTTAGATTTTACAGTAGGAAATAAAAGACCACAAGATTTACAAGAGATTTCCTCAAAAACAACTGGTCCTTCAAACTCAATATTTGGTCCTGGTTCTTCTTTGATCTTTTATGCCGAAGCAAATGGACATGAATATTACGACCAAAACGACGGATATTTTAAGAACGAAATCAATTTATACTCAGACACGAATTACATTTACATAACAACATCAGCTGTATCCAGAAAAACTGTTGCAAATCAAAATATTCCAAGTCCAACGGACACACTTTACGATTACATAAAAGTCAATCACCATGAGAGAGAAAGCATCAACTTCATTAAAAGCGGAAGAGAATGGTTTGGTGAAAATTTTAGCAACAACCCATTAACCTTTTATCAAAACTACACCCCTCCTATTCAAAAAGAACCTCAAGTAAAAATTAAATACAAAGTGTGCACGAGAAGCACCAATTCTTTTAATAATAAAGTTTCATTAATTTTGGATAACGACACTGTATCTTATGTCGAAATCAGTAAAGTGAGTACCATATACTACACTGACTATGTCAAATTTGCAACCGAAAGCTATCTAACCAATACCTACAATAACTCCGGACAAGATAGTTTAAGTGTCCGGTTTTTTTATCATCAAACAGAAAACACTGAGGCCTGGATTGACTACTTTACAGTAAACACTACAGAGCGGATAACAGCCAAAAAGCCAGAGACGCTCCTACACATTTCTGATAACAACAATCAAGTTAACTGTATAAATGTATCCTCAATTCTCCAAAACCCTATTGTGTGGGATGTAACTAACACCTCTAAAATCAAGGAAGTACAAACCACGAGAACAGATTCTGGATTCACATACACTTCGCGACTAGATACGCTCAGAAAATTTATTGTATTCGAAGAAAAAAATATTCGTACTCCTGAATTCAAAAACAAAGTTGAGAATCAAAATTTGCACGGACTTTCATCAACAAATTATTTAATTGTCACCAAAAAATCATTTTCAAATCAAGCTAATCAACTCATTGATTTACACGATAGAAATGACAACTTAAGTGGGCAAGTTGTTTTTGTAGATAATATTTACAACGAATTTTCATGTGGAAGACCAGAAGCTACTGCAATTCGTGATTTCATCAAAACCATTTATGAGCGCGGGAAAGGAACAGATGACTCACTTCGCTATGTACTGCTTTTAGGAGAAGGAAGTTATGATCCTAAAAACAGAATCAGCAACAACATTAATTACATACCTACATTCCAGTCTTCTAATTCAGTTAAGCTCACCAATTCCTACGTCACAGACGACTTTTACGGCTTAATGGACGATAATGAAGGTACCTACTCTGACGGAGATTTATTGGATTTAGGTATAGGAAGACTTCCTGTTAAAACAGATAAAGAAGCGCAAAATATAATTAATAAAATAGTTGAATATTATGACGAATATGCGGATATATCTTCAGTTACAAATTATGAAAAAAAATCACTTACATCAAAGGGCAGCTGGAAAAACAATATTGTTTTTATTGGTGACGATGGGGACTCTAACGAGCATATGAGGCAATCCGATGCCCTGGCTGAAAAAATAGATACATCCATTGGAGTATTGAATACAAAAAAAATATTTGTAGATGCTTTTCCACAAGAAAACACAAGTATTGGCGAGCTGTCCCCCGAAACGAACAAAAAACTAAATAAGCTTTTAAAGGAAGGAACTCTAATTGTCAATTACACAGGACATGGAGGGGAATTAGGTTGGGCAAGTGAACGTATATTTCTAGTAAATGATATTCAATCTATGAAAAACAGAAATAGACTCCCACTTTTCATGACAGCAACCTGCGAATTCAGTCGCTTCGATAGTCCAGAGGGAGTTAGTGCTGGAGAACATTTAATTCTTCAACCTCAAGGAGGAGCTATTGCACTCTTCACAACAGTACGTTTGGTATTTTCAATTCCAAACTTCAAGCTCAATGAGACCTTTTATTCTGTTTTAGAATCTTCTATTAATAAGAATAAAACTGCCATTGGAGATATTTTTAAAGAAACTAAAGTGATGAACAATGGTGGCTTAAATGACAGAAACTTTACCTTGTTGGGCGACCCTGCTCTTCGACTGGCGGTACCCACCCACAAAATTTTATTGGATAGCATTACGTATAATAATATAAAAACCGATACAATTAAATCAATTTCATCACCAACTATTCATGGTAAGATTGTTAATTCAAATGGCACAACTCCGATGAATTTTAATGGTTGGGTCAAAATAACATTATTTGATAAAGAACAAACACTAGCAACTTTAGCAAATGATGAAAACGCCGTTCCTTTCTCATATAAGTCTCAGGAAGATCTGCTTTTCATTGGGAAATCATATGTAAGAAATGGCTATTTTTCTTCCACTATTTTTATTCCTAAAGACGCTCGTCAAAATTTTGATTTTGCAAGGCTAAGTTTTTATGCGCTCGACTCTGTTTTAGGAGATGCATCAGGTTTTGACGAAACAATTACACTGGGCGGTACCGATGAAAATGCAACACAAGACAATACAGGGCCAAACATTTCTATTTTCTTAGACGATACAACCTTTGTTTTTGGGAGCAATGTTACACCTTCGCCAATATTTATTGCTTCTTTAATGGATTCAAGCGGAATAAATATCATACCTAATGATATTGGGAAAGATCTCGTTTTAACTATTGATGAGCGTTCGGATTTGAGCTTTGTTTTAAACGATTATTATACCCCATCAACATCAACCTACCAAAAAGGAGAAGTTGTTTTTCCAATTGATGAGTTAGAGGAGGGTAGGCACTCGCTTGAATTTAGGGCTTTTGATAATCAAAATAATTCTTCAAGAGCGTATACAGAGTTTATTATTGAAAACAATCCAGAACTTGCATTAAAATACATCCTTAATTATCCCAACCCATTTACAACCAATACGGGCTTTTATTTTGAACACAATCAAACCAGTGAAAACCTTGAGATAAGCATACACATTTATACTATATCCGGAAAAATAATCAAAACTTTGGAGGGTTTTTACAGTGCTACATCAAAGCGAATAGGACCTATACAGTGGGATGGACTAGACGAATTTGGCGACAAAATTGGTAAAGGTGTATATGTGTATCAAATCACTGTAAAAAATAGCAAAGGAGATACCGATAAGGCTATACAAAAACTTGTTCTTCTAAGGTAATTGATGTCAATACTGTAGGGTTATGAACTTAATTCCCTCTTTTCTAAACCTAAAAGCAGGGGCAGGAAATTTAACGAAAGAAATTCCTTTTAAAAAAGCATTAAAAAAACTAGAATTTGTCTTAATATTCTGAAAATTCAAATCAATTGAAAAATACATTTCACGCTGCCTCTTAAATATTGGTAAAGCCTCCCCTTCTTCATTGAAAAAGGGATTATTTGAGCCTCCAACCATTCCGTCACCACTGTACCCAATAGCTATCGACAACCATTTTGGAAAAAATTTTGGATTAACATTCATATCCGATAATGAAAAAGACAACCAATATACTTGTCCATTATAATCTTTTAACCATCTATTCCAATGACTATCCCCAAGTAAGGAAGGCCTATAATCCGCATATTTCGAAGGCCAATAAGAAAATTTTGGTGTAATAATTTGCCTATGAAAAAATAGCTGTTGCACCAAAAATAAGCTAGTTCCTAAACCATTTGACAGCACATCCCCGCCTGAAGCTCCCCAGGTTGGAGAAAAGCCATCCATAATTTCAGTCGCTAACAAAAAATAAAAGCCATAAATTCCTCCATAAAAAATGGATTTTTTTTCTTTTACCCCTGACCATCGAAGGACATTGTAGCCGTAATAACCGCCGAAAAAGGAAGCAAGTCCATGACCTAACTTATCCATTTGTAACCATTCATCATTATCGTTAAAAAAATGAAATGGAACTGTTTGGTAATCTCCATACCATTCTTTTGACAACACTCCTAATGTAACACCTGTGCCTAAAGATGAAATACCCCCAACAGACCATACTCGAACTTTTGAAATAGAATCAGGAATTTCAAACAAATTAATGGGTGTTTGTGCAAAACAAAATTGATGCATAAAAAAAAATCCGATTATTATAACAACCGGACTTTTATGGTATTTATTTAATTTTCTTTGCACTAATTTAATAATTGCTTGTGTGTCTCTTTTAACAAATTTACAGCAGCTTCGCTAGATGTAGATTCACAGTATGTTCTTAGAACAGGCTCTGTTCCTGAAGGACGAATCATAATCCATTCGTCATCATTAAAGAAAAACTTATAGCCATCTGTATCGTCAACACGCTGAATTGGTCTTCCTACTAGTTCTTTAATGGCTCCTGAAGCACAATCGTCCATAACCGATTGTTTTTGGCCTTCCGATAAGTGCAAATCAATTCTTTCGAAGGCAAATGGTCCAACAATTTCGTACACCTCATCAATAAGCTCTTCCAATGTTTTTCCACTTTTTGCCATATACTCCCAAATTGTTAATCCTATCCAAACACCATCTCTTTCCGGAATGTGACCTTGAATAGCCATTCCTCCAGATTCTTCTCCACCCAAAAGGAAACCTCCCTTTAACATCAATTCGCAAACGTATTTAAATCCAATTTTT
>MDTG01408458.1_pt1 | contig 10261 bp, 8 predicted proteins | sample 811421 | NCBI WGS metagenome assembly MDTG01 (sample SAMN05326645, study PRJNA326480) | marine metagenome | isolation source: seawater | place: Pacific Ocean: South East | collected 2011 | reverse complement strand
TAAGGAAAACATTGAAAAAGCTGAAAAAATTTATTTAGAATTAAAAAAACAAAATATTGACGTATTGTTAGATGATGTTGACGAGAATATGTCTAATAAATTTAAAAAACATGATTTAATAGGAATTCCATACCAAATAATAATTGGTTCAAAATCTGATAAAAATAACTTTGAGTTCAAGGAGTTAAACACTAAAAGCGAAATAATGAGCCTTGATAAAATAAAATCAAAACTAAAAGCGTAATACATTGTTCACAAAAGCTGAGAGACTTATTTCTTTAAGAAATTTAAGACCTAAAAAAAAGGAGGGCTTTCTAAAAATAATTTCGATATTTTCATTTTTAGGAATAATGCTTGGTGTAGCAATTTTAATAATTGTGATGTCAGTGATGAATGGGTTTAAAACAGATTTGACAAAAAAAATTTTAGGTCTTAATCCACATGTTGTAATTCAGCCAAATAGTTTTAAAATTAATGATGATTTTATCAGAAAATTAAAAAATAATTTCAAAGAAATTAGTTTAAGCAGATCTTACTCTGGAGAAGGTATAATAATTAGCAATGAAAATGCTAAAGGAGTATTCGTAAAAGGCATTATCAAAAGTGAAGAAAATATCTTAAATTTTTTTAAAAATTTTACAATAGAGGGAGAAATAAATAATTTTGACATTAATAGTGTTTATATTGGCTCAGAGCTCGCATTTAATTTAGGTTTAAAAGAAGGAGATTCTATAAATTTGATGTCATCAGCCTTCGTCTCGACCCCAGTAGGAAGATTACCAAAACAAGAAAATTTTAAAGTAGTTGGAATTTTTAATACTGGTTTTCTTGAATTTGATCAGAATATAGTTTTTTTAAATTTACAGGATGCTTTATCAATTTTTAATAAAGAAATGAATGATCAAAACTTAGAAATATATTTAAAAGATCCTTTGCAGGCAAATTATTATAAAGATCAAATCCAAAAAATTAATCAAAATTATTTTATTTATACGTGGTCAGATCTAAACAAATCTCTTTTTAGCGCCTTAAAAGTTGAAAGGAATGTCATGTTTATAATTTTAACACTAATTGTAGTAGTAGCAGCTTTTAATATCATTTCTGGACTGACGATCCTAATAAAAAATAAAACAAAAGAAATTGCCATACTGAAAACTTTAGGCTTAAGCAATAAATCAATAAAAAAAACTTTTTTTTTAACCGGACTGACTATAGGTTTTTTTGCTACAATTAGTGGAATATTTTTAGGAATTTTAGTTTCAATTAATATAGAAAAAATAAGGTCTTTTTTATCTACAGTATTCAAATTAGAAATATTTCCTTCGGATATCTATTTTTTAGATAAACTGCCAAGTGAAGTAAACTTTAATTCAATTTTAATTATTTTTTTCATTTCATTAATTATCTCAGCAATAGCGTCTTATTTACCTGCTATGAGAATTTCCAAAATGAGTACATTTAGAGCTTTGAGATATGAGTAATTTTTTTTTAGAAACTACTAATTTAAAAAAAAGTTTTGAACATATAAATGGTTCTATTACATTGTTTAAAAATTTAAATTTGAAAATAAAAAAAGGAGAATTGGTAGCATTAGTTGGTCCATCAGGCTCAGGAAAATCGTCCTTACTTCATTTACTTGCTTTACTAGATGAGCCTACTGAAGGTAAAATTATTATAGATAAACAAGAAACAAAAAATTTGTCTAATGAGCAAAAAGATGAATTAAGACAAAGAAGTATTTCAATCATATTTCAGGATAACAACTTACTCACTGATTTTACCGCCATTGAGAATGTAATGATGCCTTTATTAATTAAAGGAGAAAATAATAAAATTATAGTAGAAAAAGCTAAGAAAATATTAAAAGAGGTAAAAATTATAGATAGATCAAATCATTTTCCCAATGAATTATCTGGTGGCGAACAACAAAGAGTAGCTATAGCGAGAGCGTTAATAGCTGAAACACATTTAATTTTGGCAGATGAACCAACAGGAAATTTAGATTTTAAAACTTCAAAAGAAATATTTTCTCTCTTTTTGAAATTAAAAAAACAAAAAAAAACAATAATCTTTGCAACTCATAATAGAGAACTTGCTAACAAGGCGGATTACAAGTTGTTTATTTCTGATGGTGATATAAAACGGGTTAATGCTCAATAATGGCAAATATTTTAACAATATAAAAATTCATACTCAATATTCAATTTGCGAGGGTGCAATAAAGATTGATGATTTAGCAGAATATTGTAAAAAAAAAAAAATAAAATCTTTAGGTTTAGCGGATAGTCTCAATTTATGCGGGGCTTTGGAATTTTCTGAAAAACTGTCTAAAGTCGGAACTCAACCGATTATAGGTACCCAAATTAACCTTAGAGATCAGAATATTCTAGGTAAAGTCACATTGTATGCAAAAACAGAAGATGGGTATAAAAATCTTACCAAACTATCTTCGCTTAGTTATTTAAAAAGCAAAGAAACAGAAGAACCTGCATGTGAAATAACAGATTTATTAGCGAACAATAAAGATTTAATCTTGTTAACAGGAAATTATAGAGATTTTTTTGGAAAGTTATTCCAAGCCAATAAAATAAAAAATTTTGATGAAACAATCAATTTATTAAAAAAAAATTTTGATAATAGAATTTACCTTGAAATTCAAAGGCACAGTGAAAAAGATGAAAAAATTTTTGAAACTTACCTTTTAAGTAAATCAAAATCTTTAGACATTCCATTGATAGCAACTCAAGAAGTTTTTTATATTCATCAAGACATGTATGAGGCCCACGATACATTGAGATGTATAGGTGAAAAAAATTTTGTTGATGATAAGAATAGGTTTAAGTTAAGTAATCAACATTTTATTAAAGATAATCATGAATTAGAAAAATTATATTCCGATATTCCAGAGGCCCTAGAAAATAATTATAATTTTCATTTAAGATTTAATTTTAAGCCCAAAAAGTCAAAACCAATATTACCATCAATTGCTAACAATCATAGTAACTCTCCAGAAGATGAACTTTTACGACAAGCTAAGAATGGTCTTGAAAATAGACTAAAAAATTTTATTACAAAAAAAAATTTAAATTCCAATACTGATGAACTAAAAAATATTTACGAAGATAGGCTAAATCATGAAATTAATATAATTAACTCAATGGATTACGCGAGCTACTTTTTAATTGTTTCAGATTATATTAAATGGGCTAAAAAAAACTTTATACCTGTGGGACCAGGTAGAGGCTCAGGAGCTGGCTCTCTAGTGGCGTACTGTTTAGATATCACAGACCTTGATCCAATTGAATATAATTTAATTTTTGAGAGATTTTTAAATCCAGATAGAATTTCGATGCCAGACTTCGATATAGATTTCTGTGAGGAAAAAAGAGATCAAGTATTTGAATATTTAAAATCAAAATATAAAGGGGGTGTGGCTCATATAATTACTTTTGGTAAATTAAAAGCTAGAATGGCATTAAGAGATGTAGGAAGGGTATTAGGCCTTCCCTATGGACATGTGGATAGACTTTGTAAAATGGTGCCTTTTGATCCTTCAAGACCTTTAACATTAAAAGAGTCAATAGAAAGAGAACCAAGATTTAAAGATGAGGTTAAAAATAATCCTAAAGTAAAAAAACTACTTGAACTCTCATTAAAATTGGAAGGTTTGAATAGAAATATGGCTACTCACGCCGCAGGAGTAGTAATTGCTGGAGAAAAATTATCAGAACAATTTCCACTTTATGTAGATCATAGTTCAAATCTTATTTTACCTTCAACACAATATGACATGTATTCATCTGAGAATGCTGGATTAGTAAAATTTGACTTGCTTGGTTTAAAGACACTTACAGTAATTGACAAAACTTTAAAAAGATTAAAAGCTAAGAATGTATCTTTAGATATAAGCAACATTAATCAAAATGATGAAAAAGTTTTTTCTTTATTATCAACTGGTGAAACTACAGGTTTGTTTCAATTAGAAAGCGCTGGAATGAGAGAAGCAATTAAACAAATGAAACCAAATCGATTTGATGACATAATAGCTTTAGTTGCTCTTTACCGTCCTGGCCCGATGAGCAACATTCCGATATATAATGATTGTAAAAACGGAGCAAGAGAGCCTGATTATATTCATCCCACTCTAAAAGAAATATTAAAACCAACTTATGGAATAATAATTTATCAGGAACAAGTAATGCAAATCGCTCAGACATTAGCTGGATTCACAGCAGGTGAGGCTGATATTTTAAGAAGAGCTATGGGAAAAAAAAAGAAGGCAGAACTGGATAAACAAAAAGAAACATTTATTAATGGAGCAATCAAAAATGGTATAGCTAAAGATGTAGCTAACTTTGTCTTCACAAAAATTGAGCCGTTCGCGCAATACGGTTTCAATAAAAGTCATGCAGCTGCATATGCATTGATAGCTTATCAAACAGCATATTTGAAAACATATTATAAAGAAGACTTTATAGCAGCAACAATGTCTACAGAATTAACAAATACCTCTAAGTTAAGAGAATTTGTAGAAGAATTAAAAAGATTAAAAGTTGAAATTATCAGACCGTCAATTAATAAATGTTTTGCTGAATTTAAAGCAATAGAAAATAAGATATATTATGGGCTGGGAGCAATTAAAAATGTAGGCTTTGAAGCAATCTCGAATATTGTTAAAGAAAGAGAAAATAATGGAAATTTTAAATCCTTTTCAGATTTTATTAATAGAGTGGACTCTAAAGATGTAAACAAACTTCAATTAGAGGGATTAACCAAAGCAGGAGTTTTTGACGAATTTGACATTAATAGAAACAAAATTTTTATATCTATTCCAAAAATTATACAGCAAGTTAAAAATATAAATGACGACAAAGACAGCAACCAGAAAAGTCTTTTTGGTAGTGAAGAAAACTTGGTTAATGGATTTGAATTTTTAGACTCAAAACCATGGGAGCAAAAAGAACTTTTAACAGAAGAATTTAAATCTTTAGGATTTTATATTTCTGATCACCCACTTAATGAATATGAAGAAATTTTTAATCAACTAAATATAATTCCATTTAATTTATTTTATAATAACGAGTCCAAAGATGCCTTGGTTGCAGGTACAATTATGTCAATTCAAGAGAAAAAAAGTTCTAAAGGTACACCGTATGCAATTATAAAATTTAGTGACAAAAAAGGTGAGTTTGAATTATTTTTATTTTCAGAGATATTAATAAAAAATAGGGATAAATTAAAAGAATCAGAATCCTTTATATTAACTTTGCAAAAAGATAAAATTTTAGGAGAAGTTGGAAAAAAAAGAATTAATGTAAAAAAAATATTGAGTTTAGAAGAATTAATAAAAAAACCTTATTCAAAAGTTACAATTGAGTTAAAAGAAAATTATAAACTTGACGAAATTAAAGAAATTCTTTCGAAAAATGGTGAAACAGAGATTAATTTGGTTATAAAAAAACAAAATAAGAAAGCTAATTATTTACTACAAAACAATCGGCAATTCGACTTGAGTCATTTAAAAGCCTTAAAAGCTAAGGATTATGTGTCAAAAATAATTGTTTAGAGTATTGATTTTTTGAATTGATTGTATATACAAATGTTTTATTACGCACACAGTTTTAAGGGTTTTACCCTACCGGTCCATTTTTTGGAATTACTGTGGTGGATTAACCGGAAAAATTATGAACGTACCAAAAATAGATATAAAACAATTGTTAGAAGCTGGAGTGCATCTTGGTCATAAGACACTAAGATGGAATCCAAAAATGAAAAAATATATTTTTGGTGAAAAAAACTCAATTCACATTATCGATTTAACCCAAACTGTTGATTTTTTAAAAAACGCATTAGTTCAAGTCCATAAAGTTATTTCAGGAGGCGGAAAGTTGCTCGTCGTTTCAACAAAAAAACAAGCTTCTGAGCAAGTAAGTGATTTAGCAAAAGAAACTGGGCAGTTCTTTGTAAATTATAGATGGCTTGGTGGAATGTTAACCAACTGGAATACAATACAAAATTCAATAAAAAGATTAAAAAAATTAGATGATCAACTTTCAAAAGAAAATCTTGGCTTCACAAAAAAAGAAATCTTAAAGTTTGGTAAAGAGCGAGAGAAATTAAAGAGATCTTTAGGCGGAATATCTGAAATGAAGAAAACACCAGATTTGATATTTATAATTGATACGAATATTGAATCATTAGCTGTTGCCGAGGCGAAAAAACTTGGCATCCCAATTATAGCTGTTTTAGATACTAATTCTGATCCCACAGGAATTGATTTTCCAATACCAGGAAACGATGATGCTAGAAGATCAATAAATCTTTATTGTGAACTTCTTAAAAATACAATTAAGGACGCTGAAAAACATATTAAAGGATCTGAAGAAAAAGAATCAAAAGAAAAAAAAATAGAATCAAAAAAAAAATAATTCTTAAATAATCTTTCATGCCAGACAATAGTTTATTAGATAATATAAAAAAACTTAGAGAACTTACTGGTGTAGGTTTTAAGGACTGTAAATTAGCTTTAGACGAAACTAGAGGAGATTTAGAAAAATCTATTGAGTTTTTAAGAAAAAAAGGAATAGCAAAAGCATCCAAAAAAATGACCAGAACTGCCTCAGAAGGTTTAGTCTTACTTAATCAAGAAAAAGGTCAAATCTCTATCATTGAGATCAATAGCGAAACAGATTTTGTTGCGAAGAATGATAATTTTTTGAAATTCTGCAAAGAGCTTTCTGAAATTAATTTTAAATGTAAAGGTGATTTAGAAAAAATTAATAACTCAAAAATGGCAAACGAAATACTTGTTAAAGATAACTTAGTAAACTTAATTGCAAAAATTGGTGAAAAAATTACAATAAGAAGAGCAAAGTTTATTGACAGTAATGTAGGTTTAAACTTTTATTATGTGCATGCAGCTGTAGAAAAAAACATAGGAAAAATCATTTCAATTGTAAAAATTGACGGCTTAGATGAAAAAAAATTAGATTTGGGAACAAAAATAGCTATGCATATAACTGCTTCAAATCCATTAGCAATTGAAAAAGATGGAATCAGCAAAAATTTAGTAGATAAAGAACTAGAAATAATAAAAGAAGAAATTATTAATTCAGGAAAACCTGCTGAATTAGCAGAAAAAATTGCGCAGGGGAAAATAACAAAATTTCTAAATGAAAATTCTCTTTTAAATCAAGAATGGATAATGGAACCTAAAAAAAAAGTTTCTGATATATTAAAAGAAAATAAATCTGAAAAAGAGATAAAAATTCTAGATTTTGTAAAATATAAGGTTGGGGAGGGAATTTAATTGAGTGAATTTAACGAAAAAAACTTTTCTTCTAAAATGGAAAAAAGTATTCAATCTTTAAAAAAAGATATTTCTACTTTAAGGACCGGCAGAGCCAATACAAATATGCTAGATACAATTAAAATAGATGTTTATGGTCAATTAATGCCAATTGATCAATTAGCTACAGTAAGTGTTCCAGAAGCAAGGTTAATATCAATTCAAGTATGGGATAAAGCAAATACTTCAATAATCGAATCCGCAATTCAAAAATCCGAGTTAGGAATAAATCCTCAAATCGATGGCCAGATCATTAGACTCAGAATTCCTGATTTAACAGAAGAAAGAAGAAAAGAATTAATAAAAGTTTTAAAAAATATGGGTGAAAAAGGAAAAGTAGCTATAAGAAATATTAGAAGGGAAGCTAACGAAGATTTAAAAAAAAAACTTAAGGATAAACAAATTTCCGAGGATCAAAATAAAAATTTTGAAAAAAATATCCAGAAGTTGACAGATTCTAACATTGAAAATATCGAAAAAATTTTATCCGACAAAGAAAAAGAGATCATTCAAATATGAATAAACTCGGCCATATTGCTTTCATCATGGATGGCAATGGAAGGTGGGGAAAAAAGAGAAATAAAGGGAGAAACTTTGGCCATTTAAAAGGAGTTGAAACGGTAAAAAAAATAGTAAAATGTTCAATTCAATTAAAGATTCCTATAGTAACATTTTATGTTTTCTCATCAGAGAACTGGAAGCGACCAGCTACAGAGATAACATTTTTATTTAAATTAATTAACAATTATTTTTTAAAAGAAATTAAAAATGTAATTAAACAAGGTATAAAAATTAATATTCTTGGAGAAATTGAAAAATTACCGAACAATTTAAAAAAAACACTCAAAAATAGTATGCGTTTAACAAGTAAAAATAAAAGAATTTTAGTGAATTTAGCTATAAATTATGGATCAAAAAAAGAAATAATTAACTCTGTTAGAAAAAATAAAAATAAAATTAATCTTAGAAATCTAGAAAAAAACTTATATACAAAAAATCTTCCCCATCCTGATATTTTGATAAGAACTGGAGGACATCAAAGATTAAGCAATTTTTTGCTTTGGCAATTAGCGTATGCAGAATTATTTTTTTTGAAAAAGTTATGGCCCGACTTTACAAAAAATGATTTATCCAAAATAATTCATAAATTTAAAAAAACTAAACGAAATTTTGGAGCTATATGATATCTAAAAATTTAAAACAAAGATCATATACCTCAATCTTTTTATTGGTCACTATAATTTTAATATTTTATTCAAAATTTTTTTTGGTTTATTCTTTAATTATTTTAGGGGCTTTATCAATAATCGAGTTTTTTGGAATAATTAAAAAAATATTTAAAAATAAACTTTTCTTTATGTTCATAAATTCAGCTTTTGCGTTATATATATTATTGTTTTGTCTATTTTTTTTTGTACTTTCAAACTTTATACAATTTAAGATAGTTTTATTTATACTTTTATGTGGATGTGTAGCATCTGATGTAGGAGGATTTATTGTAGGAAAGACAATTAAAGGGCCGAAGCTAACAAAAATTAGCCCAAACAAAACTATATCCGGATCATTAGGTTCAATATTATTCACAATATTAATAATATTATTTATGGTCTATTATTACACAGACAATATTAAAATTAACATTTTAACAATAAGTTTAATTACATCATTAGCATGCCAGGCAGGGGATTTATTTTTTTCTTTTTTAAAAAGAAAAGCAAAAATTAAAGATACAGGAAATTTTTTTCCAGGTCATGGAGGTGTTTTAGATAGAATTGACGGCATTCTATTTGGGGTACCTTTAGGTTTTATTTCATTTATATTGTTTTATTAAATGAAACTTACAATTTCTATTCTTGGATCAACTGGCTCAATAGGTTTAAACTCATTATATATTATTGATAAACAGAGAAAAAATTTTAGTATTAATTTACTATCTGCAAATAAAAACTATCAGTCAATATCAAAGCAAATAAAAAAATATAAACCAAATTATTTTGTGATTTCTAATATTGAGATATATGAAAAAATAAAAAAAGAATTTAAAAATAAAAAGATAAAAATATTAAATAATTTTGAATTTAAAAATTTAAAGAAAAAATCTGACATAACTATCTCAGCTATTCCTGGTATTGCAGGATTACCCCCAACACTTAAAATGATTAAACAAAGTAAAAAAATTTTGATAGCTAATAAAGAGTCAATTATCTGTGGATGGGAATTATTGAAAAAAGATTCATTAAAATATAAATCCAAAATTATTCCTGTTGACTCTGAACATTTCGCTATAATGAAATTACTTGAAAATCATAAATTAAATGAAATTAAAAAAATTTATATCACAGCTTCTGGAGGTCCTTTTTTGAATTATAAAAATAGCCAATTTAAAAATATTAAACCTGAGCAAGCAATTAAACATCCAAAATGGAAAATGGGAAAGAAAATTTCAGTAGACTCAGCAACTTTAATGAATAAAATTTTAGAGTTAATTGAGGCTCAAAAACTTTTCAATTTATCAAATGACAAGATTGATATTATATTACATCCAAATTCTTTAGTTCATGCAATTTTAGAATTAAAAAATGGTCTAGTTAAATTTATATATCATGAAACATCGATGATAATACCATTAGCTAATGCTATATTTGATAGTAAACTAAACATTAAAGATTTTCATAATTCAAATAAGAATAATCAATTTGAAAATTTAGTTTTTAAAAGAATAGATAAAAAAATATTTCCTATTATTAAGCTCAAAAAGAGAGCAAATGAGTTTCCATCAACATCAATAATTATCAATGCTTCAAATGAAATATTAGTTGATCAATTTCTTATGAAAAAGATACCTTTTTTGAGTATTTTCAAAATCATAATGACCATTCTGAACGATAGAAATTATAAAAAATATGCTATAAG
>MDTG01371905.1_pt1 | contig 10261 bp, 8 predicted proteins | sample 811421 | NCBI WGS metagenome assembly MDTG01 (sample SAMN05326645, study PRJNA326480) | marine metagenome | isolation source: seawater | place: Pacific Ocean: South East | collected 2011 | reverse complement strand
CTAGTTAATAACGCAATAAAAAGTTAAATGGCTACGGTAAAAATAAATTCAACAATTAATAATACACTTGAAGAGGAACTTCGAGTAATGTTAATTGACAAGAACACAGAAGTTAATAGATTAAGAAATGAAATATTAACTTTGAAAAATATTATTAAAGAAGAACAGGAAGGCAGATATGCCGCTTACAGTAGAATTTCTGAACTACTAAAAGAGTTGGATAAAGTTAAAAATCAATTACAAGTTGATATTGCTGAATAGTTCTGCTTCAAGTAATCTTCTGTTAAAAAGTTTTTCATTTAAAATTTTATTACCGTTTGGTAAAATCTGTTCTGAAAAATCTAAAAAATAAGAAGCAACTTCGTTATATTTTTCCTTATTTAATACATTAAGCATTTTACTGGTCATCAGTTTGTCAAGACTGACATCGTAACATAAAGACACCAAAGCAGTAAATTGATTAGTATTTACAGGCACTTTAACATTTTTTTGTACTCTATTTACAGCATTCATAAATTTTACTTTGAATAGATTCGATGTAACTCTAGGTAATACACCATTTTTAAAACTTGCTACAGTGATACCAGTATTTTTATCTGTTACTATCAATGGAGTTAATGATGTTACATCGTCCACAGTAGATTGTTTGAAAATGCCACTACCTTGTAATTGTTGAAAATTTTTTCTAATAATTATTCTAACTTCATCATTATCAAGTGGCAATATTTCCATTCCGCGATATGCTATAAGATTATTTGCTGATTCTAATTTAGTTAATTTGTATTCAAGTCCTACAAATACTTCCTCATTGACTATTGTTGGTAGTGTGTAATTACGTCTTGTTTGATATAAAAAATTTGTAATTTTTGTTCTGTAACTATCATTAATGTTTATGTTTACAGGCAAATCAAATCTATTTCCCCTTCGATCTAATTTTTCATATACTGGTGATACAATTTCATTCTTCAATTCGTAACCTTTGCCTCTGAAGTCACCTGATGGAGAACTATAGTCTAACGGTACTTTATCATACTTGTTAGTCTGACCTATATATAAATCTCTTGAAGCATCCATTAAGAATCTCCAAATGGTTTATCTTTTTTAGAGATACTTGGCTCTGGCTGAGGCATTCTGCTGACAATAGTGTTTACACCGCCGTTGCTCATACCTTCATGGACTGGTATAGGCGGTGTTAAAGGATTACCGTCAGTGTCTTTGCCTAATCCTGTTGGCATTTGTCCTTGTACCTGCTTATCAGGATCAGATTCTAAAGGCAACGGCACTGGTAACATATTAAATCCAAATAATGTTAATTTCTTAGTTTTCATAGAAATTACATCTGATGCTTTCATAAAAGGAGAATCTACCATCAAAAGTGGATCTCTAGGTGTAGATACCGGAGGTTTAATATTTACAATATTGTCTGCTTCTAAGTTTAGCAGGCCAGGTGAACCTTGTCCACTAGCAGATACATTTATAAGTCCACCGAATATCTGTGTGAACCCAGCACCAGAGTCAAAGTGTATTAACGGTTGTATTGGTTTTGCTCCAACAGAGCCTACAGATTTATTAATTAATCTAGCATTAACCATCCTTGTATCTAATGCTGATTTTAATACTAATTCCCCTCCACTACCAAGTTTGGGTTCAGCATTAAGTTTGATATTTTGAGATTTTACTTTGACATCTTTAAACCCTTCTATATTTACAGAACCTTTATTGTTTACGGATTGAAAATCTCCTGCTAAAGGATTAACTAACATATCAAGTGCGTCGTCTGGATTATCAACAATTCCTCCTAATGCTCTACCTATATCATATGGGTGTGGAGCATTATTTGCCGCTTTAATATTAATATCTTGGCCTGCTTCAATATTGACATTTTGATCTGCCCTTAAATTTAGATCGCCCATTGTTCTAACATTAAAACTGCCTTTGCCAAAAATATCTATGTTTCCTTCGCCGTCTATTTCAACATACCCTGTTCCTGCTTTGTTTATAATATAGATGATGTCATGTGTATCATTTAGTAATAATTGAGCACCTTGACCAGTTCTTAGTCTAATTAAATTTTCACCTGGATTGTCGTCCATAACAAACTGATGTCCTGGCATTCTTGCCGCCGGGTTGGTGGCTTTTTTAGCACCTGGTGTTAATATACCAAACACTTCAGAATTATCGTCTCGCCTAGCACCGCTTGTACTTTGTCCTCTTACCCAGTCCTTACCTAGACCTTGATAAAATAAAGCATCTGCTAAAGAGTTTCTAGGCCTGTTAGCACCCTTTACTTCTTTCTTACTGCCCTTTGCTGTATATTCTAAATTATGTTCTTCGGCAGTAAGGTCTTGATTAATATTTACTTCATTGCCTGGTGCTGGTGTGCCAGAGGAATTGGGAGTGGAAGGAATGCCTGGTACCATAGTATTTCTAAAATTTTGATACAAACATGAAAGTATAACAGGTATTTGTTTTGAATTATCGTATATTATACCTACAATTACTTGGTTTCCTACATCTGGTGGTCGCATCCACATTCCGTAACTTGTTTGAGATCCGGCCGGATCGTCAGGATCAGTACTAGCAGAAGTTTCTGTTGCTCCAGCAAATGGGGATGTCCATAGACAATCAAACAAAGCCTCATCAGATAGATCACCTTTTGTTATGTCATCAATCCTAACTTTTATAAAACCTCTTCGTGTGGCATCCGAAGGCTGAACTATTTCCCCTATCCACAACTGTCTACTAACTAATTGTTCTTGATATTGTTTTTTTAAATCTTGTTTACCAGCCATAATACTATCTGTAGGCAGTTCCACTACCTGTTCTAATTGCCATGCCGCCGGATTCTGAACCTGATTTTTCATCCAACGGATCATCAAATTTAAGATCTCCAGGACCGTTAGCCGCTAATTTTACGGCGTTTATTATCTGTGTAAATTGTCCGGCTTCAAATTTATTTAACACTTTAGTTATAAGGTAGTACCCTGAATATGATCTATCTACAGTTGCTATATCCATAACACCTGTTCTATTTTCTTCTGCGTCTTGGTAATGGCCATATTCTCTAGGGAAAATATATGTAAATGCTAAAAATACACTTCCACTTCCGTATGGTGCTAAATTAATTGAGTCATCCGTGTTAAATACAGGATTAAGTACATTACCATCAGAAAAAATTGTTGGTGGTGTTTCTGAATTATCTAAAAATTTTGAATAGTCAACATTTTGACCTAACCAATATGGATCACCTTTTATAGTCATATTAAGTTCATTAATATAAGGCAGACCAGCATCCTTGTATGATAAGGCAGTAGTAACTGTGTGCTGTTTTGGGTCTGTAGCATTTGATTGTTTAGTAGGAGGTGTTGGTTCACCTTTTGGCTTCATAGGGTAATGCTCATATTCTGTATCTTGAAAATCTAATTCTTCTAAATATTGTTCTTCTAGATTTGAATCTTTAACCACAGGATCTAAATCACTAAATCCTGAATTGCCTGTTCCAAAACCGGCCGGTGTTGTACTGCTAGAACCGCCAGTGCCTATTTCAGATAATTCATCCACAATGTCTTGAACTTCGCCTAAGCCTGGTATATCATCAACATTAAGAGCAAATTGTCCTTCAAGACCTAATCCTTCATTTATATTTTCAACAAATCCGTCAATGCCTTGCGATACTCTGCCAAAACCTGTACTTATAATATCGAACGGAGTTGCCGCTTCGGCAATAAATTTTGATATTTGCTGTTGAAAATTTTGTCCTGCTTGATTGGCAAGACCTTGTAAATTTTTCTCAAAATTCTTTTGAACATCTGCTAAATCACTATACAAATCATCAAATATGGCAGTAGCATTTGCTATGGCTTTGCCTTTTTGAAAAATTGCTAATGGTGATGAAGGTAATCTTCTAGAACCACTTTTAATTGATTTGGCTATTGGGGCAGGAGGCTTAGATAAATTTGCTAACCCTTCTACAAATTCTGTTGTGTTAGACACAATATTAGTCATGATATTTTTTACATCAGATGCTAGTTCTTCAAATATTTTTATTAATTGCTCTGGTCTACCTGAACTCATAGCCAATTGAATTTTTCTTGATCTCAATTTATCAAGATCTTTTTTGTCAGTAGCGGCCGCTTTAGCATCTCTGTAACCAGGTTGGAATCCGCCATAATCTGGAAACAGAAATACCTGTCCAGAAGGAAATGATATATCAACATCTAATACTTGATCATTCAAACCGGTATATGTGTATTCATAAAGTTTTCTTATACTCCAACTTCTAATTTCTTCTTTTTCTTCTTCCTCAGTAAGTTTTTTTGGTTCTGTTAAAGTATTGACACCTGCTTGCCATGTCAAGTCCATTGTGTATGTTACAATCATTGCTGGACCGCCACCTGGGTGTATAATAGTTTTGCCGTCTTCTACTCTTGCCTTTGAAGACTTTCTTATGTCGACCGCAAAAGTTGGGTTATCTGGTTTTTTTGCTGTTTTGTTATCTTTTTCTCTGTCACTCACCATATCGCAAAAAGCCTCATTTTTGATCATTATTTGTTCAAAGGCGTCAGATATTGATATTCCTTTATTAAAAGATATTTCAGTTACACTAGTCTTGACTGCTTTTTCCTGTGTGGTTTGTTCTGTTTTTGACTGATTTTCTGTTGTTTGTTTTACATCAGATTCAAAGTTAGGGGTTTTAGTATCTCCGTGCCAGGCTTTACTGCCTTTTTTACCATGCTGATATTTGTCACCTAATTGTAATCTCACAATGTGTTGTCCGTGATCAGGATTAAAATCTTCGTCCTCGGGTTTGCCTAAACTTTTTGATAGATATGTATTGATTCTATTTTCTAATTGCTTTAACATAGAATCTTCTTCATCATGAATATGATCTGAACCTATATGAATATCTTCATTTAGAGTTGCGGTACCGGGCGGTAACCTTTTGTCCAATTCATGATATCCTACCATGTTAAAACTGTAATTTGTACCTGCTTCAGATGGATCAAAATCAAACTTTGTAAGATATAATGGATATACAAACTTGTTAATTAATTCAAAATCGCCTTTTTCGTCATCTCCGTAACCAGCATTTAAAAATCCGCTTTTATCATAATCGCGATATCCTAGAAGATCAACTTCTAAAAGATATGGTAAATCTAAAGGACCTTTACTATTTGTTTCATTTGAATAAAACTTTTCTGCTGGCTCACCGTTTGCTTTATCAAGATCTCTTAATTTAAAAAATGCTCCATGTAATAAATTTAATAAACTAGCACCTAAAGGTTCTGTAATATTAAATTGCACGTTTGTGGTATATGTTGTTTTTATAGATGCGGATGTACCATTAGTATCGGGTACCGTTTGAATATATAAGTTGTCTAAATTAAATTTTGTAGTAACACCCTGTTGTGCTATAATTATTTTTCCGCCGCGGCCTTTTGCTATTGGTAATCTACCGTTATAGAAGAAACTCATAGGAAGAGCACTAAATGTTGCTCTATATGTATAATTTTGATACTCGTCTAGCACATTTCCGACTTGCTCTGTCATATGAACTGTTGTGCTTTTAGTAAGTTTTGATTGTTCTGCTAAATCAGTTTTGCCAAACTCTGTATTAACCGCAGATGAGTCTGTGTCAGGCGTGGTACCAGGTGTAAGAATTCTGCCCATCTTATGTACCTCTTGCTAACTTTTCTACACTATCTTGACTAGGAACTTTTATTTGTACACCAGCAACAAAATCATTTATAGGATCTTTTAAAACATCAGGGTTTCTTAAACTAAATACCCACCAAAAATCTACAGTACCATACAGTTCATTGGATAATAGATCTGGTCTTAAATTATACTGTTCGGTTAGCACAAAATCTTTGTCGTTTATAGAATTAGGAAATTTTGGTAAATTATTGTAATTCAGTCCTGTATAAAATGATTTATTAGGTGCTGATTTTAACCAACTATTTTTTGAATAACTTGCCATTAAATAAATCCTATGTTTTTGCCTTTTCTCATATCATCAAGGCTGTAATCTTTTCTGATTCTTCTAGGTGAGTATTGAGGTACCATATTAATTTGCATTTCTAATTCTACTGGCATGTATGTTACTGTTTTGTCGCCAAACGCACTAGTAAAAGGTGCGTCAGCACTCAAAGGAAGTACTGGATGTTCTACCGGTACCATGTCAACTGAATTACCTATAATCATATTCCAGTCTGTACATACACACGGCACTCTATCAAAACCAAAAGGACCCATATATGAAAACTGTAAAATAGGCGGTGGTCTACCAAATGTTCTATCATTCACAGATCTTTCACCAAAGTCAGATTGTGTAATTAAATGTAAAAATCTATATACTGCTAATGTGTACTTCGCTTCTTCTTGTGAAGTACAGGTAAATTGAGCAATAATAGGAATCATAGGTGGTTGAGAATTTACATAATTGTAAATAGGAAAATTACTTCCTTTAAATTCCATATTCCCATAGTTAGCAGTTCTTGATATGTATATACTTGGCGTATATGGAAAAACAACACCCCTATTAGCAATTAATGGGGTTAAAACATTCTCTTTCGCTTTATCAAAGAATTTTTTAGCAAAGGCTCCATACAGTTGAAGTCGTGCTCTGTAATCTATATCTCTTGATCTGCTTTTTGTAGATTCTGGCATTGTTGCTCCTTTTAACACATATATTTATCGAATTCAATAAAACAGCCTTTATTGGCCAGATTTGGATAATTAATATTGACATGCACAAATTTTTGTGTATAATACTAACAATATAAATGAACGATAATTTTGAGGAGAGTTAATGGCACAAAAGTATTTAAACAATAAAGACCTACTGGCAGAGATTCATAAAAGTAAAATGAGTTTTTGTTGGATCAAATCACCCCAATACGACAAACCAGACTTGATAGTTGACGATGTTAAGAGGATTACAAAATCAGCATTTGATGAGGCTAAGCAAAACAAAGCAAATAAAATGAAGGATATTGCCTATCAACAAGCAATAGCCGGTTATTCTGGTCCAGCAAACAAGAAACCTAAACAAAAAGAATTTCTTGTAGATCCTAAGACCATTGCTGATGAAGATGTAACTTTTAGAGTAATGGACATGAGTCATATACCAGACGAGCCAGGACGTAAAAAGAATCCAAGGAACGAAGCAGAAACTAAAGCCAAAGTAAACTTTCCAGCATTTAAACACTATGCTAAAGTAAGCGGAGACATCTCAGAAGTTGCTAGAAGCCACTGGAAGGGCGGTCTTAAAAGCGGTAAGTTTTCTGTAGAGCATGGAAGTATCACAAACGAACTAGGAAAAATGTATTTGAAATTAGTAGAAAGATATAGTCAAAGGGCAAACTGGAGAGGTTATACTTACATTGACGAAATGAGAGGACAAGCATTGTTACAATTAGCAATGATTGGTTTACAATTCAATGAAGCAAAATCAGATAATCCATTTGCTTACTATACTGCCGCTATCACTAATAGTTTTACTAGAGTGTTAAACATCGAAAAAAGAAATCAAACAATTAGAGACGACATACTTATAGATTCTGGCTACTTGCCAAGTTATGGTAGACAGATAGCACATGAAGAAGAAATGAAGGCTATGCGAGAAGAAGCCGGAACAACTGAATCAGGTGCGTCTAAAAATGACTAAGCAACTTTTTGATAAAGCAATTTGTTTTACAGACATACATTATGGCTTAAAACAAAATAGTCATCAGCATCTAAAAGACTGTAGTGACTTCGTCGACTGGTTTATAGAGCAGGGTAAACTTAAAGGAGCAGAAACATGTTTCTTCTTAGGAGACTGGCATCATCATAGGGCAAGTGTAAATGTTGCTACACTAAATTCTAGTTGGAGTGGCTTGAAAAAACTCAATGACGCATTTGAAAAAGTTTATTTCATAACAGGTAATCACGACTTATATTATAGAGACAAACGGGAATTAAATAGTTTTGAGTTTGCTAGGGACTTACCAAATTTTGTATTAGTTGACAGTATTTTTCAACAAGACGATGTAGCAATAATTCCGTGGATAGTTGGGAATGAATATAAAAAGGTTGCTAAAATAAAATGTAAATATATGTTTGGCCATTTTGAATTACCGTACTTTAAAATGAATGCTATGGTTGAAATGCCAGATCACGGTGGCATTACTGCCGCTATGTTAGACAAGCCAGAATATGTATTTACTGGCCATTTCCATAAACGTCAATATAGTGAAAACATACACTACATAGGAAATGCTTTCCCACATAATTACGCAGACGCAGGAGACTGGGAGAGAGGTTATATGTATTTGGAATGGGATAAAGAACCACAATATGTAAACTGGCCTGAATGTCCTAAGTATGTAACATGCGGTCTTGTTGAATTAATAGACAACCCAGGCAAATACCTTGATAGTAATACATACGCAAGAGTTAAACTTGATGTTGATATCAGTTACGAAGAAGCAACTTTTGTAAAAGAGAATTTTGTAAACAAATACAAATGTAGAGAATTACAACTAGTACCTATAAAGGAAGTAGAAGAAGAATATGAGACTGGTGAAATACACTTTGAAAGTGTAGAGCAAATTGTAATAAGCCAATTAAACACGATAGAAAGTGCTACTATCAATACAGAGAAATTAATAGACATATATCAGAACCTATAAAATGCTAAAAATAAAAAATATAAGTGTAAAGAATTTTATGAGTGTTGGAAACAACGCACAAGGTGTACGTTTTGACGACAAAAATCTAACATTAGTGCTAGGTAATAATTTAGATCTAGGTGGTGATGGTAGTAGAAACGGCACAGGTAAAACTACAATTATAAACGCATTGAGTTATGTTCTATACGGCGAAGCACTTACAAATATTAGACGTGATAATTTAATTAACAAAACAAATGGTAAAGGCATGATAGTATCATGTGATTTTGAATTATCGGGTAATGAATATCGCATTGAAAGAGGTAGGCGACCTAATGTGTTACGTTTATTTGTTAATGGTTCAGAACAAGATGATCAGGAACAACAAGGCGATAGTAGAGAGACGCAAAAAGAAATAGAAAAAATTATTGGCTTTACACACGAAATGTTCAAGCACATAGTGGCACTGAACACATACACAGAACCTTTCCTTAGTATGAAAAATAACGATCAAAGAGATATGATCGAACAATTACTTGGCATACAAGAATTAAGTCAAAAAGCAGACGTTCTTAAAATGAGAATGAAAGATACTAGGGACAGTATTAAGGAAGAAGAAATTAGAATCAATGCTCTTAAAGATAGCAATGATAGAATGGAAAAGAATATAAAGGAAATAGAAAGTCGTAGCAAGGCATGGGAAGCCAATAAAAGCATAAAGATTCAAGAACTAGCAGTAGCATTAGAACAATTAAAAGAAATAGATATTGACATTGAGATAGCAAAACACAAAGAAATATCTAAGATTAAAGATCACGAGGCTAACTTAAATGTACTTGTAAGCAATATTACTAACACAGAAAACAGTATAAAAAGAAGTAATGCTAAATTAGAAACATTAGAGTCTAATCTAGTTAAAGCAAAAGAAGGCGTATGCCCTGCTTGTGGGCAAGAAACAGCACATTTAGACACACATGAACAATATACAGCCGATTTAAACACCGAAATAACAGAAGAAAGAACATATAATGATAGTCTTATATCAAAGGAAATAGAGTTAAAAACCGGCGTAGAATCACTTGGACCTGTTCAAGATCGCCCTACAACCTTCTACAAAACACTGGAAGAAGCAATTAATCATAGGAATAATGTTGAGAACTTAGAAAATAACATTGTTGAAAAGAATGAAGAACAAAATCCCTACATAGATCAAATAGAAACACTTAGAAGTACTGGCATACAAGAAATAAGTTGGGACACAATAAATGATCTAACAAGCCTTAAGGACCATCAAGAGTTTCTATATAAATTACTTACAAGCAAAGATAGTTTTATCAGAAGGCGTATCATAGATCAAAATATTGCTTACTTGAATCACAGGTTAGCACATTACTTAAACGCAATTGGTTTACCGCATGATGTTAAATTTAACAGTGATCTTAGTGTGGAAATTACTGAATATGGCAGAGACTTAGACTTTGATAATTTAAGTAGAGGTGAACGCAACAGACTGATACTAAGTTTAAGTTGGGCATTCAGAGACATTTATGAAAGTCTTAATCATCCAATGAATTTCTTATGTATAGATGAACTTGTTGACAGTGGCT
>MDTG01227964.1_pt1 | contig 10261 bp, 3 predicted proteins | sample 811421 | NCBI WGS metagenome assembly MDTG01 (sample SAMN05326645, study PRJNA326480) | marine metagenome | isolation source: seawater | place: Pacific Ocean: South East | collected 2011 | reverse complement strand
CGTGCAGCGCACGGGCCGCGACTGCTGCGTCGCGGCGCTCGACGCGCAGTCCAAGGCGGCGGGCAAGGGCGGGGCTGCGCTGGGCCTTGGCGACAGGCTGACGATACGGCGCCTCACAGGCGGCACGGGGGCTCGCATCAGCGTCGACCTCGAGCCGCCGAAGGTGGAGCGAGCCTCCTGCGCCTCCTGGATGAAGGAGGACAACGGTCGCCCGTGGGATCGGCTTCGGCTGGCAATCCAGTGCCTCGGGCTGCCGCTGGTCGCTGCAGAGACGGCCGACGCCGAGGAGCGGGAGTACTCGGCGCTGCACCTGATGCGCCTGCGGAAACGGCGCGCGGAGCGGCTCGCGCACTCGGCGCTCGAGTGGGTCCCGGGCTGGCAGAAGGAGCAGACGTCGGAGCACGTCCCGAAGCTCAGCGAGAAGAACTTCGAGGTCCTGCCCACGAACCCAAGGCACAAGGTGAAGCCTGGCGGTGGCTTCGTGCTCAAGCGGCCGCTGCCTGGCGCGGCCGTGGGGAGGAACGACCTGCGTGCGGACGACCCGCGCGCCGAGGTGATGGTGCTCAAGCCGAAGGTGGGGGTGAAGCGCGTGGCGATTGGCCTGAACGCGATCACGCGCCCCAAGGTCCAGAAGACCGGTGACGCCTGAGTGGCGCCAGGCGCCGGGCGACGGCGCAACGGGAGGGAGATACGCACATTGATAGTACCGAGAGTCGCGTTGAGTCGCCAAAGTCGCGTAGGATAAAATAAAAGATCCTTGGGAGAACGGAGGGGACACACGCACAGACCATGACGACCCAGCCGCCCGTGATGCTGCTGCCCATGCAGTCGAGTGCGGACGCGATCGTCGGCATGCGCGACCTCGTCGTCGCCTTCGACTTCGACCAGTGTCTCTCCAAGGTGGTGTATGGCGACTACACATTGACTCTCATGTCGGCTGTCTGCGACTTCATTCAACGCATGGTCGGATACTTTGGGGCGCGTTCCATTGTGCTCGTGTCGTACTCCAACCGAATCTCGGAGGTGTACAACCGTGACATCCAACCTCGAGAGGGCGACCAGCCTCTGTGGCTGTTTGAGCCCAAGGAGGGCAGCGTCGGGTTTCCGGCGGGAAGGGACAACCCAGCCGGTGTCGCGCTGCTGGCGCTGCGGATGCATCTCATGCAGCGCTGCGAGCTCCAGGATCCCAGTGTACCGGGCATGACCGAGAGCGGCGTCCCCGGTGCCGCCGTCCTCGTCGATCACGATTTTGTCTTCTCGCCCGAGCAGGCCAAGAATCTCATCGCCGATGTGTCGGGGTTGCCCAAGTATGCGCACGTCGACAACGAAGTGATGCGTGTCAAGACGGCCTTGTCGAAGGGGCATGGACCCGCGGTCAAGCTGCAAATTGCAAAGCAGATTCGCAACAAGTATCCCACCGCCAGTTATTTGTTCATCGACGACAAGTGGGACAACCTGGAATTTCACATCGAGGGGCCAGATGCCGATGACCGCAGCAGCGTTTTCCACCTTCACAGCACGAAGGTGGCCACTGTCTTTTTCAGAATCTCGGGGGCCAACAGCGACAGCTCCGTCGCCTCCAAAGACAAAGAGCCCATCTTACCCGAATACCTCAACAAAAAGGAATGGTGGGCGTAGCAACAATGCAAGTAATTGTTCTGTACGCTGTACGCCACGGGGGTAAAAAAGCGAGCACCCTGGTGAAATCCGGGTCAGACTGTCCATGCCAACAGGGGGTGTAAAATATATAAAAAATATTAACAAATTGGCACCCTGTCGAGTCGCACGGGTGGCCGCACACTTGCGACTCCTGCACTGAGTACTGGTGAGAGCACCCGACCACACGCGCTGCACTCACACCACATGTCGCTGCCTGGCGCGACCATGTCCCAAGAAGAGATGATCAAGATGGTGCAGGCTTACAACGAGGAGCACGGCGACATTGACGCGGCCATTGCCAATGCAATTACCAACCAAGCAACCAACGCACCTGTCGGGGTCGCCAACGCAGCTGCCAAACCCGCCAAACCCGACGCACCGACAGAGGCCATTGGCGACACCCGAGAGACAGAGGACAAGGAGCTCTTCGAGGAGGCGATTGCGATGCAGACCAAGTACGGCTCTGAGCACCCCCACAAGCTCGTGTGCTCGGCGACCACGCGCATCGCGAGCAACGCCGTACGGAAGGAGGTCCGTGACCAGATCGACGACCTGCTGTGCGAGAAGCTGCGCGCCCCAGGCCTGAACATCAGCAACCAGCAGCTCGACTGCGTCGCCATGGCGCGGTACAACTGGAAACGCGGGCTGTCGATGCTCATTGGCGACGGAACGGGCGTGGGCAAGGGCCGCGAGCTCGTCGGCTGCATGCTCAACCAGTACGAGCTGTCGGGAACGCGGCGCTTCGTGTACGTCTCAGTTTCGCCGGCGCTCGCACCGGTGCTCCGTGCCGACATGAAGGCGCTCGGGATGCGCCAGCAGCCGCTTGGGTTCCCGCAGAAGGCAACGGATCTAATCACCAATCCAGAAGCCACGCTCTTCATCACCTACTCCAAGCTCAACCGTGGTGGGGACCGCATCAACCAGATCGTCCAGTGGGCCGGTCAGCACGACATCATGATCGTCCTGGACGAGTGCCACAAGGCGGCGGGCGGGGAGCAGGCGCTGAAGTCGAAGACCTGCCAGGCGGTCCTCGAGCTTCAGCGGCTACTTCCCAAGGCGTACTTCCTCTTCGCCTCGGCGACGAGCGCCAACTCGATCGCGCACTACCGGTGCATGGGCGAGCGCCTCGGGCTCTTCGGGCCGGGACGCGACTTTGAAGACTTCAAGGAGTTCTCCGGACACTTCCGCAGCCGCACCTTCGCGACGATGGAGGTGGTCTCGTCCAACATGATCGCCAACGGCACCTACATCACCCGCGTCATGGGCTTCGAAGGTGCCGAGTTTGATACCAAAATCGCCCCGCTGTCGGCGGACGCGCGGGAGCTCCACAAGGTCGTCACTGGGTGGTGGTGGAGGCTTCTGAAGTTTTGTGAGCAGCACGACATGACCTACGTGCGGGGCGCGATGCTGCGGTTTGCCAAGGCCTTCCTGCTGGTTCATCGCATGGACGCGGTCGTAGAGGCGACCAAGGAGCACGTGGAGGCCGGCGGATCGGTCGTCATCTCAATGATGAGCACGGGCGAGGCGGGCGCATCGCGCACGGAGGACGGTGACCTTGCCGAGGAGGGTTACAAAGCGATGAAGGACATCATGAAGATGTGCATCACATCCCTCATCAAGCAGCCGATCAAGAAGGAGCTCTACGGCCCGGAGCTCGAGGCGCTCAGTGCGGAGCTCGAGACGATCAAGTTCCCAGGTTCGCCGCTGGACGCGGTCCTCAAGAAGCTCGCCGACGCGGGTCTGGAGGCCGACGAGCTCTCTGGCCGCAAGGAGCGCGTCGTGTACCGGAGCGCGACCGACTCGTGGGTCAAACAGAAGCGGGGGGAGGACGCCAACGACAGCGTCAAGGACCGCTTCCAGGATGGTAGCCTCCCCGTCGTGGTCATCACGGCCGCGGCCTCGACGGGCATCTCGCTTCACAACATCACGAGCGGCCCCGACCGCCGCCGTCTCCAGATCATGTTCGAGCTTCAGTGGTCGGCCACGGCGACGCTGCAGCAGCTCGGACGCACGCACCGTGCCGACCAGCACTGTCCGCCCAAGTACCTCCTCGTCACCTCGGACCACACGGCCGAGAAGCGCTTCGCGGCCATCGTGGCCTCGCGCGTCAAGGCGCTCGGCGCGACGACCGCGGCCGATCGCCGCGGCGGCCACACGGTCGTCTCCTTCTCCGACGAGGAGCTGGTGGGTCAGATCGGCTACGGAGCAATCGAGCTGATGAAGGGCGAGCTGCTGAAAAGCAGCATGGCGGTGCATGAGTGGCCTCAGTGGCTGCCGCCTCTTGTGGAGGGATTTGAACCGACGGACGCAAACCCGCTGCCGTCCCCCAAGGAGTATGCGCGCTTCCGCGACGAGGTCATGAAGGCGCTCGAGGGCATGGCGTACGATGCGGCGCAGGTGCAGGATAAGATGACCCCGAGGAAGCTGCTCAACGCGCTGCTGATGGTGCCGACCGACCTGAGCAACCGCATCTTCGCGATGTTCTCCGCGTGCATCGTGCAGTTCAAGGCCATCAAGCAGCAGAACGGCACTGGGACCGGTGACAAGAAGGTCATGGATCTGACGCTGGTTGCCGACCAAGACCTGAAACCGGGCCAGACCAAGCTGGTCGCCGAGGAGGATCGCATCCTCACGCTCGAGCGTGACATCGGAATCCCGTGGTCCACCATCGCGGCGGACATGATCGAGGAACTCTCGTGCGACGAAGCCGACAAACGGTCCGGGTTCTACACTTCGTACAATACGATCACCAAGCAGCACATGGTCACTGCCGTCTTCGTAGAGGATAAGTGGTGCGCCATTCTCGTGAGGCCCAACGGTCGCGAGGTCCAGGTGACTCTCAACGGGTTGCGCAACGACGGGTACCGTCGGCGCGGCATCAAGCTGTCCGACGACGGTGCGAAGCTCGTGGCCAGCAATCCTGACTCGGACACCCTCGACATGGTGAAGAGCCTGTGGCGCGAGGAGTTCAAGGCGAAGCTGCACAGCAACTCTGGAGGCCGTCGGATCAAGCAGTATGCGGTCAAGCTCCCAGTATCTTCAAAACGTCTGCCACACTTCGCGACGAACGCCCAGATCGCGCGCATCTCGGAGGTCGGGAAGGAGGAGGACGCATACGTCGGAGTGATCGTGCAGAAGGAGGAGGCGCGTCGCCTCAACGCCGAGCTCATCAAGCGTCGAGAGAAGCTGGCGGAGGAGGAGGCGAAGAACCCGCGTCCGCCGCCGGCGCCCGTGCCTCCGCCGCCGCAGCCCACCAAGTCGACTGGCAAGGCCAAGGCCACGCCGAAGAAGGTCGTCCCTCCCAGGAAGGTGATTCCGCAGGAGCCCGACACGGACGACGAGGACTCGTCGGGCATTGAGGAGGAGGCCATGGACGATGGCAACGACACCGAGGTCGGGGAGGAGGAGGAGGAGCTGGAGGAAGGTGAGATTGACGAGTCGGACAACGGCGGCGGGAGCTCGAGCGCCTCCAAGAAGCGCCGTATCGACGACTCCGACACGGCGGCGCCGCCCACTCCGCTGCCGTCGGAGCCCCCCTCGCCGCCCGCGTCGCCGCTTCGCCCCGGCTCAACCTTGCCGATTCCGACCAAGGGTGCCAGCAGCAGCGTCGTGGACAAGGTCTTCGAGGATCACAAGGCCTCTTCGAAGCAGAAGAAGCGGCCGCCGTCGCCGAGCGACGAGACCTCTTCGCTCTCCGAGACCGACTTGCCTCCGCCGAAGAAGCAGAAGCAGGCTCCAAACACGCTCATGCAGGACGTCAAGCTGCTTCGGGTCAGCCTTGGCATCAAGGACAAGTACAACGTCAAGGAAGCGGTGCTCAAGGCCTGCGAGATGCTTGGCGTGGAGCAGAGTGGCATCCTGCCGAGCATGGCAAGAAAGTGCGCCGAGATGCTCTCGTAGGAGCACCCCTTACCAACAGACGCGTGAGTGAGTGAGTGAGTACGTCCAAGTGAGAGTGTACGTACAAGTGTGATTCATTTTGCAAGAGAGACACTTGCGACTCCTGCGCTGCCAGATTTCCGAGGCCGCCACAGGCACGGAGACACACACAGACACACGCGTGTGACCATGACGCCCGACGACGACCCAGAGAGTCTCAGAAGTCACTACCAACAGCAGTCCGTCGACAGGCTTCTGGCCTTCGAAGAGCAGTACCACTTTGTTCACGAGCTGCACAGTTCGAACGACACCAGGCTTGCTGCGAACTTCCGCCCAGTCGATCCGTGGCATCAGCGGAAGATTGCCATGGACAAGTTCATTGAAAATGAAACGTACCTTCAGATCGACTTTGACGCGTACTACTCGAATTACTGCGAACTGAAGGAAGCGCGGTTCCATGGTGAACACATGTTCTGGATCTCGTTGTTCCTACAGTGGAACCGCAGTCCCAGCCCCTTCAGCTTCGAATGCGTCACTTCTTTCAAACTGCCGCAGTGGATGCCCCTGGCGATCGCCAGACCGCTGACCATTGGGTTTGAGATGGACAGCTCCGATGACTCGAGCGAGGACGAGGACGAGGACGAGCGGCTGCTGCTGGCTCTGATGTGTCAGATGCTCGTGCGCGGCGTCGTGACGCCGAACGAGGTGGTCGAGGTGGTGAAAAGCGTCGTCTATGGCTGGAACGTGCATTCGGAGTACACCGAGCGCCTCGTGATCTCGTTGATTCTCTTCGTGACCCTGATACGTGACAACAAGATGCTTTCTGAAAGTGCGACCGCGCCCACAATGTCAGAGACGCTGAAGCAGCCTCCTTTTCTGGAGGATGCCTTCTTCGCCTTTGCGTTCCAGTGCGAGCGGTTCGCTGAGATGTTTTGGAAACGCAACCCCGGCCGCATTCTCAAGGAGATATCGACTCACCACCCCGTCGCTCGCAAATTCTGGGTACAGTCTCCTAGGCCGATCCAGATGCCCAAGGAGCGAATGAAGGTCTTGTTCAAAGTGACCACCAATCGGTACATGCCTCAGATTGACCACAACATCGCACATTGCCACGTCATGGCCGACATGCTCAACGAGGTGGAGTCCAAGATCTTCACCGAGTACAACGACGTGCCTGTGGACATGCGCGACTTTCATGTGGTCACCCACAGCCAGGACAGTCTCGAGCACGTCGAGCTCCTGTCGCTGTGGCGGAAATCAGGTCTGACCGTCGGTCTGGAAGTTCACAATGGAAACGTCGTTCAGAACGCTGACGATTTCAAGGAGTTTGCGTGGATGGAGCAGATCATTCCGCCGTGGCTGCACGTCCCCGAAGGTTTCATGCTTTCAATCGTCCGTGCGATCACGGCAATCGGGCAGGTGTGCCCGATTCGCCTCATCGTAGGAGACAGCAGGCTGTTCAACGCCTCGCCGACTCTCTGCTCCTGCCCGAGCTGCTCGCCTTTTTTCAACTGGCCGGCACTCCAAAAAGGTCGCATCATGGTGCATCAGCCACTTGTCCCGAACACAAGACCGTCTGCGGGCCTTCTGGCTCTCACGAAGAGCGTCAAAGAGCGGAACGAATACAAACAAGTGCCCGTGCCGGTGTGCTACCTGGACCATTACATTTACAGCCGACCGACCCATCGGTGCCTTTCCGGACCACGGCTCAACTGGAAATTCCTTTGGATCCTAGTGCGATGGCTGTCGCTCGCGCGGCGTATTCGCAAGGAGCGAGAGAAACGGTGCCTGAGGATCGTTCTCGAGCCCCTCCACGTGTTCACGTTTTTCATGGGCGGAATCCCGGTCCAACAGGAAGGAGTCATGTGGGTCAGGGACCGACATCAGGACGACCCGCATTCTCCGTACTACCCCCTCCAAAAACTGTTCGCCAAGCTGGTGGATGGTCTCAAAGTCACTCTGGAGAAACACGGAGCTTTGTATGGCTGCACGGTCCTGGTGATTCCGCATGACGCGGGAGGACCGATCAAGGAAACGTTTCTGAGCGTCGACGCGTCGTGGCAGCCGTGTGCTTCGGAGGCGGAGAAACATTTTTGTATCAAAGTCTGCAGGGCTGTGACCAACGTGGCTCCGCACGTGTTTCGAAAGCATCAACCCGTACCCTGCCACATTCGCGTCCAGCGGTCATGTGTGGAAGGACGTATCGGGGCTCTGGTTCAGCAACAAAAATTCTGGATGCGAGATGATTTTGCGAGGCTCGGTAGCATGCTACCGATATTCGACGAAGCGGTCAATCAGATGAGCTTTTCGCACGCGAGGTACATCCAGAGCTACATGATCATGCACCCTGACGAGACCACAGAGGCATGGTCCACCGTGCACTGCCTGTCGCTGCTGTTGCACATTCTATGGTGTCGGCTGGTACAGGTCGCACTGAAAACGGCAAAGGGTCAGAAGCTTCTGGAAAAGTTTCTCGTCGAACTGCAGCTTTTGCAGTATACCACGAACGTTCGCAGCGCAACGGAATACCAGGATCTGATGGCATCCTTTTGGAGTGAGATGATACTGGTTGGCGGCTTGGACGAGTACTGGGGCGAGGTCAGCTGGTATGAATGGGCAAAGTCGACGTGGGAAACGTACGTGTTGGTCACAAAGGCGCTCGGTCTTTGGAAAAGGCCCATGAAGGCCTTCGTGTTTCTTTCTTATCGCATCTGCAAGGCAGGAAAACGATGGCGTCGCCGCTCCTGCACCAAAAGACACGGCGCACCACCTGCCTTCGGCGAGCAGTCAGTCTTCCACGCGGGTCCAAGAGTGGACCCGGACATGACGGACTACTTCTGCAATCGCAATCTACACTGCAAGGACCTACCGAGTCCAGTCCCACTGGTCAAATACCATGTCGGTTCACTCGATCCCGACACGTCGTACAGCAGCGGCACCGACACCGACGACGAAGGATGGAAGGTCAACACGGAGATTGGAGACCACCTCTCCATCTCCAGAAGGAGGAGGAAAGCCTTGGCCAAAAAGAGCGCGGAGGCGGCCAGGCTCCGTCAGCAGGAGTCGCTCAACAGACAGATCATGGAAAGGAACAGGGCGCGCGAGGAGGAGGAGGCGAGGAACAGGGCGCAGCAGATCATGGAAAGGAACAGGGCGCGCGAGGAGTCGCTCAAACATCAGAAGCACGACCTCATGGCACGCAAGGAGGCGGAGGCGAAGGCCAAGGCCAAGGAGGAGCGCATCCGGCGCGAGAAGGCACACGACGAGCGGGTGCAGGCCGAGGCGCGTGCCCGCGCCGAGAAGGAGCGGGTCGAGAAGGACCGGCGGCGCAAGGAGAAGGAGGACCTCGCCGCGGCAAAGGAGAGGGAGGAGCGGATGGCGGCCGTCAGGAAGCTGAACAGGGATCGGGCGAACGAAGTGGCGCAGGCACGCGAGGCGGAGCAGCGGAGGCGCATGGCGGCGGTCGCGGAGGAGGAGAGGCGAGAGCGGCAGGAGCAGCGGCGGCGCGAGGAACGGGAGCGCAGGGAGCGCGTGGCGCGGCAGGCGCGAGCCAGGGCGCCGGCGGCCGCAGCGCCGGCTGCGGCACCGCCGCCGCGCGTCGTGGTCGTGAGGCCGCCGAGAGAGACTCCGGAGCCACCTCCGCCACCGCCGCCGCCTCCACCAGAACCACCACCGCCGCCGCCGCCTCCAGAGCCAGAGCCAGAGCCAGAGCCAGAGCCAGAGCCAGAGCCGCCGCCTCCGCCGCCTCCGGAGCCAGAGCCGGATCCGCGAGAGCCGACCTGGCAGCAGGAGCTCGTCGCCCTTAGACATGCTGTCCATCGTTGCATGAACCTCGAAGCGACCAGCGAGACGGGAAGCTCGAGCGCGACAGCGACTCCACCGCCGACACCCGAGGCGGCCACGTCCGGTCCAGCTTCAGGTCGGAAGCTCAACCTCCAGTACCGCTGCAGGCCCTGCAGGAAGAGGGGATGTGCCGACCCGGACTGCCAGTTCTACCACATGGAAATTGAGAAGCGGCGTCCCGAAATCTGCCGCTTCGGAGACGAGTGCAACATGGCCGACCAGGGCTACTGTCGGTATCAGCACTACAAGAACACACCGCTGTACGGCAAGAAGAAGAGGAGCAGCGTGTGCGTGCCCGTCAGGGAGCCGGAGAAGGCTCCGGCGCCCGAACCCGAGCCCGAGCCGGTGGAGCAGGACAAGAAGGAGTGCGCCGTCTGCATGAACGATCTTCCGAAGCCGACGCACGTCCTCGACCCCTGCGGGCACATGAACCTCTGCGGCACATGCGCGTCTTTGGTCGAGACGTGCCCAACGTGCCGCAAGACGATCGTCAAGACCATCAAGGTCTTCGCGTGAAAGACCGGCAGTGCGGAGCGCAGGCGGAGCGGTACGGTCTCTCTCCCAGACTGGGACCTGGGCCGACCTCTCACCCAGCTCCGTCCGCCCGCACCGCTCCGCCTGCGCTCCGCCTGCGCTCCGTAACGGTCTGCTGCGCTCCGCACATGATGACGTGGCACTCGGTGGCTCCGGAGATTGCATGCGTGTGTAGTGTAATGCGTCCACTGTTTCCTAAAACGGTACACGCTCATTGACGTGACTTTACATGGTGCTTGCTTTTGTCGCCGCGCGCGCGGACGGAGCGCGCGCGGCGCGGAGCGCAGGCGGAGCGCAGCAGACCGTTACGGAGCGCAGGCGGAGCGCAGGCGGAGCGGTGCGGGCG
>MDTG01083777.1_pt1 | contig 10261 bp, 8 predicted proteins | sample 811421 | NCBI WGS metagenome assembly MDTG01 (sample SAMN05326645, study PRJNA326480) | marine metagenome | isolation source: seawater | place: Pacific Ocean: South East | collected 2011 | reverse complement strand
TAGAAGCCTTGTGTTTCGCTTCATCCAGTATTTGTTTTGCTTCAGCTTTGGCTTCATCAATAAGCGCTTTCACATCTGCTTCCGCAGCTGCAGCGATATCTTTTGCCAGTGTTTCGAGCGTCATCTTGATTCCTCCTCGTCTCCGACAGCCTGCATGGCTATCAAAGGTAGATGTTCACTGAAGGAACAATGGCAGTGCGCCCAAGATAACGATAGATTCTGGCAGAGCTGTGAAGATCAGTGCGTAACCGAACTTGCTGCCATCTTCGGCTAGCATGCCGACTGCAGCACTACCGATTGCGGCTTGTGAGTAGCCAGCACCTAGTCCGGCTAATCCTAGCGCAATACCAACACCGAGGTTACCGATGTTTCCTACGTTCGTGTCTTCTCCACTGTCACTTGCATCTTGAGCAGCGACACCTTGTGCTACAAGGGTCAATGCCAGCAAGACGATCAGGGTTCTTAGGCTCATTTTCAGGGTATTCTTGTTCATTTTTGCTACCTCCTTTGTTTGTCCGATGGACTATGATTTACCCTCCACGTGAAGGGTCCGACCGCCAAGTGGTGCGAATGCTTTGCCACTGCCGTCGTAAAATTTACCCATCCACTCTACGAAGTGTAGACGGATGGCGTGTATGGAAGGTGATAGAATACCTAGAGCAATTGCGAACAATTGCACTAGCACGAATAATACGATTCCGAGCAGCAAGCCGAGATAATCTCCCGCATCCATTGCTGGACCAATTTTCTCCCACCCCATGCTGATAGAAATCTCGGCGATTTTGACACCTGCAACGCCAACGCCCATTATTCTGAGATATGATAGGGTATTCGCCAGCAAGCCAAATATCTCGATTGGTCCCATCACTAGACCACCAACCCAGCCGAATTTCTCGTAGACGGCTAAACCGATTACCAGAGAAACCAATCCTACTCCGATGAATACCGTCCAAATTTGGAATTCAAACAATTCATTGAATCCCATTACCATGTTACGCGCTTGCATTGTTCCCCCAGTCATGATCAGTAGCCATGAACCCTTTTCAAAGAATGCCGCAGCTGCGCCGTGGGACTTCCAAACAGTGTAAAGACCAATGAATAGACCAACGAAAATGTGCAGAACTCCGACATAAACTGAAAGCACAACATACTCTTGTAATCCACCACCTGGAGATGCTCGATGGAAAGGCACATGTAATCCACCCATAGCGAGAAGGTCGGCTAGTGCACCCGGGACGTGAATGTTGTAATATGTCCAGTCATAAATGAAGTCAAATGGCGAGGAATTGCCCATCTGTCCTGTGTCATCCCAGACAAAACCAAATCCTTCAGCAAAGATTAGTCCCCATATGATGCACCATATTCCCATCCATCGTAGAATAGTCAGGCCGTTTTGTGCTAATGGATCGGCCGCAAACGGTTTTGTCCCAAAGTATGCTGCTATTGCGCACAGCACCAAACCATAGCCCCAGTCACCGAGAATCATGCCATAAAATATGGGGAAGGTGAACGTCATCAACAGTGTTGGGTCAAATGTGCCATACTTTGGTCTTCCAACCAAGTCAACCAGAAGTTCGAATGGTTCGGAGAATTCACCATTCTCAAATTTTATCGGAGGTTGAGCATCGTCGTGATGCTCCTCTGCATGGTATGTGCCGTTTCTAATAGCGCCGATTGCCAAATCTAGTTCAGGGAGGTTAATTTTGCCATCTCTATTGATATCGATAGCGGCAAGGAATCTAGCCATATTTAGTGGTGGCATATCTGGAATGTCCGCCTTCTGCATTGCAGCTTCGATTTCGGGAAATTCTAAATTACCTGAATGGTCGAGGTCCATATTGTTAAAGAAGTCAAATACCGACAAACCCTTACTGTCCAAATAATCTGATAGCATCGTCAATTCTTTTGGAACTTCCTTGCTGTGTGCAGAATTATCATGTCCATCATCGCCGTGATGATGGTCGTCCACATATTGCTCGATTGTCACATGTGAGGCGGCTGAAGATAACGCGGACTCAACTTTGGATTTTTCTCCGGATGGAACCCAGCCGTCGAGAACAAATGCCTGATTGCTGACTGCCAGTAGTGTTGGAGCAGTAAAGATTGACTCTTCCCTTTCCAAGTGCTCCAGTAGAATTACCAGGTCTCGTCCATTATCACTTGTCCACTTATTCACCGCCTTGTTTGCAGAATCTATCTTGGCCTGAAGGGTTTGAATGTTTGAGTTGGCATCGGCAATCATCTTGTCGGCTGTGCCTTCACCAGCAGGAATCTGAATCGGTTTTGCACCGAGTGCACTTAGGCCAATTTGGACTGCCGCGCTATCGGCCGGCCGGCAAGCCACTGCAACAACACCTTTTGCCGCTTGCAGCTCAATATCAGAAAGAATATCAGCGAATTCCGCGTGTGCCTTCGACGCCTTTGAGGTCTCAGCGATAAATAACTCGACACCATCGAAGCCGGCCATCAAATCCAGAGGGATGCCGAGGGGGGCAACTCTACCAAGTGCTTTTATTCGCTCCTCCAGTTGGGTAATTTCTGACTCTGCATCTCTAATGCTATCTATGTTGTCAAGAGCATTGTCGATCTGTTCAGCCAAACTGTCAGCGAGTTTTTTGACCTCGGCGACTGATTTTGGCCCGTCTGCGTTAACTGCGCCAATTTCCGCTTGTAATGCTCTTGCTTTGGTTAGTAGTTGACTTACTTTTGAGGATGATTCGGAGGATATTGATTTACCAACTCCGATGCCGTCTTCAAAGTTACCATATTCTTCGATGTGGACGCAGCCAAGATCTGCACAAATTCTCAATACTTCTTCCATTTTTTCAACAGGAGATGCCACTGTTAATCGAGACATTTCGGCAGTTTCAAACACGGCAATCACCTACAAAGAAGTCATCGTTTTTAGAATATGGTCGACGGCTTTGGAGATATTCTTGGTAGCGGTAGTGGTTACCGAATCGACGGATTTTGCTCCTTCTTTGTGCACTTTGTCAGCAGCTTTGGATGCTTCATCACGAGCTGCATCAAGCGTTGCTTGAGTGTTTGATACCGAATCATCAGATGCCTTGGATACCAACTCAGCAGATTGTTTGCGAGCGTCCGACAATATTTTTGATGCTTCTTCATTGGCCTGAGACAACTGTCTTGCAGCCTCTCTTTCGGTTTGTTTGATTTTTCGCAAGACATCCGCCATTGTCAAAGTCATCACCTGTTATTTATTCCAACTATAGGGGGTTTATGAGTGTAATGATTTACCACAGTATACAATTTTTAGCAAAAAGGAAATGTGGGGTCAGTTATCTGGTTTATGTCCTCTAAATCTACTCGCCATACCAAGTGGCATTAGTAACCTGCCTTGCACATTTTCAAAGCCGACCTCACGCATAAGTTTTCGATAGTATCCGTTGGTTCCATAATGTGAATAGGTTTTGGCCAAACCCTTCCAAGGATGATCCTTCTTTTTAGTAACATAGCGCGCCATCCATTGCACCACTGTTGACATCCATATTCGGCCTGCAAGGCCGTGTAACCAATTGGCTTTTCCAGCGTCACATATCACTAATTGGCCACCGGGTTTAAGGACTCGCAGTATTTCTTCTAAGCCCTTTTTCTTGTCTTGAAAATCACGGAATGAGAAGAGGCAGAATACCCTATCAAAAGTATTGTCTGGTAACGGAATGGATTCGGCAATCGCTAGTACATAATCGGCTGGCCCCTCACCTCGTGTTTTCCGCGCCTCATTGACTCTTACTCTGGCGACGTTTAGCATTTCTTCTGAGGGGTCTAAGCATGTCAAATTTACTTTTTCTATGTCTTCAGCAAATGATCCGGGACCACAACCGACCTCCAAAACACTCATTCCGGGTTTGGCATGATTGCGAACATTTTTGCGCCATATTGCGTCTTGGCCGAAGGTCATCAATCGGTTAACTCGATCGTAGTTTGGAATGGATTCTTCCAATTGAGATTCTAGTATCTCCCACTCATCTAGGTCAATACCGGATGGGTCATAACCGCCTGTTGCACTGCGGTCCGCCATGAGGATAGGTCAAGCCCGCCCTCTTTGGACATGTCGTTTCCAATTTAGGCGATACGCTCGACCGTTTCTGGCGTGATTCCCTCTTCGGGTGTAACTCTGAAAACTAGGATTTTCAAATTCTCCGGCGCGTTTCTGAATTTTGACACCATCATAGAAGTCTCAAAATCGGACCCTATTGTGCGGACTTGGAAGGACAGGACCATATCAGCAATGGATGCTAGTTCCTGTTTAACATTGGGTGACAAACCATCGGTTGAGACAGTAAGAAATAACAAGCCGCGATACATTTGAGCGTGAGCCTGCAACATCCTAACCATCGCAACAACCCGAGCGGGATCATCTCGCTGCAAAAAGAAATCTAAACTATCAACAACTGCTCTAAAATAAGGGCCTAGTGCCATTACTTCATTGGTAACTTCTGTTAAGTAATCTTGATTACTTTCATCGACAAATCTTGTCTGCGCTAGCCTCTGGATATCTTCAAGACGAAATCCCTCTAGACGGTATCTGCTGGCGAGTAACTCTTTTTCCAAGACGTTGGAATTATACTCCTCGCCGATGGTCCTGACATTAATGTCAAGTGGCCAACTGTATTTTTGAAAAATTCTCACAATTTCTGCCTGCCCTTCATTAGTCGATATGTAGATGGTATTTTCCGCCTCTTCGGCAGGTGATACAAACTGTTTAGCAAATAATTCACTGCCAGAGCCAGTGTCAGTGAAAGCAATCATTGTGAACCCGCGTGGAACTCCGCCACGCATTTCATTATCGAATTTTGGCACGCCAAACGAACCAACTTTACCGAAGAAATCCTCATCCTCTGCGTCGAATTGTATTTCTTTTGCCATCCAATCAACACCTAATGAATTACCACTTGCCCTCTATCGACTAAATCTGTACAATACAAATCTAGGTTGGACAATACCAATGGTGGTGTCTGGTCTGGAACATTGAGGATAACTGATAGTACATCTTGCTGTCTGAAGGTATTGATGAATGTGTGCAGATACTCAGCTAGCATTCTATCATCATTGTAAATCGCTAACGCATTGACGCTATCAACGAAGACAAAGTTACGCTCAGATTCATTGGTTTGGAGGATGTATAGTGTCCTCAACAAAATGGACTCTAGCATGATTGGGCTATCGACAAAATGGACGTTTGTGTAAGGAATATTAGTGCCCCCCAAAATACCCGAGGATACTAAATCAATGAATTGGATTTGTGATACATCGATACCAACCGATTCAAAGGCCTGAATGACCTCAGCAGCACCTCTGCTGGCGGAGATGTATACCCCTTTCATCTCGAACATTTGCAGCAGTGGAATGAGGGTGCTTGCAGTAACCATAAATGAGTTTGAATTGCCACACCTAACCTGGACCGAACTGTTCAGTGAAACTTCGGTTAGTTGGTCAGCTATACCTTGATCTAGTTCAAACACTTCAAGTCCCCCATCGGTTAACATTGTCGCTTATAGCACCCCATTTTAACATGGGTGTTAGCATTACCCCGAGCGGTGTCAATTCAATTGCATGCTTAGCTCTACTGTGAGAGGTTCCACGCATCTTGACAACCTGCAAGAATCTTAGTAAATGTCCCATCCTCTCAATATCGCCAAGCACGATGATGCCATCACAAATTGCTTCTTCAACACCAAATGAGGACCAATGAGCATTTTCAGTTGCAGAGGTTATTTCCGCTATTAATATGGTCGTGCACCCCAATGTTGCTAATTTCTTACCCAGAGTAAACAAGAAGTCGCGAATTAGTTGCTCCGATTTAATTTTGTAACACAAGGTAGTTACTGAGTCAATTACCAACCTCGTTACCCCGATAGTATTGACAATATCGACAATCGATTTAATCAACGAGTGAACGTCGTCAAGGTCAAATGTTGATTTTTCCAAGCCAAGCCATGAATATAGCACATCCATATCAAAGACATTTATCAGCCCTGTATCAACCATTTTCATATCAAAAAATGCGAACTGTCGGATGTTTTCAAGCAATTTTACTGAGGGTTCTGTAGCGGTAAAATGTGCACATGCTTCGCCAGCGTTAGCACCTCTTACCAAAAATTCCATCCCTAAGGTAGTTTTTCCTGAACCGCAGGTTCCTGCAGCCAGTACTGTGGAACCATATGGTATTCCACCGCGCAATATTTCATCAAGACCGTGAACGCCGGTCACACACCTATCACGAGAATACATACCTGCTGGCTGCATGGGAACAATACCGCTAACCCTCACAGGTTCATGAAGCATCCGATTATTGTGCCCGGTTATGAATAGATTGAGACTATGGCAAAATTCCAGGAGTTGGATTATTTGACGTTTCCCAGTCCTCAACTGTAGGAGGGTAAGCATCGCCGATGTAAACTAATGATTGGCTTGGGGTCAGGAAATATCCGGTATCGCCTCCCCAGGTTACCCGCATCACCTCATACGGCTGGAATTCGCTTAGCTGTGTGTATGACAAAATTACAACTCCACCGCCATCATTTAGCATATTTAGCTGACCAACACCTAGAAATCCCTCACTCCCTAAATCAATAATGTGATCAGCATTGCCAGTGTTTTGAGAATTGGGGTCTCCGGTTAATATTGTCAGCGAATTGCCCGAAATTACACCTGCACGTAACAGCAAATTAGTATTCTGATTTGGCGAGGTATGAGTAAGGCTCCACCCATTCATATCAATAGCGAAATTATTAGGATTGTACATTTCTATCCACTCAGGAGAACCGGAGACCGATCTTGGGCTTATCTCGGTGATGTGTAAATCGTTAGCCTTTCTTCCGCCGTTATGAATCTCAAGGATGAGTAAGAACTTTTCTTGCCCAACTTGGATTTCTTTGAACGAGGAGGAGGATGCTTGTGCTGTTCCCCGCTCTGTACCCCCGCTAAATAGCGTTAAATTCGCGCGATTCGGTATATTTGATTCGGTTATCTTGATCTCTAAATACAAACTATATTTGCCACCCAATCCGATTCCCCTTGCCAAATTGTCCTCAGTTATGTTACTCAGTGAGTCAATGCGATTGAAGTCTAGGCGGTGCCCATCCATAAGACCGGCAAGGACAATGCCTTGATTCAATCGCTCAATTGGTTGTATGTGCCACTCTGAGGTTGAATTCGAGTAATCATAGGTGCCATCATCGAACATCGGAACAAACCATCCACCGTCAGATGTCATTCTGTTCAAGCCTTGTGCTGCTGCCCTGTCGAGACGATCAACTGATGTGTCGTTAGAGCCCATCTCTAACTGTGCCAACGACAGAAATGCAGTTAAAATCATCAGGAATAAGGTAAATGCGGATAGGAATTCAATTACTGCAGTCATACCATTCTCATCTCTCTCTAGAGATACGCGAATGGAGTTCATGATAACCCGAACACCAGCCAACTCAAGAGGCTGCCGATGGAACATCGCGATTATCCTCAAATTCACCAGATATCGGTAATTCTCGCCGATGAGTCTTTGAATGTCAATTGCTAGGAACCCATATGAGTGTGGCGACTAAGCAATCTAGGAGTCACAAATTTTCTAGCGTTTCTGTGGTCATCCTGATGGTGTTAACCTCACTGGCAAGCTTTGCGTTGGTTGACCACGCAAAAGCATCAACAACTGGCAACATATCTATAATTGGGTCAACCCCCTCAGAATTTGATTTTATTCCCGCTTACGAACCAACCTACTTCACTGTCGAGCTAAACAATTCTGATACCGACCCATCTGACCCAAGAACTATTAGTTGGTATGTGTGCTTGGGGGAAAAAGTAACCAATGTGTGTATCTCCCAACGGATCGATGAGGGTTCAATCCTTGTCCCCCCCATGGCACCTGGTGAGGTTAGTAACTTCACTTCAATGAGTGGTTTTTATCCAAACGGGATAAACGAGACAATTACGGTAATCTACCAGTTTGATGAGCTTGACGCGAATCCAAGCGACGACATACTCAATTTTAAACTAAATTCTACCTTAGAATATACTGATTTCAAAATCGAAGTAAATGAAAACATAATCGATAGTTTGTCAAATCTTGCATTCTATAACGGCATTCCTTTATTGTCAAACAACACACAATACAACATAACTTTTTCTGGATTTGCTAACTTGTGTGCAACCTGCCACTTGAATGCATCACTAGGATGGCAACTGTGGAATGAAAATCAATCTAATATGATAACAGAAAACTACGAGTATACCGAAAATTTCCCGAAGTATTCCTTTTACAAGTCATTTCAGATGATGTTACCGGCTTTTGAACACGATGAAGATGGTACCTACACCCTTGTTTACGGCATTTTCGATTCAACCGGGAACCCCTATGCAGATCTCAATGATGGTAATAATTTGAACTCAGTAACAATTGTCATAGACACCGAATTAGATATCACAATCGATAATTTATACCCCAGCCACAATCCATCAGCGCTGAATTATTTGTATGGTGAAGACATGGTATCAGTGTTAATCAGCAATAGTGGTAATACCACGGCCAACTCTTTCGCACTCAATCTCATAATCTCGGACAGTGAAGGAGAACAAGTCAGCCAAACATGTGATGTTGATTTCTTGTCTCCTAGCCAGCAAAGAACTTGCGTATTCAACATGCCAATGCATGGTAGTGCTATCAATATCCAAGCAACACTGCCATCTCAGATAGGCGAAATTTTCGATTCAAACACAGCAGACAATACGATTCAAGAAACTGCGGAAGTGATTGTTTCCCAAATGTCGACTACTATTGAAATCAGTAACCAAAAGGAGTGGTATACCGATGCAGAAACTATTCCAATCACGGCAAGTATAAACCCATATTCGCCTGGTCCAGTTAACTTTTCATGGTGGTATTCTGGTTTGATAAACATTGACTACGGTCAACAGATTTTGCTAAATACCTCAGACTACGGCTTAGGCAGTCACACTTTCAAGCTCATTAGCACAGATGTTTTAGGCAATAGTGAAATTTTATACTTCAGCATCTTAGTCTATTCCCAGATATACATCGACAACGATCCTTATTACTCCGCATCAGCGACATCACCTTCCAATACTGTTGAAATTATCCACGACTCAGCCCTACCAACTATCAGACAAGACTACAACATTGGCGGGAACAATATGCCTCTGATGTTATACCAGTTTGATCTTGTTGATACTAGTACAAATTCTTCAATTTTTGACGGACAAAACTGGTTAGATGTTGAATTAAATCTATTTCATACCCTACCAGAGGGAGTGTCATATACGGATGTCGAGTTAAGAAAACTAGATTCATTTGACGACCAAAATTGGGAGTATTTCAACCAAGAGCACTATGGCTTTGTCAATCAAACCGTGATGTTTGCAAGATTATATGAACCAACAACAATACTTGTCATCGGCGATTTGGGTGAACCTAATATTGAAGCAAGAAATTTCTCAGTTGGATTGATTTCTGACGGCAACCTGAAACTCACTTGGGACGATTATGGCGACACGAATAGTGATTACCTGATTGGATGGAACATCCATCAGAAAATAGTTCCAGAGTTTGGCGGCACTATTTTCGAATCTCCCCAAGAAAATTATAACCAGTTAATTTGGGATGATTTAGTTTTAGATTCCTTCAGAGCTTTCGTACCCTTAGGCCAAACCAGCTGGGATGATTTAATCCCTGTACCGGATGGGTTTTGCTCCTCTTATGCAATTATACCAGTTGATAGAACTGGTGATACATTCAATCAGTTAGCCAACGTATCCATGGAAAACGGAACTGCTGCACCTATATGTGGTGACTCTACCCCACCTTCGACCTCAGTTGGAAATATGCAGAGCAGTTCTAGATTCACCAATGATACCTCATGCTTCGATCAATATAGAGATTGGAATATGTGCTATGAAGTGACAATTTCGTGGATTTGGCCAACTGCAGGTGAAACAAATGAGACCTGGGATATGTATCGCACCGAACAGAACCCAAACGGAATGGACTTAGCACTCTTAGAGCCGATTCTCAGTAACATGACTTATACTCCAGGCGACACTTATACCTACACTGTTAGTGGCATGGATGACAATACCATTAGACCAATGAAAACGTTCTACTACATTCTAACCCCGAGTGATGAATACGGCAACGAGCGGACGGTTATTATCTATCCATCAGCAAATGTCGCACGGTTGCACATTGAGAATGAATGGTGGGATTATAACCAACACGTCATTC
>MDTG01342538.1_pt1 | contig 10262 bp, 11 predicted proteins | sample 811421 | NCBI WGS metagenome assembly MDTG01 (sample SAMN05326645, study PRJNA326480) | marine metagenome | isolation source: seawater | place: Pacific Ocean: South East | collected 2011 | reverse complement strand
TTTTTTGCGAATATGTAATGTTTGATACATATCGAGATCGCGCCTTTTTGTTTGATTTTGGTATACAAAGAGGCATTTGTAAATTTTTACCCATATACTAAAACTAAATATTTTATTTATATACAACTATTAGTTGGAAATAAAGTTAATGGCGTAATACAACTATTAAATCCTAATAATCCATATTTTTTTATTTTATTTCCCTTTAAAGGTTCTTTTTCAAATATTGATGAACTCTCTTGTTCTGTTTTTAAATTTGCTGCTTTTTTACCTGCTAAATAACGTGCATATGAATTGTGTTTTACATCTACACCTTTTCCCCCGGGTGCTAAAGACCCTGGTCTCAGGCGTGTTTTTGATCTTTTTGTACTGCTCCCACGTGTAGATACATATCGTGTTGATATACTTGGGCGATTGCGATCGCTAGATTGATTCCAATTTACTAAAGAATATTGTTGCAAAGGAGCATTACTATTATCCCCTCTTGTAGTAATTGCGCCCAAATTCATTGTATATAATGAAGAAGGTACCCGTCTTTGGTTTTGAATTAATAATTGTGTGCAAACCTCACAATTACATAATACTGAACAGCGAGGAGTATCATTATCATATATAACACATGTTTCTGGACATAAACTACTATCATATGCTTCTTCTCCGGTTCCCATTATAATATTAATTAATATTATAAAATTGAAAAAGTAATAAGATATATTTTTATTTTAGATGACTATACTGCAATATAAATGTAATAATTGCAATAAAAAATGGAAAAAAAAATATTTATTTGACAGACATGTTCTTATGTGTAATTTACTAATTAAAACTCCAGAAGAGCGGACAAATGAAAGAGATGAACTAAATGATGTACCGTCTTATTTAGATTTATATAAAATAGTTCAAGAAATGGGAATAAAACAGCAAAAAATGGAAAAACAATTAGATCAAATGATAAAATATATTGATCAAAAAAAAAAGAAAATTAATATTTTAAATTGGCTCAAAAATTATTGTGATACTTCAACAAATTTTGATAATTGGAAAGAAAATATTTCTATCGATTCTAATCACTTAGACACCATATTTGAAACTAATCTTACATCCGGCATTTCTTCAATTATAATTGACAATTTATCTGATAAAACTAATAGCCCCATTCGCGCATTTGATCAAAAACCTAATACATTTTATATTTATTTAAATGACTCGTGGAATATTTTATCTAATAATGAGTTTGATATTATGATTCAAAATATATCCAAACAAATATTCGCTGCATTTAACGAATGGCAACTGCAAAAACGATCTACGTTAGACGAAGATCAATTTGGTACATTATATTGTCAATATTGTAAAAAATTATTTAATGGAAAACAAACAATCGCATCTGTTAATCGCACTATAAAATCTCGCGTTTATAAATATCTCAAGGTATCACTTAAAGATATATATGAATTTGAATTTGATTTTACCTAATAATTTAACATTGTTGTATTGGATCTGCTCCATAAACACCTATTCCTTGTATAAATATAGAATAACAAATAGCAAATGCTAATTCATTTGATCTACACAATAGTAATATATTCCAAGCTATCCAATAATGATGAAACTCATAATTACAATCTCCGTATATATAATATACAATCTTAAATATATTAAATAAATATATAATTAATACTGGACCCCAATAACGTTTAATGTCGACATGATAATTTATAAATATGTTATAAATAAATACAGCTATGAAAAATCCGGCAAATATACATAACATAGTTATCATAGGCCAAGTCCAAATTATTTTATCTGACAAACACCATTGCATGGTCTTAGTATTTGATATTGCGGAAAATATAATATTGGTAGAAAAGAAACTTATAATAGCAAATTTATTTTTTTTTAATAAAGAAACATCTGTAATAATTTGGGCAACAAAACCATATACTTGTAAATATTCTATATCTGTAATTGAAATTTCTTTGCACTCATTTGGTATATTCACTAAACAAAATAATCTAGTTATTAATAATAGCAAATTTGTTATTATTAATCCTATAAAATAATTTGTATATAAACTGTAAGTTGGCAGTTGTATATTTAAACTGTTTTCTAATGCATGGTATTCCATTATTATACCATTATTTATAATATATAGTTGCAATGAATTTAATATAAAATTTATGTAAATTAAACTACAGGGTAGGATGCTTGCATTGCAATTCCACAAACTCCATCACCTAATACGGTAGGATCATCTGTGCGACCAATGCGAACATATCCTTCATCGCCCCATGTACTCCCCCAACTGTTTTTAACTAACCAATATAAGTTTCCATCTTCTTCCCCATATCCAACCACTAATACTCCATGATCTAAGTTAGTTCCACACGAATCAGAAGTAATAATCCCGTTTGAATACAACTGGAATACTGACGTATCAGCTTCAATTGCAACAGAAACTGGTCCGCGACTGACTGCTACTTTAAGTGCAGTTTCATTACCAGATGGAATATCAACACAACTAGATAAAATCAGACCACTGTCACACACATCTTCAGATGAAGACGATGAATCATCACACGTACCACTTTTAGCAGTATAAGGAAGATCATCTTCACTGCATAAATTATTTTTTTCAGCATACTCAAATGCATCATCCATTAAACCGCCGAAACATCCATGATCAACACAATCGACAAATTGTTGTTCTGAAAGCGAAACTAATTCGCCTGTATTAATTTGAAAAGCTCCTTCCATTGCGCCTGTTGCTGAAAAAGTCCAGCAACTTCCACACGACCCTTGGTTTTTTACTGGTGTAACTGCACCTAATGTTCGCCAGTCAATGGAATCTGGAATAATTGCATCATCATTATCCTCAAACGAATCACAACCAAAAATACTTTGATGATAATCTTGCTCTGAAAGAAAGCAACCTAGGTGAACCTCTTCTTTAAATTGCTCCTCTGATAAATCCATAAATTGGTTAATTGAAAATTGATCATTTTCAATAATTTTGTTATAATTATCGATAAAATTTATAAATTTATCTTCAATTTCCGTAACGGAGTATTGTTTATTAAACTGTTCTTGATAATCTATAAATTTTCCCCAGTGTGGATGTGATGATAACATATCGGTAATATCACAGCTATTTACTGTATGTGAGGAGAAAAGACTAGTAAGAGCGACCGCCGCGGTTTTAAGAAGATGGTTAAACTTCATATAAATATATATAATATTTTTTTTTTAATTCGTTTTATAATTAATGTCCGCGACTCTGGAATAATGATGAATATATATATACTAATATTGCAAATAATATTATTCCTGTCCCATATACTATAACTTTTTGCCATGTTTTAGTTGCCGGATATAATGCACCACATATTTCATAATATGCATATAATAAACAATAATATATAGGTGTCATAATTAATAATGCTGGAAATATTAGACACATTTTTATTGTTGTTAACAATGGTAAAATAAATGCCGGGGACCACCAACCCGATCTCTTAAATTTAAATTGAAATAAACATCCAAGCACAATCAATGATAACATAGAAATAAAAAATATTATAGCATATAATTTAGCTTCTATCCCTATAAATGTTACTGTACCAACAATAGTAAAAATAGATAGTTCAATATATGGAAAATATAACTTTCCTACAATATACATTACTATCCACCATATACCTGTGATTACTATACTAAATAATATAAATAATGATCCAAGCCCTTTTTTTTTCTTATCTTTTTCCCGCATACCCTGCATTCCTTTCATAAAAGCTACTGACGGAAGGACGCACCACATGTATCGTTTCATAAAGAGTTTTACTTTCTTCATTCTCTGCTTTAGCGCGTCAGAATTTGGGTCAAATTTTTTACCAATAGGCGAAAACAAATTTTTAAATTGATCTGCAAACGTAGGACCAATACTTGGTGATAACCATATAAAACATACTATAACAAATGAATATACATAAGAGATTTCATCCTCGGAATCTAGTGAAAATTCACTACCCATATGTATATATGTATATGTAATTATAATGTATATGTATGTTTAAAATCGTCAATCGTCATTATTTTGATCCCTAAATCATTTGCCTTTGCTACCTTTCCTGTATTGCTTTCTTTATCTTTTGCAATTAAAATGAAAATATTTTTTGTAACTGCAGTTCCAATTTTAGCTCCAATATCTTCTAATTTTTGCACCAATATTTTATCTTTCCCCCCTGTAAACACAATAGTTTTTTTAAATAACTCATGATGTGAATTATTTTCTTCATGAATTTTACTTTCTTCAAAAGAATAATTTAATTTATCTTCTAAATTAATTTCATTTACAAATTTTATAAAATTTGGTATTGCGGCAACAAATTGTTGTCCAATTTTTCCTATTCGTGGAACTTGTAATACACGCTTTAATTTTTGCTCATCAGATTCTGTTGAAATTAAAATATCTGGATGCATATCTAAAATTGATTTAGATACACGCTCGCCAATACTTCTCCCGAAAACATTAGATGCAGCTATTAATTTGGGCAACGAAACCTGTGCTAATTGTTGTTGTATGCTGTTATAAATTTTCGTTGCTTTTTTTTCTTTAAATCTATCTACGCTCTTAAAATCATCTAGTGACATATTTACAATCTTTGGAATACTATCAAAGCCAGCAGCTATTATTAATTTGGCGTTTCCTGGTCCAAAACCATCAACATCAATTTTTGTAAAGAAATTAGTAATTATTTTTTCATTTACAGTTGCATCGCCCGTAATATTTTGTAATATTACTTCTACCTGTGCTTCATTCCATATATATGGTTCTGTAGGCATAAGTGGCTCAGGCGCTGGTTGAATAACAGCTGTAATATGAGGAATAACATCTCCACTGCGAATTAAGCTTACTACTGCTCCTACGCCAATATTATTATCTTTAATAAATTTACCATTAAAACCGGTTGCATATTCTATTTTAGCTCCACCTAAAACTACTGGCTCTATTTTAACCCGTGGCTTTAGTAGGCCATGTTTACTTGCAGTCCAAATAACATCGACTACTTTTGCTTCAGCCATTTGCTCTGAAAGAACCATCTTAAATGCGAAAGCATGCTTTGGATTTTTATGGGTTCGAGGATAAACTGCATCATTTGATACAATAATACCATCTATTTCGTATTCATAATTATTGCGCCAACTTGTTAGGATTTCCGATAAAAATTCATTTGATAATTCCGAAACTGTTTCGTTGCGCACACTAATAATATTATTTTCATTTTGAAGATTATTTAAGAAAGCCATTTGCTGAGAAGGCGTAATTTCATCGGGTTTAATAACTTCATAAGCAACAAAATCAATATCAGCTAATTTAGATGTCGAAATAGTTTTTTGATTTATAATACCAGCAACAAAATTTCTTGAATTTGAAAAAGTATCCGCATATTTTTTTGTGAATACCTCTTTTTGTATAATAAATTCTCCTCGTAAAACAATGTTTGGATCACTGGGTAATTTAAGATATGGAATCAAATGGCTAATATCTTGCCCAATTTTACCATTTCCACGAGTATATAATTTGGCTTCATTACCTTCTGTGCTATACAACCCACTTACGCCATCTAATTTGCATGATATTACATAAGGCCCGTTATATTTCATTACCCATCTTTCTAATGCATTAGTATCAGGCTTAATTTTATCCATCGACCACATCTCATAGGGCAAGGTGGCTTTATTTTTTTGTATTACACATTGAGTGTGCCCTTCTTGTGCAGCTTTATTAGAAGGATATTTTTTTAAAGTATATTCTCTCAATATGTCATATTGATTGTCTGTTAATATAGAATTATTGTTGCCATAATAAGCATCATTAGCATATCGTATCATAGCACTTAAATCTTCTTCTGTAAATAAATCTAATGCTGATTCCCCCTCTTTCTTAAATTGTTCAATTTGTTCTAACACTAATTTTTCTATATTATTTTTCAATGTTAGTTTTTTTTTCTTTGGTTTCGTATTTTTCAATGATACAATCTTTAACTTTATTTTTTTCTTTTTTTGCTTGGTAATCTCTTCTTCCTTTTCTTTGATTTCTTCGGTGGCGTTTATAGGTATAATATCATGAATGCCAACACGTTTATTTGGTTCAATATATTGCAAACCAAGAAATTTAAATATAGATTCTTCTGAATCAAATTCAGCATTAACTAATGCACCCTTCTTTTTATTTTCCATTATGCTTAGCCCATGTTCATTTAATGAATAACCGAGTGTTAAGGCATATGCTCGCATAGCAGTATTAAAATTTTTACTTCCAGTGAAATATAATGTTGCAAAAGAGTATTCTGATGGAGGACTATATAAGAAATCGAGTCTCCTAGCAGGTTTATTAGGCAATTTACCAATAGTAAGACTTTTTGTTTTTCCTCGCGATAAAGTTTCGATAACTACATTTTGTTGAATAAGTGCATCTAAAAATATATCAAATAAATTTGTATTATTATCATTGTTAGTCATAACAATATCAATGTCGCCCGACGTATCTTTATTTCGCCGAAAGCTACCTACAATTTCAAATTTAGAATTATGTGGTGCAAATTCTAAGAAAACTTTTGATAAACTATCTTGATATTCCTCTATTTCAGCGCGAGGAATTCTTTCTTGCAAATCTGCATAATATTCTAAACCTAGTTTTTGGGAGGTATGTAATAATTTAGAATCTTTTTCTGATGCTTCTTTTAATTGATCTATACTCGTAATATTTTGCTCAATGAGTTTTTCAGCTTTTTTTCTACCAATACCGTAAACTTGCGTAAGCTTATTTAAAGGATTATTTCGCTCTTTTTCTAGTAAAGCAATAGTACCCGTTTCAACATACTCGTTTAATTTTTTAAAAATAGATGCTCCAATGCCAGGCTTATCTTTTAAAACCGATGGATCTGTAATATTTTCTGGATAAAGTGTTATAGTTTCGATAGCATTTTTATATGCTCTTGCTTTAAAATGATCACCGCGCCGAGCCATAATATCGGTGATTTCTTCTAATGCTTGAATAAATTCTTCATTATATCGTTTTTTTTCAGTTATTGCCATACGCTTTTTATGCTTTGAAATAGATGAACTAATTATTTTCAATTTTTTTACGGATTTACGTTGTTTTTTTTTAAGTGTATTATTTTTCGATATACAATAACCATATTTTTTGAGTGTGCGACTTTTAGGATTTATTTCAGTTGCACAAATAGGGCCTTTTTTTGTTTCTATGCAAGTAGAATGTAATTTGTATTTTTTTTTAAATGGAAAAATGCAATCACCTTCTAAAATATTTGCATTTTTTTCTATTTTATTTTTATTATTTCTAGCTATTCCTTTCATTATATATTATCTAATTATTTATTCTCTTTATTAAAATATTTATTAATAAAATCTTTAGAAAAATAAGCATCTAAATGTCTTTCGGTTTTTTTTTCAGCTTTCCCTGCAGTTTCTTTTTTAGGATTTTTAAATTCAGTAAATTTAATGGGCGTTTTTTCAAAAGGCATTTTATAAATAAAATATAAAATAAATATAAGAATGGTGATGCAAATTCATACTGCAAGTTCTACATATACTAATGGAGCATTAGTTAACAACACCTCATCTGGTTTAAATATTAATCCATCTGGAACAACAATATATGATATGCATAACGGCAAAGGTCAAGTTATTCGTATGACTCCTCAAGATTGGCGCAATCAAGTAAAAAAAATGAATAAAAGAAAAGGGTCTTTACATGAAGAACTTAAAAAACTAATCTCCTCGCGAAATACAAAAAGGCGCACATCCAAAAACCGTAAATCTAAAGTTACTACTAGGCGTAAAAAAATAACATCACAAAAATCTAATACTAAAAAACAAAAAAATAAAAAATAAAATAAAATGTAGCAATCATAATTCTAAAGAGATTTTAATAAATCAATTTAAAATAATCACTACATTTTATTTAAAAATGATAAAGTTTATTTTATTTTATTTTGCTGCTCAATTTATGGGGGCTGGGTTTTTATTATTTTCTCATATAAGAAAAAACCCTCATTTAGACTATTGTAAAAGTTTGGCATGGATATTAAATGTAAAATTAATCCAAGAAGAGCCAGTATCAAATATAGATTCAACAACTCCAATTATATTTTTATGTAATCATCGTGATTGGGGGGATTATATTGTTGATAGCATTTTAACAAACGACGCCACATATTTGAGTCGCATGATGGTTTTACCGGCTTCATTATTTAGCTCGTTACTCGCTTTAATGTATTCGCGCGTTATATTTTTTAATAAAAGTGCAATAAAGCGCCCCGTATTATATGGTAGAATTAAAGATCGATTAAAGCAAAATAATGTTATAATATATCCTGAAGGAACAAGAAATTTAACCTCTCAAAGTAAGCCTCTTAAATATGGAATTATTAAGTTTGCATATGTTAATTCAACTCCAGTGCAAATTATTATAACTACTAATAAAGAGCATATTATATCACAAAAACGTTATTCAATTAATTTTGGAATTAATTGTCATGTTAGACGTTCAAAAATTTTTCATCCCAAGGATTATTCTTCTGTTGAAGAATGGATTGCTAATATAAATACAGAATGGCATCAAATTTGGGATAAAAGTTATTTAGATGATTTAGTTAATAAAAAATAAATTATGACATTATCTGTAAAATTTGTTTTTCAATTTCATTATAAGTATTATTGATAGGTGCACTGGTGTTTGATAGTTTTTTATAATATGATGATGCATATAGTAATTTATTATTATAAATACTTTCGACGCAAATATTACGGTTACGTTTTGCCATTTGTATAAATTGCAAGCAGTGAGACATATTATCTTCTGCAAATTTAACTGTAATCAAATAAATTACTTTATTTTTTCCTGTTTTTTTATATTTTTCATATTCATAAGTTATAGAATAATCATAGCAACTTAAATCAGTTGCTGCATTTGCAATTTCATTTATAGTACTTTTCATATTAGTATTATTTTTTACTGAAAGCTCAATTGCGTACAACATTGTATATATATTTACTAAATATTATTAAAAATAAAAACCATACTAGATAACGTAGGTAATCTTGGTTTTTAAATGTATTTTTTCCTAGCTTCATAAATTATTATTTATTAATTTCATTATAATAAAATTAGATTAAAATTATAATAAAATCAAGTAGTTATAATTAAATATAATGAGTAAAACTTTTTTAGCTGAAAAAAATGCTCATATGCGGGATAAAGATATTAGTTTTGAAGAAGGTCCTCACATTTATACAATTAATGGAGATTCAGAATATATATCTGTAACAACATTTGTCAAATCGCATTTTTCTAAATTTGATCCAGAAAAGGCACTTGATATGGTATTTAAATCTAAAAATCGTGAAAAAAAATATGGCAATGCAACGCGTGATGAAATTAAAAATCAATGGAAGAAAAATGGGGAGGATGCATCAGCGAAAGGAACATATTTACATGAATGTATTGAGTATTATTACAATGGCTGTTTAATAAACAACACTTCAATAGAGTATAAACATTTTTTAGATTTTGCTAAAAAATATGAGCATTTAAAACCATATAGAACAGAATGGATGATTTATGATACACAACTTAGATTTGCTGGATCAATTGATATGATATTTGAAAATGAAGATGGTACTTTATCTATTTATGATTGGAAAAGAATAAAAGAATTAAATAAAAGTAATAATTGGAATCAATGGGCTTTAACACCTGAAATAGAACATATACCGGATTCTAATTTTTGGCATTATAGTTTGCAGCTTAATATGTACAAAGCAATATTAGAGAAAAATTACAATAAAACTATAAAAGATATGTATTTAGTTTGTTTGCATCCAAATAATGAAAAATTTCAACGAGTTAAAGTTGCAAATTTAGAAAAAGAAATTCAATCATTATTAAACTTGCGTATTAAATGTTTAAAATAAAAATTATATAATAATAAAGATATGATATTTTCCGATATTTTATATAATTTTTTCATGTTTATTTGTATTACCACAACTGGCGTAGCTACAAGTGCATGGATAATTACACTATTTAATCAGCCGACATTATGTATAGAAGACAACGTAAAAGCTAGCGATAATTATATAGATGAATATTCAGAAGAGTTTGAACTATTAGAAGATCGCGAATTAGATGAAAATTATATTAAATCATTATTTGATAAAACTATTTTAGAAAAAAC
>MDTG01338471.1_pt1 | contig 10262 bp, 3 predicted proteins | sample 811421 | NCBI WGS metagenome assembly MDTG01 (sample SAMN05326645, study PRJNA326480) | marine metagenome | isolation source: seawater | place: Pacific Ocean: South East | collected 2011 | reverse complement strand
ATCGATAGTTCAAAGCATCTAACCATTAATCGTTTATTCAGTTCATTATTTCTTGATTTGAGATTGCCTAATGTAATGGATGATGATAGTTTATTGTTCACATTAGTCCATCAAAAGATGGCACATTATGCAGCAAATGGTAGATTTCCATTCATGTTCACTGCTATAGAAGGTAGAAAATGGAGTGAATACAAAACAGAGAGATTGCTTCAGCTGCACAAGGAATTAAGTGATCTAAAACCAACTTGGAAGTGGGATGATGATCCGGGCGTCAAAGATTTCAGGAAATTACTTTTAGAAATCGAAAAACTAACTAAAAAAACACACCCACATCTAATGAAGGCTCATTTATTTGATAAATTAGAATCTATCAGTGAAATTCCATTTACACTCAAAGATTTGAGTGGAATCATTATTTTAGACCACTGCCCTGAATTCTGTGAGATGGATCGCGAACTGTTAACTTTAATTTCAAAAATAACACCAATACACCAATTATGCAGCCCAGGCTCTTTTCGTTTAGGGTTTCACGGAGCTTACATCGAAGATATTCCTTGGTGCACAGAAGAAACATTACCAAAATGGCTAACTTCACATGAAATATCTATTGAAGCAAATAAATCAGAATGGATTTCTAATGTCGGTGTTGTTAGAGATACAAAATGGCATCGCATTTCACTAGAAAGAAAAGATCATAATATCTCAGCGTCTATTGAATTAATTTATGATTTTTTTACTAACCAAGAAGGTAATATCATCGTAGTCGATGCTGCTGCAGATAAAAATAGACAGTTTTGGTCTAGGAGGCTAAATGATTTAGGTGTATTATGTAATCTTCAATCTAATAATTTACGAGAACAATCATCAATCACAGGTTTAACTAATGCATTGAACATGGGCGAAGGACTAGAATCATGGTCTTTTGATAAATTCAGAAGACTAATTGAAAATACTACTTTTCCATTAGAACTTAATTTTTTATCAGAATTAATTCATCCAATGCACGCAGATTGGAAACCCATACCTCACCTGGAAGTCTTACAAAATATATCTTTGAATTTCCATGTTTTAGGAGGCCCAGGTGCACTAGAAAGATGGATTTATACTCTTTCAATTGCTAAACCAAGTCTTGGTAGTGATTTAGAACTTATGGAACAGAGACTTGAGGAAACGCAATGGTGGCTTGCTAATATTTTAAAAATCTGGTCTCCACTGTGTTCAGAGGCTCATGAACTATCAAAAAAAGATTTTATTGGGTGCTCTTCTGGTAAACAATTACCACTGATTGACCCTAATGGTGATGGAACAGAATGGTTGAATATGATTTTGCATTCCGTTAATTTGAGTAAGCTCTCTCTTCATGAGGCTAGTTACTCTAGATCTATCCCATCAATTCAGATTCTATATGAAGAGCATCACAGAATATTGGAAGAGCTCAACCAATTAAATCTCAATTTACCGCTTACAAGTGGTGATTTCATAAAACATATTTTACGAATTATCGAAAAAACCAAACTACCTGCCCAAAGATCCGAGTCAAGAAATTTGGTTATAATCACTCCCGAGGAAGCATTTGGTTTGGAAGCAGAGTTAGTAATTTTAGCGGGCCTTGATGCAGAATCTTGGTCCATGAAGGCGCCTAAGGTTCCTTGGTTAGATACAGAATCTAGGCTGAAATTAGGTATCTTAAACCAGGATATTGAGGTGCGTAAAGGTAGACATCAACTCAAATATCTACTAAATGCTTCAAAGGCAGTAATCATTCTTGACAGTTCTGAAGATGAATCGGCCGGGCCTTGCGCTCCTTTGGCTGAGTTTTTACAGTATCAAAAGAATTCTGGCAAATTTAATCTGATGAGTGAAATACCTAATTTCATACAGCCTGAAAATTATGATGTTAATAACCCTGATAGGCCATGGACACTGTCTAGTTCCGAGTCAGGGGTTAACCAAGGATGGTTATCTCCTAGGACCTTTTCTATGGTAATGACTGAACAAGGTGCGATAGGCAATCGTTCTGGAAAGAGAGGCAGAGATCATATTCAAAGAGCGGGTCTTAGATTATCTAATAACCAGGGAATAAATATCGCGCCGATTTCAATAAGTAATCTGGCTAAGTCCAATGAACTTAGTATTTTCAATGATAGATTAAAACGCCAACCTAGCCATAAAAATTTACAACGGGGAGAATTTTTACCTTGGGAATCTAGAGACTTCATGGTATCTGTTGATAGCCTAACTTTGAAGCCGTCAAAATCACAAGCCGAGACAAACACGATTGATGTAAAAGTTTGGCCTCATCTCGGTGTCAAGAGTGCGAAGTCAAACAGCCCAGCAATTGACCCAAGGCCTCTGCCCGCTTTTCAGTCAGGTAGCGAAATATTCCAGTCAGTCACTGGTAAAACCTCACAGAAAATCAGTAGGAACTATTGGTCTGCCAGTAGAATACAATCTTGGTTACGTTGCCCTAGAGGTGCTTGGTTAGAAAAACACTTGTTGGCAAATCAAATCGAAGAATCTAGTGAGGATATTGATAGTAGGACAAGGGGATTATTGATTCATGATATCCAAGCCTTCATTTTGGAGGAACATGGTTTGAATATTGAAGGTCCTGCGATTATTTCATCTACTCCTATGATAGAAGGAAAACTGAACACAATAGAAAAATTATGGGAAAAATCATTAGAATTTATCGAACAAAACGCACCATGGCTTTCACGTAAAAACGCTGTATCACACCATCGATGTAGAGATATGCTAGGTATCAATTCATATATTTGGCAACAATATTTAGAATCTAAAATAAAATTAGAACCTAAAGGAAGAGTAGGACGAATGTTAGAAGCAGAGTTGTTATTGGAAAATAGTTCACCTATTGCTTGTGAATGGAATCTTAATTCTGTTAAGGGCGGTAGTGTGATTAAAACCACATTAACCGATAAAGTAGATATCTCATTCAAATTATCCGGTAGAATAGATAGAGTCGATATTGTTTCCATTCCTTCAGAAATCAAGAAACAAGCAATTATCGATGGTGCGATAGATGAAGGACATAGATGGGTTATAATTAGGGATTTAAAGAATATCGAAGGCCCTAAAGTAGACAAGCAAGGCAGCCGTCATAGAACTGCAATATTTGAGGAAGTTCAATTAGCGTTGTATGCTAAAGCATGGGAATTAGCAAATCCCAAAGATAGAGTAGTCGGTGTTGGAATTAGCGAAGTAGGAGAGGTAACCCGTCATTTTGTAGAACTTGATTCTAGCGTTTCAAAATATTTCGATGATATTAAAATAGGAATTATTACTAATTATACCAGCAATCATTTCCGTTTTCCTAACGACACTAAGACGATTCCAAATATTGGATTTAGGGCGTGGATGGACGAGCGTATTACCACCTCAGCGCGAGCCATACATTCTGCCCAACAAGGGAACTTCCATCCAACTCCATGCAAACAGTGTTTCTATTGCAAATCAAGCGGATTGAGTCCATCTGCTGAACTTGGGGGTGGGCAATAGTGATTTCTTTTAACGAGAGCCAAATTTTAGGATTAGATCTTGACAAGCATATTGCTTTAGATGCAGGCGCTGGAACCGGTAAAACCACAGTAATGGCAGAGAGATATGTACAACATCTCATCACTCATGAACAGAGATCACGTATTCTATTGCCAAATGGTCCAAGGAAGCCATTAGAGGGTCATGGTTCGTTAAGAGCACCAGCTAGGGAGAGGACTGAATTGAAAGATTGGCAGGGGTTACTACCTAGTGAAGTAGTTGCGATTACTTTCACCAAAAAAGCCGCTGCTGAGTTAAAATCTAGAATTAGAACACGTCTAGCATTAACTCGTTCATTACCAGTGGCCGATGGCGAGGGAATATTTGACCCACGAATTCGTCGTGCTGGCGACTTAGAAATGCTATTATCATCTCTAGATGAGGCGCCTATTTCTACCATTGATTCCTTTCTATCTCAGTTAGTTTCTCCAAATATTGACTTAGTTTCTATCAATCCTACTAAAGAACAAATTTCTGAAGTAAGGTCGCCTTTACTAATTCAAGAAACAATACACTCTGCTTGGAGAATAAGATCTACCCATGATGCCGTAGAAGCAGGTGTTCGTGGTGACATATCTGGGTTCATAGAATCTAGAAATCGTTTGGCAATCTTAGTAGGGGGGCAGTCTCGGGCAGAGGTAATTCTGACTGGAATGCTGACTAAATCACTGTTTGTTGAAGAATCTAAACGGGCAATGAAAAAACGTTCAGAAGAAAAAGGAATTAGCTGGAATCAAACCAAATTATTAGATTCAGAAATCTTACTGGATATGTTCCTTGAACCTGCTGCAGACATAATTGATGCCTTCGCAGATAAACTTCATACAGATTTGAATGCATGGATTGATGAAATATTGAGTGAGCATACAGCCTTTATCTTGAACTGCGAATTAGAGCAAGGTACTACTAATACTCGTTTCAATCACTTGCTAAATTTAGCTAGACATAATTACCCAATTGATGCAAAGGGGAAGTTACAGTGGGTTTGGTTGGTCTCGCTAGCATCATCTACTTATTCTGCATTACTAAAAAATGAAATGAAATTTTTCCCGAAAGGATTCTTACCCCAAACGAACCATTGTAATGGTTGGATGCCTGGTTTATTTTCCAAGACCAAGGTTCGAGGAATTCCCGGTTCAACAAAAAAATCAATTATTGAACAAATGCAAAATTTAGGTAAAACCATGCATGAAGAATTATCCAGTAAAGAGGGGAGATTGATACGGATTTTGGGTAGGAGTTCATTCCTTTTGAGTCCGATTTCTAAATTACCCTTCATGGATTCTGATTGTGTTTTAAGAACCAAATCCATGATAAAAGACTTAGAAGACATCGCCCCATCCGGTAAACTTTCAATTTCAAAAGAACTACAAGTAGAAGTATTATCTGATTTATTGATTGTTCATTCAGGTTGTCAAGACATAATGAAATTGAAGAAGATAAATGAAGGGGTTCATGATTTCGATGACATTCAGAGATTAGCAGCTGATTTACTGTTAGCAAGATGTCCAGATGCAGTTCGGTATGATTATCCATATGAGGTAGTTGAAGCATTAGATAGTTTAGATGATGAACCGTGGTTGGATTTACATATTTCCTCCGCATTGAGAATAGCACAAAAGCATCCAAAATGCTATGAAGATTTACAACACAGATTTACAATCTTACAAACGTTGAGAAGAAGATTTGGGGCATTTATTATTGATGAATATCAAGATACTAATCCTGCGCACTTCAGACTTTTATCCAGACTTTGGGGTAGAAGAAAGCAGGAGAGTGACGATCCAGAACCCCCACTTGGTCCGTGGGATCCGACTATCTGTATAGTTGGTGATATGAAGCAGAGTATATACCGATTTAGACAAGCTGAAGTTACTGTAATGCAAAGAACAGTGGAAACTATCAAACTTGTTAATCAAATAGAATTTTCCGAACCAAGGCTATTGCATCTTAGAAAACAAAATCATGGCAGAGACCCCAGGCCTGTAGGCGCAGGTGGGGAGATCGGTTCATTCTCCAATCAACATTCTCCAGAATCTAGCGTTCGTGAATCTAAACCTTGGAGTCATATTTCAGCTGAGTTCGAAGATTCCCCCAAAGGAGTAAAAAATTATATTCACGTTTCAAAGCAGAGGCTCGAAAATAGAAATTTAGGACATATTGATTTGACCTCTAATCATAGAACTTTACATAATTTAATGGATACCATGAATGGGATATTCAAAGATGTATTTGACTCAAGACATCATATATTACCTGGCGATTGGCATGCTAAAGCACAAGATCTCCGCCCGTCTAGAGACGATGATTCTGATGGCATATTAGAGTGGCTACTTCCTTTACAAACCTCAAAAGATTCCCCCTTACTCGACTTGACTAAACCTAATGATGTGTTTTCAGATCCAAAAGCAAAAAGCATTCATCTAGAACATGAATTGATCGCACTTCGTCTTCATAGTCTACTGACTGCAAAAACAACTAGAGTATGGGATGCTAAAAATTCAAAATTTTCAGATGTAAAGCAGCCAGTTAAAACCTATCTTCCTAAAGACATTACTATCTTGGTTCATTCTAGAAAACATATCTCAGATTTGTTACATAGATTAGAATCACGAGGTATTCCTGTAATTTCAGATAGACAGGGCGAACTACTGAAACGCCCAGTAGTAAATGCTCTAATGTCCGTTTTAAATTTAGTAGCCCACCCGAGTTCTAAATTTGCTGCCATTTCATTTGCTAGGTCACCAATTTCAGGTTTAAATGATGACCAAATACATCAGATATTTTCTGAAAAGAACGAATCAGAAAATTGGTGGCCAATCATAGAACAAAGTATAACATCAGAAAAAGGTAAATTACTGATTAATCATTTGGGTAATTTAGCATTGAAGGGAGCATTGCATGAGGTATTTGATGTAGTTCTAGACCATTCAGACCTGCTGATGGCATATCCTGACGACACATCCAGGCAGAATGCAGAATTATGGTGTTCTTTAGTGTACAACATTGGTTGTGAATATGGTCATGATGCAACCGAGATATATTCTCATTTACAATCATTGAAGAAACTTGAAAATAAAGGTCCGCAATCGATAACAGTTCCTTCTGGAGGCGCAGTAAAAATTATGACAATTCATGGTGCTAAGGGCTTACAATCAAAAGTTGTAGTTGTTTCAGGATTATTCCATGCAGGTAAATCCGATTCCTCATTAGCCTCTCAAAACAATGTTTTAGTGACGCCTGAAATAGTTGCAGGAAGAATTAATCCTTGGTCATCTAGAGATCGCCCTTATGATGGGTTATGGGAATTTGCTAAAAATATTGATTCAGCTCAACGTCAAGCCGAAAGAAGAAGAGAATTCTATGTCGCTTTAACTAGAGTAGAAGATCATTTGATTTTGGTCGGTTCACCAAATAACAACTGCTCCATTGATTTATCAACTAATAAATTATCATTTAAGAGTAAACCATCAAAAAACACGATGGGTTCGATGTTGTTAGATGGACTAAGAGGGATTTCTTACAATAATAAGGTAGTTGACTCTCCTTGGTTACTTCAAGATGATTCTTTCGAAAAAGCATTAACTCCTTATGTAGAAAATATCGTATCATTAGATCCTTTTTCGCTGTTTCTAAATCCTATGCTGGGAGATGGCAATGTTAAATCACTGGCCATATATCATGCCCCTGAGTGCTTTGAACAAAGTAATCAAATTACTCCTCTGGAAAAATGGAATAATATCGAAAACCAGGCCTCAAAAGCAGTCGAGGGAATTCATGTTTCAAATAATCCAATTTTTAAAGTCCAACACAAGATAAAAATGAGTCCTAATGAATTAGATTCAAGTTTTGACTGTCCTCGAGGTTTTTGGCTTTCTGAAGTTAAAGGGTGGCTTCCAAATATGCTAAATTTAAGGAATTTACAATTAACTCGTACTGCAACTAAAGATTTATTCTGCGAACCAAAATTATTTGGAACTTTGATGCATAGATTATTAGAATTAGGATTGGAAAACCCATATGATAAGAACCAACCACCTATTCTTCCACTCCCTAGTAGTTGGCGGAATAAAAATGTCAACGACCTTTTTAATCCTAAATTAGTTGATGAAATACTATTGGAAGAAGGAATTTCGATTATTAGTGATGGCCATGAAAAACAAAAGGCAATAGCAATGAAAAAGCGGTTATCGCATCTTTCTGATTTAGTCTTTAAAGGCCTGATTGGAAGATATTCTCTGGGCGAAACACACCATGATAGAACTCCCGAAGGGCTACGAACAGAATTACCATTTTTCTTTAATAAAAAGATCGAAATGGACGATATATACCGTTTTGGATTTTCAGTAAATGGTCCAAAGAAACTTGCACAGGTTGGGAATGTTGAGATTAGTTTTGATGGTAGAGCAGATTTAGTATTGGCTTTCAGAGATTCAAATGAACAAGGTTACTTACAAGTTGTCGATTTGAAAACAACTGGTTGTAGAAGCGATTTCAATCCTGAAGACCCATCTCAAGGTTCAGAACTTCAAGTTTTCAGCGGAGATATCTTAGACAAATACCCTCAAACAGACGCTGAAAGGGAAATACTTGACAAACATAAACTTCAATTAGTCCTCTATTCGATTGCATTAGAAGCAATAGAGTTGGATAAAGAGGAGCATGAGCGAAGGAAAATTTTACCCCCAGCAATTCTTATTGGAGCATCTGGAAGATGTGTTGAATTAACAGAAAAAGAATTTGAGAATTTAAAAATCGAATTACTTTCTCATCTAGAATGGGTTGCAACACTATGTTCAGAACCAATTCTAGTCGAAGAGCCAAGAAGTTGTCAAGAAGTTAATGGCAAGCCCTGCTTTAGGTGCGAGGCTATAGACAATATTTTTCAGGCTGATAAATGACTATACTTTCCTACCAGCGATAACAAGAGTTCCCGGTGATTTTTTCCCTGCTTGCCAGTGAGTAATATTGGAAAAGCCTGCTTTTTTCCAAGCTTCAAGCCACTGTTCAGTACTCAAAGTGGCCATTCTAACACCCACATGCTCAGGCCATCCAAGACTTTCTTCATGTTCGAGATAATGGTCAATTCCAATTACTGCCCAACCTCCCTCATTAACCCATTTCTCAAAAAACAATTTTAGCATTTCTTGAGGGTCTTCGAGGTAGTAAAGGAATTCCATTGAATGTAAAAAATCATACTTTCTCGTCGGGGTGAATTCAGGTAATTTACAAACAGAATAATTTCCATTTACATCAATTTGTTTTGCCTTGTCAATCATTGCTTCTGCTCCATCGATACCTTCTGCATAATCACATAAGTCATGCTCATTAAGTAAACGAACTACCCAACCATTACCACAACCAACATCGATTGCAGAGAAATTCTGCTCCAATTTTTTAGCTTCTTTGAAAATAAAGTTTAACATTTCACTTACTGCGAAAGAGTGTCCTTTTTCCATTCCTGAATCCTTGCCTGCAAGGGCCCAATCATGGAATACATCAGTGGCTTTTCTTATCTCCATGCCACAATGGAAAAGACTCTATTCAATAAAGCGTGTGATAAATAATCCATCGAAACAAAAAAAGTACTGCTTTGTATCCGATAAGTATGTCCAGTGAATCTCCTTCTCTTAGTGACGTATTATATCCGTCAATCAAACCACACACAACAGGTAACTTATCAGTTTCAGATTTACATACAATTTTTTGGGAAAGAACCGGAAATAAAGATGGAGAGCCGGTTATAGTAATTCATGGTGGCCCAGGCGGTGGAAGTCAACCAGCGTATCGTCAATATTTTGACCCAGAAAAATTCGACATTATTCAATTCGATCAAAGAGGATGTGGAAAGTCGGTTCCATATGCAGAGCTGGAAGAAAATAATACTCATTCCTCAGTAAACGATATCGAGGCATTAAGAGAACATCTTGGCATTGAATCATGGCATGTATTTGGAGGTTCATGGGGTTCAACATTATCATTAATTTATGCACAAAATTATCCACAAAGAGCTAGAAGTCTGATTTTAAGAGGTATTTTCATGTGTAGAAAAAGTGAACTGCATTGGTTTTACCAAGAAGGAGCCAGCCATATATTCCCAGATGCATTTGATTCTTATCGTGACCACATTCCAATCGAGGAACAGAGCGATTTAATCAAGGCATATTACAAGAGATTGACTAGTTCTGATGTTGAAGTTAGGAGGGCTGCTGCAAAACAATGGACAAGATGGGAAATGGCAACTAGTCGATTAATTCCTGATGTAGAATATTTAGAAAAGGCAGAAGATTTAGATTTTGCAGTAGCATTTGCTAGGATAGAGTGCCACTATTTTATCAACGCCATTTTTGTAGAAGAAGCACACATTCTCAATAATATTGATAAAATTCAGAAAATTCCTACATTTATTGTACAAGGGAGGTATGATGTTGTATGTCCAACAAGAAGTGCATGGGATTTACACAAAGCAATGCCAAATAGCATTTTGAAAATAATTGCAGACTCTGGACATTCGATGGGAGAAGTAGGTATTGCTAAACAACTAGTATCATTTACAGATAATGTATAATCGTCTTAGTTTGTTAATTTCCTGACCTATTGAAGCGTCGGCTTGATATGCTCAAGGCTAGTGGACTAGTATTGGAGGCAAGCCTCCGGGTGAGAAAATGGCCGAAGAAGGGACAATTACTCCTGAAGTTAGAATT
>MDTG01250621.1_pt1 | contig 10262 bp, 8 predicted proteins | sample 811421 | NCBI WGS metagenome assembly MDTG01 (sample SAMN05326645, study PRJNA326480) | marine metagenome | isolation source: seawater | place: Pacific Ocean: South East | collected 2011 | reverse complement strand
AGGTGTAATTTCGAAAATATGTCCTGTTGAAGATATGCCATACTTAGAAGATGGTACACCAGTCGACATTGTTTTGAACCCTTTAGGTGTTCCAAGTAGAATGAATATTGGGCAGATATTAGAGACTCATCTTGGCTGGGCATCAGCTTCACTTGGAAAACAAATAAAGGAACTAATATCTAAAATACAATATGAAGGAAAAACTAACGATTTAAAAAAACATCTTTTAGATATCTACGAGAATAATGAACATAAGAAGCTAGTAGAAAAAATGAATGATGACGAAATATTAGAACTCGCAGACAACTTAAAAGATGGCGTACCCTTTTCTACACCTGTTTTTGATGGTGCTAAGGAAAAAGATATTTCAGAACTTTTAATGAAATCTGGAGTATCTAACTCAGGCCAAGAAATTCTATATGATGGCATCACAGGAGAACAGTTTGAAAGACCAGTTACAGTTGGTTATGTATACATGTTAAAATTACATCACTTAGTTGATGAAAAAATTCATGCACGATCAATAGGACCATACAGCCTAGTTACACAACAACCACTTGGAGGAAAAGCTCAATTTGGTGGACAAAGATTTGGTGAAATGGAGGTCTGGGCTTTAGAGGCATATGGAGCTGCATATACTCTTCAAGAAATTTTAACGATTAAGTCAGATGATGTTGCAGGAAGAACAAAAGTGTATGAATCAATAGTTAAAGGGGATAATAACTTTGAATCTGGAACACCTGAGTCATTTAATGTAATGGTTAAAGAACTTAGATCATTAGGTTTAAACCTTGAGTTTAAAGAGGGTGTCTCTGAGATAAATAAAATCGAAAACATGTCAGGTAAAAATGAATAAAGAGCTATCAAATATATTTAATCAGAATCTCGGTGTTCAAAACTTTGAAACCTTAAAAATTTCTATTGCAAGCCCAGATGATATAAGATCTTGGTCTTTTGGTGAAATAAAAAAACCTGAAACCATTAACTATAGAACTTTCAAACCAGAAAAAGACGGCCTTTTTTGTTCTAGAATATTTGGACCAGTAAAAGATTACGAGTGCTTATGTGGTAAGTACAAAAGAATGAAGTTTAGAGGTATTATTTGTGAGAAATGTGGTGTTGAGGTCACTCTGTCCAAAGTTAGAAGAGATAGAATGGGTCATATTGAGCTTGCAGCACCAGTATCTCATATCTGGTTTATGAAGTCATTGCCAAGTAGAATTGCAACGTTGCTTGATATGACAATTAAAAATCTAGAAAAAGTTTTATATTTCGAACAATTTATAGTTGTTGAGCCTGGATTAACTGATTTAAAAAAAGGAGATATTATTTCCGAAGAGCAATACATTGAATATCAGGATGAATATGGCGAAGATTCTTTTAGTGCATCAATAGGTGCAGAAGCAATTGAACAAATGCTTTTAAATATTGATCTTGAAGAAGATTTTAAGCAGATTAAAATTGAATTAACAGAAACTAAATCAGAATTAAAAAAAACAAAACTTGGTAAAAGATTGAAACTACTAGAGTCATTCATTGTTTCTAAAAATAAACCGGAATGGATGATCTTAAGAGTTCTTCCAGTAATTCCACCTGAGCTCAGACCTTTGGTCCCTCTCGACGGTGGAAGATTTGCAACAAGTGATTTGAATGACTTATACAGAAGAGTAATTAACAGAAATAATAGATTAAAAAGACTTATAGATCTAAGGGCGCCAGATATAATCATTAGAAATGAAAAAAGAATGTTGCAGGAGTCAGTTGATGCTCTCTTTGATAATGGAAGAAGAGGGAGAGTAATAACGTCAACTAACAAAAGACCTCTCAAATCATTATCTGACATGCTCAAAGGAAAACAAGGCAGATTTAGACAGAATTTATTAGGTAAAAGAGTTGATTATTCGGGAAGGTCGGTGATTGTTGTTGGGCCAGATCTAAAATTGCATCAATGCGGTCTTCCAAAAAAAATGGCTCTTGAATTGTTTAAGCCTTTTATATTTCACAAACTTGATATTTATGGTTGGGCTAATACAATTAAAGCAGCCAAAAAATTAGTTGAAAAAGAAGACCCTAGAGTATGGGATATCCTTGAAGAAGTAATTAGAGAGCACCCAGTGCTACTTAATAGAGCGCCTACTCTCCATAGGCTTGGTATACAAGCATTTGAACCAACATTAATTGAAGGTAAATCAATACAACTACATCCACTGGTCTGTACCGCGTTTAATGCAGATTTTGATGGTGATCAAATGGCCGTTCATGTACCATTGAGTTTAGAGGCTCAAATTGAAGCTCGTGTACTCATGATGAGTACAAACAATATTTTGTCTCCATCAAGTGGTAAGCCGATAATTGTTCCATCTCAAGATATTGTATTAGGAATATATTATTTATCTATTGAGAGACAAAATCAAAAAGGTGAAGGAAGGGTATTTCTAGATTTGAATGAAGTGCTTAAAGCTGTTGAAAACAAAGACATTAATTTACACACAAAAATAAAAGTTAGAATGAAAAATAATGAAGGTAAAGACTTCAGAATTGAAACAACACCAGGCAGAATGATTCTTGCCAACACATTACCAAATAATCCTAAAATAGATATTTCAATTATTAACAAGGTGTTAACAAAAAAAGAAGTAAGTAATATAATTGATACTGTCTACAGGTTTTGTGGACAAAAAGAGACTGTAATATTTGCAGATCAAATCATGCAAATAGGATTTAAGTATGCTGCAATTGCTGGCATTTCTTTTGGTAAGGATGATTTGATTATACCTGATCAAAAACAAAAACTTATTGAAGAAACTCAAATTAAAGTTCAACAATATGAAAGTCAGTATCAAGACGGTTTGATTACACAAGGTGAAAAATATAATAAAGTTGTTGATGCTTGGTCAGAATGCACAAACAGAGTTGCTGATAAAATGCTTGATGTTATTTCTAAGCCTGATGATGATAAGCCTATAAATTCAGTATACATGATGGCACATTCAGGAGCCCGCGGATCAGCTGCACAACTAAAACAACTTGCTGGTATGAGAGGCTTAATGGCTAAGCCTTCTGGGGAAATAATTGAGAATCCTATTAAATCAAATTTTAAAGAGGGTCTATCAGTATTAGAATACTTTACTTCTACGCATGGAGCAAGAAAAGGTTTAGCAGATACAGCACTTAAAACTGCAAGTAGTGGTTATCTTACAAGAAGATTAGTTGATGTTGCTCAAGATGCAGTAATTACAGAACTAGATTGTAACACAAATAATGGTGTTTTGGTTGAGGAAATAGTCGAATCTGGAAACATAACATCTCCTTTAACTGAAAGAGTTCTTGGAAGAACATCACTTGAGAATTTAGTTGATACTGAAAATAACATTTTTCTTGAAGCAAATAATATTATTGAGGAAAAACATTTAGAGGACATCGCTAAATCTAAAATCAGATCAATGAAAATCAGATCAGTTCTTACTTGTGAGACAGAGGATGGAATATGTTCTAAATGCTATGGAAGAGATTTGGCAAGAGGTACTGAAGTTAATATTGGAGAAGCAGTAGGTATAATAGCTGCACAATCAATTGGTGAACCTGGTACGCAATTAACAATGAGAACATTTCATATCGGAGGTGCAGCAAGTTCATCAGTAGAACAATCTTCTGCAGTTTCACCAACAGATGGATTAATAGATTATGATAATATAAAAATAATTGAGGATATTTCAAAAAACAAAATTGTGTTAAATAGAAATGCTAAAATTAAAATATTAAAAAACAATGAAGAAAAATTTTCAATTAATATCCCCTTTGGATCTAGACTTACCGTCAATAATGGAGACAAAATAAAAGCAAATGATTTATTAGCTGAGTGGGACCCATACACTTTACCTATTATTGCTGAAAAAGAGGGGTATGTTAAATATGTAGATTTAAAACAAGGTATATCATTTAGAGAATCACTTGATGACACAACCGGCATATCTAGCAAGATTGTTATTGATTGGAGTCAAAATCAAAAATCAAAAAACTTTAAACCTGCGATAAACATAGTCGAAGATTTGAATTCAGCTAAAGATGATGAAACTATCTTAAATTATCCTATGTCGATCGACACAATTTTAAGTGTAGAAGATGGTGAAAAGGTATCTGCAGGGCAGGTATTGGCAAGAATTCCAAAAGAGTCATCAAAAACAAAAGATATTACTGGAGGACTTCCACGAGTTGCCGAATTATTTGAAGCTAGAAAGCCTAAAGATCCAGCGATCATGTCAGAGATTGATGGAAAGATTTCTTTTGGAAAAGATTACAAAAATAAAAGAAGAGTAGTAATCTCATCTGTTGACACCGACAATACTGTTGAACTTTTAATACCTAGATCTAAATATTTAAATGTACAAGAGGGCGATTTCGTTAAGAAAGGTGATATTCTAGTTGAAGGAACTCCTGTGCCTCACGATATCTTAAGAATATTAGGTATTGAGGAATTGGCAAGATATCTCGTAAGGGAAGTCCAATCAGTATATAAACTACAAGGTGTTTATATTAACGACAAGCACATTGAAACTATCGCTAGACAAATGTTACAAAGAGTTTCAGTTAAAGATATTGGTGATTCAAATTTAATTGTAGGCGAAAATTTACAAAAAAGAGATGTAATTAACATGAATAAAAAATTAACAGAGAATAACCAAAAACCAATTGAATACGAGCCAATTTTACTAGGCATCACAAAAGCAAGTCTTCAAACTAACTCATTTATTTCAGCTGCTTCTTTCCAAGAAACTACAAAGGTACTAACAGATGCTGCTACTCTTGGAAAAACTGACAAACTATCAGGTCTTAAAGAAAATGTAATTGTTGGAAGATTAATTCCAGCTGGTACTGGTAAAGTTACTACCGATTATGAGAAATTAGCAAGTAAAAAAGATCAGGAAATACAGGAACGTAAGAATAAAGAGCTAGAAAACAACGAAATTATTGAATAAATAAGATAATTCCTTGACTTTTGCTCTCTCACTTTATAAAGACCCGCTACGATTGTTAAAGGTCGTGGAATAATCCAAACACTTAACATAAGGAATTTGATGCCAACTATTAATCAACTTGTTAGAAACGGAAGAAAAACTGTAAAACGCAGAAACAAAGTTCCAGCATTAGAAGCCAGTCCACAAAAGAGGGGCGTTTGTACAAGAGTATACACAACTACCCCCAAAAAACCTAACTCTGCATTAAGAAAAGTAGCAAGGGTAAAACTTACAAATGGTCAAGAAGTTTCAGCTTATATACCTGGAGAAGGTCATAATTTACAAGAGCATTCAGTCGTACTAATTAGAGGTGGTAGAGTTAAAGATTTGCCTGGTGTTAGGTATCATATTCTAAGAGGAACTCTTGATACTCAAGGGGTGAGTTCCAGAAAACAACGTAGATCACTTTACGGTGCCAAAAAGCCAAAATAATTATTATGTCTAGAAGAAGAGCAGCAGAAAAGAGAACAATACTTCCAGACCACAAATTTAAAGATATAGTCCTAGCTAAATTCATGAATAGAATCATGTATGATGGTAAAAAATCAGTTTCAGAACAAATAGTTTATGGTGCCTTTGATATAGTTGAAAAAAAAACAGACAAGAGTCCTATAGAATATTTTCATGATGCTCTTAATAATGTAAAGCCCGCATTAGAAGTTAGATCTAGAAGAGTTGGTGGAGCAACTTACCAAGTTCCAATGGAAGTAAGACCAAAAAGGGCACAAACTTTAGCTATGAAATGGATTGTTGATTCTGCTTCAAAGAGAAATGAAAAAACAATGAGAGAGAGAGTTGCAAACGAAATTATTGATGCGTTTAATAACAAAGGTAACGCAGTTAAAAAAAGAGAGGAAACCCATAAAATGGCAGAGGCTAATAGGGCTTTTTCCCATTTTAGGTGGTAATTATATATGTCAAGATCTCATCAATTAGATAAATATAGAAATATTGGGATCATGGCCCATATCGATGCTGGCAAAACTACTACTACAGAAAGAATACTCTATTACACTGGAAAATCTCATAAAATAGGAGAGGTTCATGATGGTGCTGCTACGATGGACTGGATGGAACAGGAACAAGAAAGAGGAATTACAATAACTTCAGCTGCAACAACATGTTTTTGGAATGATCACAGAATAAATATAATAGATACACCAGGTCACGTTGATTTTACAATTGAGGTAGAAAGATCTTTAAAAGTTTTGGATGGTGCCGTTGCAGTGTTTGACGGTGTTGCCGGTGTAGAACCACAATCTGAAACAGTATGGAGACAAGCAGATAAGTACAATGTTCCAAGAATGTGCTTCATTAATAAATTAGATAGAACTGGTGCCAACTTCTTCATGTGTGTAGATATGATTACAGAAAGATTAGGCTCTTACCCACTTGTAACTCAGCTACCTATAGGAATAGAGAGTAATCTGAAAGGTGTAGTGGATTTGGTAAACAACAATGCAATAATTTGGCAAGATGAAAGCCTTGGAGCAAAGTTTGATATTGTAGATATTCCTGAAGACTTAAAAAAACAAGCTTCAGAGTATAGAGAGAAACTTATAGAAAAAGTTGTTGAGGAAGATGACAGCATTATGGAACAATATCTTGAAGGTAATGAGCCTTCTGCAAATGATATTAAAAAATGTATAAGATTAGGCACAATCAAGGGATCTTTCGTTCCTGTACTTACCGGTTCGGCTTTTAAGAACAAAGGCGTTCAACCACTTCTAGATGCGGTAATAGAATATATGCCATCTCCAACTGACGTCTCAAGTGTAAAAGGTATTGATGTAAAAGATAATAGTGTTGAGCTAACAAGAAAATGTGATGACTCAGAACCATTTAGTGCTCTTGCTTTTAAAATCATGACTGATCCGTTTGTTGGAAGTTTAACTTTTGCGAGGATATACTCAGGAACAATCAATACAAAAGATTCCGTGCTAAATTCAAATTCTGGAAAAAAAGAAAATATTGGTAGAATGTTACTTATGCATGCAAACAATAGAGAAGAAATTAAAACTGCTAACGCAGGAGATATTGTTGCGTTGGTTGGCTTAAAAGATGTAACAACAGGTGAAACACTTTGTGATGTAAACAATCCTATAGTTTTAGAAAAAATGGATTTTCCTGATCCTGTAATAGAAGTTGCGGTTGAACCAAAAACAAAAGTTGATCATGAAAAAATGGGATCGGCATTAGGAAGATTAGCGCAGGAAGATCCTAGTTTTAGAGTTACAACAGATACTGAAAGCGGTCAAACAATAATTAAAGGTATGGGTGAGCTTCACTTAGAAATTCTCGTAGATAGAATGAAAAGAGAATTCAAAGTTGAGGCTAATGTTGGTGCTCCTCAAGTTGCTTATAGAGAAACAATCTCATCGAACTCTGATGTTGATTACACTCATAAGAAACAATCAGGTGGAGCCGGACAATTTGCAAGAGTTAAAATTAAGTTTGAGCCTGGAGAGCCAGGTAGTGGCTATGAGTTTATTAATCAAATAAAGGGTGGTAATATTCCAACCGAACATATTCCAGGTGTAGAAAAAGGTCTTGTTGCTCAACAGCAAACAGGGGTTGTTGCAGGCTTTCCATGCATTGACTTTAAAGCAGTACTCTATGATGGAGCTTACCATGACGTTGATTCTAGTGTTTTAGCTTTTGAAATTGCAGCTAGAGCAGCTTTTAGGGAAGGTATTGCAAAAGCAAGTCCAGTATTATTAGAACCTATGATGAAAGTTGAAGTTGTTACTCCTGAAGAATATATGGGTGATGTAATAGGTGATTTAAACAGTAGAAGAGGTCAGGTTCAAGAAATGAGTACTAGAGGTAATGCAAATGTAGTTAATGCTATGGTTCCTCTTGCCAACATGTTTGGTTATGTTAATAACCTCCGATCTCTATCTCAAGGAAGAGCAAATTATACTATGCAGTTTGATCACTATGAACAAGTTCCATCAAATGTAGCAGAAGAAGTAAAAGCGAAGTTGGCCTAGTATGGAATCTCAAAATATAAGAATCAGACTAAGAGCCTTTGACAGTAGTCTTCTTGATAGTAGTACAGGTGATATAATCAATACTGCTAAGAGAACTGGTGCAAAAGTTAAGGGCCCAATACCATTACCAACTAGATTTGAAAGATTTACTGTAAATAAATCTCCGCATATTGACAAAAAAAGTAGAGACCAATTTGAAATAAGAACGCACAACAGGTTAATTGATATTATTGATCCAACTCCGCAGACTGTTGATGCACTAATGAAGTTAGACTTATCTGCTGGGGTTGAGGTAGACATCAAAATATAAGACATGAGATCAGGTTTAATAGCAAAAAAAATTGGAAACAGCTCTTATTTTGACGATAATGGTTTATGCACAAACGTTACTGTACTTAAAGTAGAAGATTGCGTTGTTTCTGAAATTAAAAATGAAGAAAAACATGGATATGATGCTGTACAACTTGCCTCTATAGATTCAAAGTCAAAGATTAATAAAATTAAAAAACCTCAAAAGAAATTTTTTATCACTGCAAAAATAGAAAATAAAAAAGTATTAAAAGAATTTAGAGTTGACAAAAATAACATACTCGAAGTTGGTTCAAAACTGACAGTATCTCATTTTGAAAAAGATCAATTTATTGATGTTACAGCTTTGTCTATTGGTAAAGGATTTGCTGGTGTTATGAAAAGACACAACTTTGCAGGTCTAAGAGCATCACATGGAGTTTCAATTTCTCATAGGTCACATGGTTCAACAGGACAAAATCAAGATCCAGGAAGAGTGTTTAAAGGAAAAAAAATGGCTGGTCATATGGGTAACAAAAAAGTTACAAAACAAAATCTAAAAGTATTAGATGTTGATAGTCAAAACCAGCTTTTGATCATTAAAGGCTCTATACCAGGTAAAAAAAACTCAATTGTCTATTTGAAAGACTCAATTAAAAAATAATCATGAAACAGACATTGCATAATTTAGAATTCAAAAAAGTTGGTGATATAAATTTAAATGAAAGTGTTTTTGGCGTTAAAACTATGCCAGATATTATTCACCAGTATATTAGATATCAAAATGCAAAATCAAGGCAGGGAAGTCATAAAACAAAATCAAGATCTGAAGTTAATGGCAGATCAAGCAAACCTTTTTCTCAAAAAGGAACTGGTAATGCTCGTCAAGGAAGTTCAAAAGCGCCACATTTTAGAGGTGGAGCTACATCAATGGGGCCAGTAAATAGAGATCACTCCTTTTCTCTTAATAAAAAAGAAAAAAAACTAGCGTTAAAATCTGCACTATCTTCAAAAATTTCTGAAAGTAAAGTATACTTCATAGATTCTTTTAAAATTGAGAGCTTTAAAACAAAAAAACTAAACTCTAATCTTAAAAATTTTGACTATAGTTCAGCCTTATTTATTTACGCAGACTCAAACTTAGATTCTAATTTTAAAAAGGCTTCATCCAATTTACCTAAAGTACAGGTAATTAGTTCTGTTGGTTTAAATGTTAAAGATTTAATATCTTTTGATAAGATTTTTTTTGAACAAAAATCAATAGATGAAATAGAAAAGAGACTTTTATGATAAATAGAAAAAAGAACATATCTATGAGTAGAGCTTATAGTATCATAAAAAAACCTCTCACAACTGAAAAATCAACTACACTTCAGCAATTTAATCAGTATAGCTTTGTAGTATCTAAAAATGCGAATTCGAATGAAATAAAACAAGCGATTGAAACTATTTTTAAAGTTAGTGTTACTAAAATTAACACTTCAATTTTAAGAGGAAAATTAAAATCGTTTAAAGGATCTTTGGGTTATAAAAAAGATATTAAAAAAGCAATTGTTACATTGAAAGAAGGTAACACCATTGATTCATCTCTGGAGATTAAATAATGTTAAATAAATTTAAACCTATAACTCCTGGTTTAAGAGGTACTGTTTTAATTTCAAAAAAACATCTCTCAAAATTAGACCCTTTTAAACCATTAACAAAACCAATGAAATCCTCAGGTGGGAGAAATAATCAAGGAAAAATTACATCTAGAAGAAAAGGTGGCGGTGTCAAAAGAAAATATAGAATTATTGACTTTAAGAGAAATAAGCATGATATGGCGGCAGAGGTAATTAGAAATGAGTATGATCCAAATAGATCCGCATTTATTTCTTTGGTAAAGTATGAAGATGGTGAACACAGTTATATTATCTCACCAAAAAATATAAAGATTGGTGAAAAAATTATATCAGGTGAAAATGTT
>MDTG01233077.1_pt1 | contig 10262 bp, 13 predicted proteins | sample 811421 | NCBI WGS metagenome assembly MDTG01 (sample SAMN05326645, study PRJNA326480) | marine metagenome | isolation source: seawater | place: Pacific Ocean: South East | collected 2011 | reverse complement strand
CTACTACGGACCGCATGGCGACATTCGAAAGGACCACCGACAAGCGCAGATTGACATCATCGACGAAGTCCTGACGTGGGCCGATATTGACTCCGTAGACGAGTACCTGGATGTTGGATGTGGCATAGGCGGGTCATCTCGTCACCTGGCCCGTAAATTCAACGCGAGCGGTCAAGGCGTCACACTCAGTCCAGTCCAGGCTGCACGCGCGCGCGAAAAGAGCGATGCGGAAGGTCTTCCCGCTTGTGGGTTTCAAGTGGCGGATGCGCTCAATATGCCATTTGAAGACGACCGCTTTGATCTCGTGTGGTCGATGGAGAGTGGCGAACACATGCCGGATAAAAAAAGATTTGTGCACGAGATGGCGCGCACGTGCAAACCGGGAGGAACGATCGTACTTGTCATGTGGTGTCATCGAGATCTGCAGCCGGGCGAATGCGACCTGAGCGCCTACGAGCAGAAGTTGCTCTCGAGAATAGGTCGAGCATACCATCTGCCACCGTGGCAATCGGCCGCAGACATGCAGGCATATGCCAAAGAAGCAGGCCTGACCATCGTCCGAACAGCAGACTGGACGACTTGCGTTCGACGTTTTTGGCCGGCTGTCATCCTGTCCGCGCTGCGACCGTCCAACATCGTGAGGCTCTTGCTTTCTGGAAGGCAGGCCATTCGAGGCGCGCTCGTGATGCCTCTCATGATCGACGGTCAGAAAAGGGGCCTCGTGAGATTTTCGCTCATCTGCATGAAAAAGCCGCGAAGGAGTGCGCTTCCGTGATGTGGCCGCCGTCTTTTAGCACGCTCGCTACGCGAGATAGGACGTGCATGGCGTGCTTGGGCGTGGAGAATGCGTACTGGATTGCGAATTGGCAGCTCACGCTGTCGAGCTTGGTATCGGACGACCAGTCGCGCGTTGAAAAGTCGAAGCATTCGAGCTTGACGCGACATTTCATTCCGATTTTCAAGATGCGTTTCGACAGCGACGTGATGGCGGTGTGAGAGATGTCGATGCCTCGGTAGGAGCGCAGGCTGCGCCGTTTGTATTTCAAGAGGTCGCCTCCCTGGCCGCACCCGAGGTCCAATATGTGAGCGCCCTCGTCGATGTAGTCGCTTATGAGGACGGCTTTGATAAAATTGTGTGTGTTTCGGATTCCGTCTCCGTCTGCGAGACCGCGTTGATATGTCGTTTTGTCGTTATAATATTGGCGGGCATCCATGGTCCTAAATGGTCGGGCTCTGCGTGTACACGCCGTGCGTGGTTACCGTGAGAGAGTTTTTTTTTCTAGCTGCGGAGCGCGCGCGCCGCCCGCCGACGGCGGCCGACGACGAACCGGGTGGTGGTGACGGCTCGCTCGCGCACGAGAGGCACGAGCGTTCGGCCGTTGACACGCTCCGCTTTTTTTGTCTCCAGAGAGTACATCGTTGACTCCCGATGATGCTGCCGGCGGGATCTGCAAAGTACGCTGAGTACAACATGACGGTACGCATACAGGATATATTTCATAACAAAGCACCCCGTCGCCCGCCTTCAGTAACCATGATGATATCGGGGGTTACCTATGCGAATCCGTGGATATGCTGCGGTTCATTGTGCAGCCCTGCCTCGACGCAAAGGCGTCCGCATCGATCATGATACAAAATGCGTCCAACATACTCAACCCAGAAAAGGCCTTTACACGCAGCGGGCGCGTCGCCCAGTGTCATGCTGTACGGGCGCACGGCCGTGCGTCTGGGCACTGCAGCGACTCGTAAAAAATCACACATGGCAGCGAACGCGACGGGAATCTAATGCCGGCAGATCAATATCTCGATTGGTGCCGCAGTACCCGGCCGATTCCACTCAACTTCCATCCGGTCAGAGTGCCAAAATAGCAGAGGTTGCGAGTCGTCTTGTTTGGAGTGCGCGTAAAGTGGAACCCGAGCATGAGTCGCTCGTCTTCCTCGCGTTGATTATGGAGGACACGATGATAGGTTTGGGACCCCCGAAGGAGGTAACACTGGCCACATTCTAGATCAATCCGCTGGACCCGTTGGTCCTCGTCGATGTACTCGACGCTTCCGCACGTCTCGGTCCGAGCGACGCAGATGAGCACTCGCACATCCTCTTCATCTTCGCTGTCGTAATGCCATCCGAACGATCCCTTGATGCCGGCGTACTTTAGAATGAAGGCATGCCACATTGAAAAGGAAAATGGATGAAGCGTCTCGCCACACGCAAACTCTGCAAAGTCGAGGGCAAAGGCCTGAACGCGACGGACTCGCTCTAATGTGACGGAATCTTTCACCTCCTGTTGCAATTGGTGCCAGTACATTGCTCCTCCGCTTTGGTTGGAATTGAAGACGTTGGCCCTATCGTTCAGCTTAGTCGGCCGTAACGCGCAGCAGTGGTTGCAAATGGCGAGAGCGTCGGTGTGCATGGACGCGTCCATCACAGGCCCGATGCGCACAAACGGTCGCTTATGAGCCAGATACCGGTTTCGAGCAACCTGATGCATGTACAAACGATACCACAGGTTTTCACCCCAGAGTCTGACATTCGCGATCATGAGCACGAGAAGAGCGACGACCCATTTGACACCTCGCATTACACACACGGACAAAAAAAAAATAGAACGGATTTGAGTCGTACAGAAGCATCCGTTGAGAGGAGGTATGTGCCGTTTGCGGCAGTTGATATCGGCTTTGCGGCTGTTGCCTGCGCGAAAGAACATTTTAGCAAGAGTGAAAAAAAATTGAATGCTCGAAGTGGCAATCTGCGCGTGCATCGTCGTCTACCTTTTTCTGTGGTCGAACCGTCCAAGACACATGTGTCACGGGTATCGAGATGTACTGAGCAAACACGTACCAACGGAATTGGCGTCTACGATTGCCGCACGCGCGTGCACAGCGTGCGAGATAGAGTTTGTCGATCGCTTTGTAAAGGGCTTACGACGCATGTGAGGGTCTCGCCGACGGGCCCGCAAACGGGTCGGCAAGCGGATCGATCAGAGGGCCTGCAATGGGTGTTAGCGATGTAGCAAACGCGGCTGCGGGAGGACTTGCCGGTGCGTGTGCTTCGTGTGACGACGGAGAGGGAGCGCTGCACTCATTGTGACTCTCATGCGTCTGGGACGGCCGCGAATCCCGAGTGTTTCCGTACAACAAAAGTATGAGCACGATTCCTGCTGCCACCAAAACTGACAATGCAAACTCTAACATCGCTCCCCCCAGAGTGGATGGCGGTCTGACAAACGATGCCATCAGCTCGTTGTGAACATCGGCAAACGTCGTCATTTTTTTATATACAACAAAAAATATTGAAACATGGAGACCCTCCCCGTGGCGATACTCAATATCTGCAACGGACAGGGAGTGTGGAGTCGTCGTGGACTTCACGAGGCGCTCATTCGCACGTATGGCCACAGCATACGCGAGCAACTTCGCACCGAACTCGTGAAAGATTTCGGACACAAACTTGTGGTTCCGATTCCAGTCGACCAGCTGGTGATAGCCAACATAAACGCTCGAATTGGAGCACGCAGCGTGCAAGGGGTGAACCATCTGCACTACCAGCGTTTTTCGAATGCCCTACGCGTAATTGAGGCCCAGTACGCCGAGGTGCACGTTTACATGAGCGAGTTTGTCGATATGGGGGCGGACCTAAGTTTCGTGTCGAGCGTGCTCGACGCGTGCAACTGTCGCATTGTCCGTCACGAGAATGTGACCGACGCGAACGTCCCACCTCCCACCGAGTCGTGCGGAAAGTGAACGAAAAAATATCCTTTTTTTTTCGATGTCACGCGACGAGGCGGAAGACCGCACCGTCGTGTGTCTGATGGTCGTGCAGGTCAAGCAGCTGAGTGCGCGTATACCCGAACACCTGCGAAGAAACGAATTCGTTATGCGCGATCCTCACGTGCCATCTACGATCAGCGTGATCACGGGCGCGCACGTCGATGAAGTCGGTTGCGACTTTTACATGCAGGCGCGCATCATCGATGTCCTCAACGTACCAAACATGTACACGCTGATTGCGGACATGGCTCGAGGGTCTCGGCCGCACGAGCTTGTCTGGTGCAACCTCGACAACGTCGCGAGCGAACGAAGCGATGACTCTCGTCTTCTGTGGTTTGCGACGATGCTCAACTGTTCAAAGTCGGTTGTCATCGATGTGACCGAGTGGTGGGCGTTTCCCACGATGCGAATCGTCGAGTTTCCCTGCATTAGGAACACGTCGACGCAGCGCACCGAACACGTGCAAGCCTCCCTTCGAAAACTCGCCAACCACGTCTACGACTTGAAAGGACTGATTCCAGACGGTCTTTGGGTCGACATATTTTCGTGTTCGAAGGATCTCTACGAGCTCACGGAGGCATGCGCGTCGACGGCCCCACCTTAAAAAAAGGGGGCGAGACATTAATGGGCAAGGTCGTGCGTTGTTCCGTTTCTCTGTTTTCGGGTGGTGGGTTTGGAGACGTGGGCGTCGAGTTTGGAGCGGGGGTGCCCGTCATTGCCTGTTCCGAGTTGTTGAAGGAGCGTGCCGACGTACTGCGTAGGTTGTTCCCAACGGCCGCGGTCCACTGCGGGGACATTTGGAACTGCCGAGACTCGATCGTCAACGATGTACGCGCGCGAATCGGACCCGAAGCGCGCCCGTGGCTGCTCGTCATGTCACCACCGTGCCAAGGAATGTCTAGCAACGGAGCCGGTCGTATAACGGCGGCCGTCAACAAAGGCAAGCGTCCCGATATGGATCCGCGTAACAGGCTGCTGCTCCCTGCACTGGACATTGTAGAGGCTCTGCAGCCAGAATGGATCATCGTAGAGAACGTCAAGCACATGCAGCGCACGGACATTCTGAACGAAAACGACGAGCGCGAGAACCTCATAAGCATTCTCGAGCGTCGCCTTTTCAACTACGACGTCCAACCTCGTGTGGTGGATGCAGCCGGCTACGGCGTACCACAACGCAGGGAGCGATTGATCACCATCTGTCGCAGAAAGTCGACGTCCACGTTGTTCCCCTTCCACGCACCTTACACGCATGGCGCGGGTTGCGAAAAATCGCTCGTGACATTACACGAAGCTACGCGGCACCTTGGCCCACTCGATGCTCTCGAGCGCACGCATGATTCGCATGATCCACTGCACCACGTGCCCACTTGGACCCGCGACCAATACTTTGCAATGGCACACACCCCCGAGGGCGAAACCGCCTTTGATAACGACATGTGCGTGAGGTGTGGCAATCGATCGCACGATACGAGCGCCACGGACTGCGAAAAGTGTAATGCGATGCTTCCGCGTCCCATAATACGGCAAACGACCTGGAAGTGTTCAGAATGCGACAGCGTGGTCGCGATATCTAAGAAGAAATGCGGCAACGGCCACATCCGAACACCGAGTGCTGTTCAGAAAACCACCACGCGCGTTGTTCGCGCGTTCAAAACCAGCTACAGACGTATGCACGCGAACCGTCCGGCATCCACACTCACGACCAACAGCGGGGTAATATCGAGCGACGTCAAGGGCCATCCGATGCAGAATCGCGTATTGTCGCTCCGTGAAGTCCTCATCGTCGCCTCGATCTCGTCTCATACCACATTCTCGCCACCGTGGTCGAATGCGTGCACCATTTTGGAAAGCGTTCCCGAAAAGTGTCTGCGTCACATAGCGGGAGAATCTATCCCCCCTCTTGTCTTGTCAACACTTGTGTCCTACCTTGATCATCAAGAAAAGCTGCATTCAACGGTCCTTTAGTCCATTTTCGTACGTCGTTCGCAATGGAGGCATGCAGAGCAAGCTTTCTCGATTGCCATGAACTGCACAGTGGACAACAGAAGAGCATGACGCGCGCGTGTCACAAAAGATTAGTCAAATTTTTTTTATTGATACAAGAAAATGTGGCCGGCGTATAAACAATACCTTCAACTACGCTTCCGATCAGCGAAAGATTATGCAACTATAGAGGAAACAAAAGCAGCTAAACAAACATGTGAGGACGACGCGTTTAAAGAAGCGTTCCCCCCATACATAGAGGCCGGCGAAATAAGAAATGCCGAAAAAACAAGACTCAAACTTAATCAATGTGACAATGTGCCGAGTGCAGAAGACAAATTTAAAACAAAAGCCAAATGCAAGATCCCCGAATTGGAGCAAGAGTTGGACAAACTTACAAAGAGTGAGCAAGTTGCGGAAGAGGAGAAGAAGCAATTAAAGGACACGCACAGTAAAGCGTGGTTTTGGGAAAAAGAAAAGGTCAATGAGCAGTTGAAAGCCAAGACGCAACACGTGACTGAGCTCCAAAACGAAATAAAGCAGCAGAGTGAATATATCAACATATTGAGGGAGACTTTGAAAAAGTTGGGTGCTGCAGAAGGAGCACCAGCCGGCGCCGATTGCAATGACGAATACACCACACAAGCAGTGGACGCCGCCTTGCTGAAATTGAAAAAAGAAAAGGCAGATTGTGAGACATATAAAAAGTTACATCAGTGTGACGACCAAGCACGAGAGGTTTTGCTGCGCATGAAACGGAACAACAGCGTGGATCGTGCGACTCATTATTGACGCATAGGCTCAAGCTCGTTCCATTCAAGTCATTTTTTCGAATCGGTCAACCTCTGCACGAGCTAGACTCCGCTACATTTTTTTTGCGATTGCGTCGATATGTAATCGGTTTGTTGAACTGTTGATAATGGTGTGGTTGGGTGCGGCTAAATGGCCACATAGAGGCGACGAGGCGATCGGTGTTTGCGAGGCTGACAAGAAAGATTGAAAGAATAGTGCGTGGTGTCATTGCGTTGGTGTTGTGGTTATGAAACTTACCGAAATAAACGTGGCTCAATTTGTAAAACATCAGTTTTACTTGTCAAAACTCGTTTGCGTTGGTGGTCTGCGCTACATTATTGTCGTTGAAAGAAATGTGGGTTGACTCGGAGGTAGAGGGACGGCTGTTTCAGCGGTATGGTCGCCTCGTTTCTTTTTACGAAGACGGAAAGCCGATCTTTTCTGCGCGCCTCGACCAAGGAAAGATGGTCGACTTTAACGTCGTCGACTGCAGAAGCATTTCATGTGTCTCAGTTGTTCGTGCTATGCGAAGCTTGTCTGAGCAGTATGGGATCAGAGAATTCAAGTTTTATTACGGCCTACCCTCGGTGAAGCGCCCCTTGTGTGCGTCCATGCTAGTTGACGCATATGACAAAAGCTCGTTGCCGGGCGCCTTTAAGCTCACCTTCAACTCGTGTATAAACAGTCTTGTGGTTTATGGCAGCGTCAGTGTCTCCTATTTTGAAATATTGATTGCTCTGCGAAATATCGGCATAGCGTACCAATGCCTCGAGGGCGGAGACGTGAAAAGGGCGACGCGTTGTGCTGATGCAATAAAGTCGTGCGCCTTTCGAGCGCACAGGAATCGACGCAAACTGTGCTGGGACGCGAACGACAAGACTGGATGTCTTGTGCCGGAACATACGGCCTATCTTTGCTCCACGTCGGGATCTTCGGGTGCACCAAAACTCGTGTGCATCGATGATCGTGGCTTGAATGGCTATTGTAGGTGGTATGCCTTCGAGTGCCCCGGACACCCAGAGGTCGGGGATGTGGTCGGATTGATGCATTCACCTGAGTTCGACGCTTTCCATTGCACGCTGTGGTCAACTCTAATGACGAATTGCCCATTGGTCGCTCTATGCAGAGATGGCGTGTTTGATCCGGACGATGTCGCGTGGAGAGTCAAGATTTACGGAGTCACGCACCTCTCTGGTACTCCGAGCATGTGGCGCGTACTCCTGAGCTCTACCAGGCTGCATCTGCTAAGCGGACTCAAGACTCTCTATAGCAGAGGTGAACCGTTTGACATGACATTCGTTGATATCGAAGACTGGAACGACGCAGGCTTTAAACCTCGAATCATCAATCTGTACGGTCCGTGTGAAGCTACGAATGACGTACTCTTTCACGAAGTGACCGACATCTCGATAAGTCCTGAAGAGACGCCGCTTGGTACGCCAGTGCCCGGTCACGTAGAAAGCATTACCCGGCGCTCTGATCACACGATCGTCGTACAAGGTCCCTGCGTGTCGCTCGGGTATTTGGGAAGCGGACCGTTTCGCGCAGACGGCGCGTACGTCCTTCCGGACAACCTCGAGTACAAGGGGGGGCTGTGGTACTACCGGGGGAGAACAGAGCACTCTGATACAAAAATTGCGGGACATAGGATGGATATCGCGACGCTAAGTCGGCATTTCAAGAGCAGGTTGACCGTGCGAGACGGCATCGTCCATCTACTCGATACAGACGCCGAAAAGTTGCAAGAGTGGAAGTTACAGTCGTGTCTCCCGCGCGCCGTCCTCGAGTGCATAAGGAGTTCAAAGCCGATGCTAGGAAAAACGGGAAAGGTGATTCCGAGCACATTGGATCAAACGTCTTTGCAATCCCGAATGTGCAAAGTCATCCTCGATTTGTGGAACTTGACAGTTGGGCCTGACGACGATTTACTCTGCGCACTCGATTCGATGAAAACGGTGACGCTCGTACATTCGTGGAACTCGCGGTTAAATCTTCGGCTGTCTGTATCGGATGTGTTTCGCACACGAACAGTGAGAGGGTGCTGCACGAATGCATCCCCGTACTTTGACTACGATGTCATGCGCTTGAAGCTTTCCCCGTTGTTTGGCCTTATGCATCTCTCACTACACTTCAAAAAAGATGAAGGTTCAAGCTGCACACTCACACTACCACCAAGAAAGTGTGCGCTGAAACCGCGATAAATTATGCTGATGCGTGCGGGCGGGACGTTGCAGGTGCGAAGGATGTGAAGAATGCACTCAAATACCAGGCGATGGTGTTTTTTGATAGTGAGTTTCAAGACGATTACGCACTAAAGTTTCAGGAGGAGTCCACACACACATATTTGACAGAGGATGAGGATAGTAGCGGGGAGGAGGAGGAGGAGGGCGAGGAGGAGGGGGGGGAAGAAGGAGGAGGAGGAGGAGGATTGCAACACAGAATACATACGAGGCGACCGTGAATTGCCTTCGAATGTAACTAGGTGTGTATCAATGTGGGATGAGTGGGTTCCGTGTGATCCTGTGAAGATGTTGGTGAAACGTTCGGTGGATTCGGTATCGTAAGCACGATGATAGTGGTAATCCAGAGCGACATGAGCCATAATATTCGTCCAAGATCAAAGTGCACGGCGGACTTGATGTCGTCTGTGAATCGAAGACAAAAGGCACCGCCGACTATGAATGCTTCGACAAGTGTGCGCTTTTGCGGTTGTGCAACGTTGCGTTTACATACGGACACGAACGTTGCCCTTCAACGCGTACCTCGATGTGCGTTGAAATTGTTCAAAAAAAAGAAAAGGTGGTCAATTGACGCCTCGCTAGCTCAGTTGGCAGAGCGTAGGACTTTTAATCCTATGGCCGTGGGTTCGATCCCCACGCGAGGTAATTTTCAGCGTGTTTTCGGCTCCACGATGCAGTATCCTGCTTTCAAAACTGTTCCAGTTCCACAAATACCGTGATCATCATTGTCGATGGCCGGCGCAGGAGCTTCGCAACGACCCGTTTCGGTGAGATCGCGAAGCCGTTTCGTATAATCATCAACGTGGGTCGCGTTGCTTTGGCACAAATTCGCAATGATTGCGTCCGATGTGCCACACATGCTGCGCATTTGGTTTGGACAGCTCTTGAAGTATTTGTCAAGAGCATCCGTGAAATTAACATGACACGAGGACGGTGGAGAGGACGACGGTGTGGATGACGACGGCGCCGTGGATGGTGGAGAGGACGACGGTGCGATGGAAGCTGGAGACGACGGTGGCGAGGACGATGGTGCCTTCGAAGAGGACGGTGGCGAGGACGACGGCGTCGAGGACGGCGTCAAAGGTATGTGCGAAGGCGGGAAATGCTTGCGATTCGCAATCATGCACTGTACGATCGGAGCATTACGGTCACAATTTTCGAGCGAATACAGCGGACGCGGCTTGTCATTGAACATCGCGACTAAAAAGTTTGTATTCTTGTCTATGCAGGCTGAGTCGCATGCATTCGTATTGTTTAGTACCGACACCATGTTTGTGAAGTCGGCGTTGCAGTATGGTAGAGATGATAATTTGCTATGAATATCAAGGTCATGAGCACAAGTCGCGTGACTTGGCGCGTGGTGCGACGGCGCGTGGTGCGACGGCGCGTGGTGCGACGGCGCGTGGTGCGACGGCGCGTGGTGCGCCGGCGCGTGGTGCGACGGCGCGTGGTGCGCCGGCGCGTGGTGCGCCGGCG
>MDTG01217685.1_pt1 | contig 10262 bp, 10 predicted proteins | sample 811421 | NCBI WGS metagenome assembly MDTG01 (sample SAMN05326645, study PRJNA326480) | marine metagenome | isolation source: seawater | place: Pacific Ocean: South East | collected 2011 | reverse complement strand
AGGTAGCGCTATTGTTCCTTTAATATTATTTGCTACAGCTTCAGCACAAGCATTTGAAATATCATCAACTGGAAGAATAATCACATGATTTCTAGTACCAACCCTTCCATTTTCTCTTTTATAACCTAAAAAACTTTTTGGAATTTCCATTAATTTACCATTTCTTTGTTTTCACGTTATGAACATGAACATGTTCACCTTTTTTTATTGTTTTAACTACTTTACCAATATCATGGCCATATTTTAGAATCGTCTCACCTTCTTCAAGATCAACCATTGCTATTTTATGTCCTAAAGGAATTTCATCTACTGATTGAATATCTACAGATGTATCATTTTCCATAATCCAACATTTGCAGTCTTGTTTTGGTGTTATTTTTTCAATAACGACGACTCCGACGTTATCTTTTTCATCGTGAATAATGATGTCTGTAGCCATATATTTATAGTGTCAATTTGATTGTTTGAAATTTGAAAAATCTTATATATTAATCGCAAAAATTAACAATTAGTTTTTAAAAATTATTTCATTTACTAATTTAGAAAGGTTCTACAAATGACGAAAATGACTACAGAAGAAGCCTTTGTAAAAGTTTTACAAATGCACGGTATAGAACACGCTTTTGGAATTATTGGATCAGCGTTTATGCCTATATCTGATATTTTTCCTGATGCAGGAATAACTTTTTGGGATGTTGCTCACGAAACAAATGGTGGGCTGATTGCAGACGGTTACACAAGAGCTACTGGTAAAATGTCAATGGTCATTGCACAAAATGGACCTGGCATAACTGGTTTAGTGACACCAATTAAAACTGCTTACTGGAATCATACTCCTTTACTGTTAGTAACCCCTCAAGCTGCAAACAAAACAATGGGTCAAGGAGGTTTTCAAGAAGTTGAACAAATGAATTTATTTAAAGATATGGTTTGTTATCAAGAGGAAGTTAGAGATCCATCAAGAATGGCTGAAGTTTTGAATCGAGTTATTGAAAAAGCAATTAGAGGTTCAGCACCAGCACAAATAAATGTTCCAAGAGATTATTGGACTCAAGTTATTGATATAGAGTTACCACCAATTGTAAGATTAGAAAGACAAGGTGGAGGTTCTGATGCAACAACAAAAGCTGCGGAATTATTATCTAAAGCAAAATTTCCCGTTATTTTATCTGGTGCAGGTGTTGTTATTGGTGGGGCTATCGAAGAAACTAAAAAATTAGCTGAAAAATTAGACTCACCAGTTTGCTCTGGTTATCAACATAATGATAGTTTTCCTGGTAGTCATCCATTGGCTGTAGGACCATTGGGGTATAACGGATCTAAAGCAGCAATGGAATTAATTTCCAAAGCTGATGTAGTTCTGGCATTGGGAACAAGATTAAATCCCTTTTCAACTTTACCAGGATACGGAATTGATTACTGGCCAAAGAATGCAAATATAATTCAAGTAGACATTAACCCAGATCGAATAGGATTAACAAAAAAAGTTACAGTTGGCATCAGTGGTGATGCAAAATTAGTAGCACAACAAATTCTAGAAAAACTTTCATCAAATGCCGGAGATACAGATAGACAAAAAAGAAAAGATTTAATTCACCAATCTAAGTCGGCATGGTTACAAAAATTATCAAGTTTAGATCATGAGGATGACGATGAGGGAACAGTTTGGAATCAAGAAGCAAGAGAAAGAGATGCAGACAGAATGTCCCCGAGACAAGCTTGGAGAGCAATTCAAGCAGGAATGCCAGATGACGTAATTATTTCTAGTGATATTGGAAACAATTGTGCAATAGGAAATGCATATCCAACATTTGAAAAACCTAGAAAATATTTAGCTCCAGGTTTATTTGGTCCATGTGGTTATGGTTTTCCATCAATTTTAGGAGCGAAAATTGGATGTCCAGACACTCCAGTAATAGGATTTGCTGGGGATGGAGCATTTGGAATAAGCATGAATGAAATGAGTTCATGTGCAAGGAAAGAATGGCCTGCAATAACAATGGTAATATTTAGAAATTATCAATGGGGAGCAGAAAAAAGAAATACAACGCTCTGGTTTGATAACAACTTTGTTGGTACCGAATTAGATCCTGAGTTAAGTTATGCCAAAGTAGCCGAGGCTTGTGGATTAAAAGGCGTGACTGTTAGAACAATGGAAGAAACAACTAATGCTATAAAGAAATCCTGTGAAGATCAAAAAAATGGAGAAACAACTTTTATTGAGGTAATTCTTAACCAAGAACTTGGTGAACCATTTAGGAGAGATGCAATGAAAAAACCTGTAAGAGTTGCTGGTATTAATAAAGGAGATATGAAGCCCCAAAAAACCTTGTTCTGAGTGCTTTAAATTAATGTTAAGATATTTTGCAATTACTTTAGTTAGTATATTGTTTTCATTATATTTATTTGAGGGATTTTTACCGTACAAAGAGAAAATTTCACAAAAACAGCTTTTGAAAGAACAGATTTTAAAAGAGCAATTGTTTGAAGAAAAAACAGGAAAAAAGTGGGATAAAAGATCAAGAATTCAAATTTATAATGATTTAAAAAAAATTAACAACAATATAACAATAAGGTTTCAACCATCATATTTTTTAGGAAAAAAAAATCATTCAATTTTTCCTTTATCAGGTATCTCTAATTCAGAAACAATTCATTGTAATGAAAATGGATATTTTTCTATTTATAATAGCGATAGACATGGATTTAATAACCCAGATGAAGAGTGGAACAATGAAGAAACTGAATATCTTTTAATCGGTGATTCATTTACTCATGGTTCGTGTGTTAATAGACCTAATGATATTGCATCAGTTTTGAGAACGTTATCAAATAAATCAATTTTAAATTTAGGATATGGCGGCAATGGACCAATGATAGAGTATGCTACTTTAAAAGAATATATTAATCCAAATATTAAAAATGTTCTTTGGATTTATTGTGAGAGCAATGATTTATACGATTTGGGTATTGAAAGAAAAAATAAAAATTTAGCAAAATATCTTGATGCAGATGATTATTCTCAAGATTTAAAAAATCGACAAGCTGAAGTTGATAAGCTATTAAATAATAGCTTTAAATTAGAGCTTAAAAAAAAAATTAATAACAATCAACCCGAAACCCAGAGTAAAAAAGCAAAAGATAATAAATTAAAGTATAAAATTTTAAAATTTATTAGATTAGATAAGACCAAAAAATTATTTTTTAATAAAGATACCAAATATGAAGATATCATTTTTAATGAATTTGAAATGATTTTAAAAAAATCAATTAATTTAAGTGAGGCAAATAATTCAAAATTTATTTTTGTCTATATTCCAGAATACAGGAGATACAATAGTGACTATTCTGATGAAAATTACAATAAAATTGTATCAATTGTAAAAAAGCTAGATATTAAATTTATTGATATAAGAAAAACTTTTGATAATGAAAATAATCCTAAAATTTTCTTCCCATTTCAACAATTTGCCTGGCATTATAATGCAGAAGGTTATAAAAAAGTTGCTGAAACTATTTATAAGTTTACTAAAGGTTAAAATTTGATTAATCATGAGTGAAAAAATTAATGCAGGAAGTGTTAGGAGTTTCGGAATAGTTTTTTTTATAGTTTTTCTTTTAATTGGACTTTATCCGTTGACAAATAATGGTGAATTAAGATTATGGTCTATTATAGTTTCTGTTATTTTTCTTGTACTTGGGTTGATTAATTCAAAACTTCTCACCCCATTAAACAAAATATGGTTTAAATTTGGATTATTTTTAGGGCAGATAATCTCACCCTTAGTACTTGGATTTATTTTTTTTATTGTTGTTACCCCTACAGGTATTTTAGTTAGATTATTTAAAAAGGATTTATTAAATTTGAAATTTAATTCAAAAAATACTTATTGGATTGAAAAAAAAGGCCCGAAAAGTAAAATGAAAAATCAATTTTAATATGAGCTTTATAAAAGAATTTTGGGAATTTTTAAAAGTAAGAAAAAAATATTGGCTCTTACCAATAATTATTGTTTTGCTAATATTTGGTGGATTAATAGTTCTAACCCAAGGATCTGCTGTAGCTCCATTTATTTACACAATTTTTTAACGTGTCTTCAATTTTAGGTATTTCTGCATTTTATCATGATAGCGCAGCTTGCATTCTCAAAGATGGAAAAATTATTGCAGCAGCACAAGAAGAAAGATTCACAAGAAAAAAGCACGATCAAAGCTATCCACATAATGCTATAGAGTTTGTGTTAAAACATGCTAATTTAAAATTGAGTGAAGTTGATCAAGTAGTTTTTTTTGAAAAACCTTTTTTAAAATTTGAAAGATTATTAGAAACCTATGTTGCTTTTGCACCAAAAGGATTTATTTCTTTTGCGAAAGCTATGCCTTTGTGGATTAAAGAGAAACTTTTTCAGAAAAATCTTTTATTCAATAAACTCAAAGCTCATGATGAAAACTTTAAGTCTGATGAAAATATTTTTTTTTCAGACCACCATCTTAGTCATGCAGCAAGTGCCTTTTTTCCTTCACCATTTAAAGAAGCTATAATTTTAACAGCTGATGGGGTTGGTGAATGGGCTACCACTACAGTAGCAGTAGGAAAAAATAATAGTTTAGAAATTAAAAAAGAAATCCATTTCCCACATTCACTTGGACTTCTTTATTCTGCATTTACATATTACACTGGCTTCAAAGTAAATGGTGGTGAATATAAATTGATGGGGTTGGCACCATATGGTGAACCTGTGTATGAAAAAAAAATTAAACAATTAATAGATATAAAAGACGATGGTACGTTTAGACTAAATCAAGAATATTTTAATTATGCTACTGGATTAACAATGACGAGTGATGAATTTACAAAATTATTTGGTCAAAAACCCAGAGATGCTAAGAATGATGAAATAACACAATTTCATATGGACATTGCTGCTTCAATTCAAAAAGTTACTGAAGAAATTATGATTAAGTTAGCCTACTCTGTTTCTAAAGAATACAAAATAAAAAACTTATGTTTGGCAGGTGGTGTTGCACTGAATTGTGTGGCTAATGGTAAAATTCAAAAAGAAAATATTTTTGAGAACATTTGGGTTCAACCTGCTGCTGGCGATGCTGGAGGTTCTCTAGGTGCAGCCTTAGCCCTTTGGCATATAGAGTTTGGTAAAGAAAGAAAAGAAAAAACATCAGACTCAATGAGATGTAGTTATTTAGGACCGGAGTATTCTAATGAGGAAATTAAAAAGATACTTAAAGATATTGGGGCACATTTTGACTCATTATCGAAAGATGATTTGTTAAATTTCACTGTTGAAAACTTAATTAAAGGAAATGCTATAGGCTGGTTTCAAGGCAAGATGGAATTTGGTCCGAGGGCATTAGGCAATCGCTCGATATTAGGTGATGCCAGATCTCCAGACATGCAAAAAAAGCTAAATTTAAAAGTTAAATTCAGAGAGAGCTTTAGACCTTTTGCCCCCTCTGTTTTATTAGAAGATTTAAATGATTGGTTTGAACTTCAATCTGAAAGTCCCTACATGTTAATGGTTGGAAAAGTAAAAAAAGATAAATTATTAAAAAATACTAACAACCCTAGATCATTCAAAGGATTAGAAAAGCTTAATTTAGCAAGGTCTAAAATTCCTGCAGTAACTCACGTGGATAATTCTGCTAGAGTACAGACAGTAACAACTAAAAATGGAATTTATTACGAATTAATTAAAAGATTTAAAGATAAAACTGGTTGTCCAGTGATAGTTAATACTTCTTTTAATGTTAGAGGAGAGCCTCCAGTTAATACACCTATAGATGCCTATAAATGCTTTATGTCTACTGATCTTGATTTATTAATTATAGGCAATTGTATTTTGGAAAAAAATAAACAAATAAATTTTGAATTATAAATGAAACATATTTTTAAAAAAAAATATATTATTAATGAAAATTTTGTTCAGTTTAATATAAAGGACAATACTGTAAAAAAAGTAATTGATTTTTATAGTGAAGCTCCTTTTCCAAATTATGAAACAAATGATGACAAATCATCTATTAATTTTAAAGGTGAAAACAATTATTTATCTAAAGAATTTAAGAAGTTTATAGGTTTTAATAAAGATGTTTTAGAAGTTGGGTGTGGCACTGGACAACTATCATTATATTTTAGTATAGGAACTAACAATAGAGTCTATGCTTTAGATCCAACAATTGAATCAATTAATCTTGGAAATAAATTTTCTATTAAAAATAAAATAGAAAACATAAAATTTGTTAATGCAGATATATTCGATGATGTTTTTAATGATAAAATTTTTGACTTTATCTGGACAAATGGTGTGTTGCATCATACGAAAAATCCTAGCTTGGCATTTGACCTAATTGCTAAATATTTAAAAAAAAATGGTTATATTTTGATAGGTTTGTATAACAAATATGGAAGACTACGGACTTTATTTAGAAGAATTCTTTTTAAAGTTTTTGGAGCAACTTTAATAAAGATATTAGATCCAACACTTAGAAATATAAAAAAGGGAAATGAACAACAAATTAAAGCTTGGATAAGAGATCAATATGAACATCCTGTTGAAAGTTTGCATACTCTAGATGAGGTTTTATTATGGTTTAAAAAAAATAATATTGAATTTGTTAATTCAATTCCTTCATGCACTTTTGATAATGATGAAAATTTAAAACTTTTTCAAAAATCTTTAAAAGGAAATTTTTTAACCAGACTATTTTCACAGATATCTATGCTATTTAATTATTTAGGTGCTGATGGAGGTTTATTTATTGTCATTGGAAAAAAGATTGAATAAAAGTTGGTAAATGAAAAATCCGTTGGTAAATGATAATAGTTGTAGTTGGATAAATGATTTAAATCCGAGGAGTAATATCCAAACACTTTCATCTGATTTAAATTGTGAGTGGCTAATTATAGGAGCTGGTTATACAGGATTATCTGCAGCAAGAAAACTAGGTCAACTTTATCCAAATCAAAAAATAATATTAGTAGATGCTCAATTAGCAGGCGAGGGAGCTAGCTCAAGAAACTCAGGTTATTTAGTTGATACAACTCTCAATGATGGTTTTACCTCAAATAAAGAATTAGAAAATTATAAAAAAAAAGCAGATATTTATAAATTAGGAATAGAGGCAATTAAAAGATTTATTAAAGAGTATCAGGTTGACTGTGATTGGAACGAATGTGGGAAATATTTTGCTTCGTCTAGAAAAGAAGATGAAAAGATCTTAGAAAATTTTTCAGTGACACTCTCAAAATTGGGTTTTGAAAATGATTTGTTATTTAATAAAGACCTTAAGAAAAAATTAGGAACTAATTTTTACAATATAGCTCTTTATACAAAAGGAGGAATTTTATTACATCCAGGAAAACTAATAAGAGCTATGATCGATACATTGCCAGATAACGTTTATCTTTATGAAAATTCATTTTTATTAAATTATAAAAAGCTAAATGGACTAATCGATTGTAGTTTTCAAAAGGGTTCGATTAAATCAAAAAAAGTTATATTTGCTGTCAACGGTTTTTTAAAATCTCTGGGCATAAAAAAAAATTATAATTTTCCTATCACATTAACCGCAAGTATGACAAGACCATTAACTAATGAGGAATTTAAATCCATAGGTGCACCAAAAGAGTGGGGAGTTTTGCCTATAAAGCCAATGGGAGCCACAATTAGAATGACTAAAGATAAAAGAATTTTGATAAGAAATACAGCTGAAGTGTACAATCCTAATAGAATGTCCAAAACAGATTTAGCGAAAAGAGCTTCTAAACAAAAAATAGGAATTAAAAAAAGATTTCCTCAATTACCTGATGATATTATTCAATCTTCTTGGTCAGGCATTGTTTCAAGAACTAGAAATAGCTCACAAATTTTTGAGAAACTTAATGACAATATGTTTGCAGCAGGTTGTTATAATGGTTCAGGAATTGGAGTAGGTACTTTGTTTGGTGAACAAATCGCGATTAAGGCTAGCAATGAATACACAAAGGAAATTGAAACTATTGAATCAAGAAGTAAACCCACATGGCTACCACCACAACCTTTTTTAGATTTAGGTGTTAAAGTAAGATTAATGTATGAGAGATTGAGAGCCAGGTCTGAAATTTAAATATATTTCTTAATATTATTATTTAATTAATTACGGACATTGGATCAAGTCTTGTTTGAAACCAATTTACCCTAAAATCTAGATGTGGCCCCGTAGATCTTCCAGTTGATCCAACTGTTCCAATGACATCCCCTTGATTAATTTTATCTCCAACAGATACAATTATAGTCTCGAGATGAGAATAAATTGTAGATATACCATGACCGTGATCCATAATAATTGTTCCACCTGTATAATAAAGATCTTCCTCGGCCATAGTAACAACTCCTGAACCAGAGGATTTGATCATAGTGCCTTGTTTTGCAGCAATATCTATTCCGTAGTGGGGCCATTTTGGTTTACCATTTAAAATTCTTTGACTTCCGTAAACACCACTTATAATTCCTTCAACTGGCATAATGAATTGATTTTTGAAAAAAGGTAATTCAGAATTAATTGATCGTGCTTCGCCAATTCTATTGTTTTCGTCTTTAATTCTTTTATAAACTGATTCTGGTGGAGTTACTTTACTTTCTTCCAAACCGTCAATTCTTTGAATATTATATTTTCTTTTTAAGACTTGTTTAGTTATTATTTCTTTTTTGTCATTAATAATTTTTGTTATGGTTAAATCGAATTTTCTATCTCTATCTAAACCAAATACAAAATAACCATCTTTAGAAACTTTTACCTCTTTTTTATCTACTATAATTTTTGCATTTGGATTAGTAATTCCAATAATAAAATGACCTTGTAAGAATTTGCCTTTGAATTCAATAGCATTTAATTGAGTTGTAAATAAAATGATTACTAAAATAAATAATCTAAATATTATCTTGCAGTCCATCCGCCATCAACCAATAATGAAGTTCCAGTAATCATAGAAGCTGCATCAGATGCAAGAAAAACAACAGCTGAAGATACTTCTGACAATTCAGCAAACCTACCAAGGGGTATATTATTAAGTGTTTCTGTCTTGAATTTTTTATTTTTTAAAAATTTTTTTGTCATTGGTGTCACAACAAATGTAGGACAAACGGTATTAACCCTAATGTTATATTTTGCTAAATCTAAAGACATTCCTTTGGTCAGTCCCTCTAATCCCCATTTATTCATATTATATACACTCCTGATTGGACCTCCTACATGGCCCATTTGTGAAGACATATTAATTATTGCACCACCAATTTTTTTTCGATTTTTAGATTTAATCATTTTAAGTGCACATAATTGTGCAAGATTGAATGTGGCTATAGTATTTATCTTTACTAAATATTCCATATTTTTAGTTTTAACTTTTGTAAAATGCTCCGGAATATTGTTACCAGCATTATTAATCAAAATATCTATTTTAGGCTGTATATTGATAATATCATTTATTTGATTATAATTCGTAACATCACAAACATACGATTTACATTTTGATTTAAGTTTTTTTATTTTCTTTGAAACTTCATCTAAATCTTTTTTAGTTCTACTAATAACAATCAAATTAGCACCAGCTTCTGCAAGTGCTATTGCACAGGCTCTCCCCAAACCTTTCCCAGCACCAGTTACGACAGCCGTTTTGTTTTTAAGGTTATAGTTTTTTAAATACATTATAAGAATAATATTTTAACATCTGTGTAAATCAGTTCAATAGCAACAATTAATATCGCTAATAAACCCGCCCAAGCTATCCATTTGTATTTTTTAATCCATTCTGAAATCAATGTTGCAGCGAATGCCATTAATGCAATCGATAACACTAAACCAAAGACTAACAATTTATAATGATCACCCGCAGCACCAGCAACACCCAAAACATTATCTAAACTCATAGTAAAATCAGCTAATAAAATCGTCCAAATAGCTTTAATAAAACTTGAGTTATCGACTTTTATATCCTCGTCATAATTAGAGCCTCTTATTACATCTACATAGAGTTTGTAGACTATGTAAAGCAAAAGCAATCCACCTATGAGTCTTAATCCAGTTATCTGTAGTAGATATGCGGTAAGTAAAGTTAAAATAATTCTTAGAATTACAGCTCCACCGATACCCCAAAATATAATTTTTTTTCTTTGCTCTAATGGAAACTTAGATGCAACCATTCCAATAATAATTGCATTGTCTCCAGCTAAAACTAAATCAATTAAAATGATTTGAGTTAATATCGT
>MDTG01045404.1_pt1 | contig 10262 bp, 7 predicted proteins | sample 811421 | NCBI WGS metagenome assembly MDTG01 (sample SAMN05326645, study PRJNA326480) | marine metagenome | isolation source: seawater | place: Pacific Ocean: South East | collected 2011 | reverse complement strand
GTGGAGGCACAACAGTTACAGGCACTTACGGTACACTGATTATAGGCGCTGATGGATCTTATACTTATACCGCGGATCAATTAGCAGCTGACGATTTAGATTTAAATGATACCGCAACAGATGTTTTCACTTACACAGTTTCAGATGGAGCTAATACTACAACTGCAACAATTACGATTACTGTCACAGGTATTAATGACGACCCGGTTGCTCAAAATGACGTGGGTGTCATCGCAGAAGATAGCACTTTAACTGTTGCTAATGGCGCAAATGCTAACGTTTCAGGCTCTTATGATGCCACAGGAGAGCACTCTGGTGATGTGATTGACACAACTTCCAGTTCTCATACCGACAGCGATGCTGATGACTCAGCTAGTTTAACAATTACTCATATTAAAAAGAGTGGTGGATCTAACTCGACAGTCTCTTCCGGAAGCTCTTACAATAGTAGTGGTACATCCGTCACTGGTACTTATGGAACTTTGACTATTGGTGCTGACGGCTCCTATACCTATGCTGCTACTGAGTCTGCAGCTGATGATCTTGACGTTGGAGATGAAGTATCCGATGTTTTCACTTATACACTTTCTGATGGTACAGAAACTACTACCGCCAATATTACAATCACAGTTATTGGTATTAACGATACCCCTACTGCTGTCAATGATACAGACAGTGTCACTGAAGATGAAAGAGTTACAAAAAGAGGAACCCAAGATGATGTTCTGAATGATGACACCGACTCTGATGATAGTGCTAGTTTAGTTGTAACAAATATTTCCCATACCAATGGCAACAGCGATACTGTTTCTTCCAGCACGACTTTTGTTAATGGTACAACTGTCGTTGGTACTTATGGTACACTTATAATAGGAGCTGATGGTTCTTATACTTATATTGCCGATCAAGACGCAGCAGACAATATAGCTAATGGATCTAGTGAGACGGATGTTTTTACTTATACAGTTTCAGATGGCAATGGTGGAACAGATACCGCTACTCTCACAATTACAATTAATGGAGCTGATAATGAAGTGGTGGCCGTAACGGATACTGGAGCTGTTGATGCAAGTAGTACTCTGTCCAAGAGCGTTACAAGTGCTGGTCTTTTATCTAATGATACAGATAATGGTAGCGCCGCACTTTCTGTTGGTGAGTCTTCAGTCACTACTATTCGTACGGGAAAAGAAAATCGTAGTGGCACCAGTGGTACCATTGGTTCAACTTTAGTCGGTAAGTACGGTACTTTGACCTTAAATTCTGATGGTACTTATACATATGCTGCAACAACTGCAGCTGCGGATGCTCTAGCGCCTGCGGAGACAGCTGTTGATTATTTCACTTATACTATTTCAGATGGAACAAGCACGGACACAGCAGAGCTTAGAATAACTGTTACTGGTATTAACAATGCCCCTACCTCAACCAGCCCCCCTCAGGTTAATGCAGTAGAAAATCAAAAAATTATTATACAATCCAAGACTTTTTTCGATGATCCCGACCCAAAAAACAATACCTTTGGACAACTTACCTACACGACAGGTGGACTCCCTGCCGGTCTATCGATTAATGACCAAGGAAAAATCGTTGGCCGTCTTCCTGAAGGAACATATACATTCACTGTAACAGCAACTGATGGGGGTAACCTTTCAAGCCAACAAACCTTTACTATTGTTGTAGGCAAGCCTGGTAAGCCTGGAGAAAAACCACCTAAGCCTATTAGAATTAATTTTAAAACTATAGATGACGCCGTTGAAAGACAAGTTGTAGTATTTAGAGAAGAGGCTCCTAAAAGAGCCAATGCACAAATGGAAACTTTAGAGGTTGGTAGCTCTTTAGAGTCAATCGTCAAAGACTACACTTTTAATGGAGGTATGAAGGTTATAGACGTTGCAGTTGAAGATCTAAATTTAAAAGAAAATGGTTTTAACCTCTCGGATGGTGGTAATATTGGTATTCAAGAAGATACAATTTTAGGTTTTGCCATCGGAGATGATTATCGATTGAATGTTAAACAATATACGGGCGCCCTTGAGGATGGCTCCGCTCTTCCAAATTGGGTAAAAGTTGACCCTGCTACTGGCCAAACCATTGTCCAGTTCCCTGATAATATTTTTTCTATTAATGTAAAAGTTATAGCCATTGATAAAGACAGTACTACTCGAGAAATCAATGTGACCCTAGATAAGAATTCTGTTCGACAAGACCAATCTCTTAAAAGAGATCTCAAACCATTTGTTGATCGAAGCACTTCTCTAAAATCGGAAGTTACTGTTGATGATCAGGGGCAGGTATTTATAGAAGCATCTAATGATGGAGAGAGAGACATTAATCGAACACAAAACTTAAATTCATCAAATGTTCCAAATACAACTGACGACATTCTTTCAACACTGCAATATGATGTAATAGAAAAAGAAGGAGATTTATTTAGAATAAAGATTAGTGAGGATACACGTAATGATAGTACTAAATACAGTTTACGATTTTCCAATCAAATTGATGGCCCGCAAGGCCAACTACCGAGCTGGATATTAATAGATCGAAATACTGGTGAGATTCAAGCTAGACCACCTTCTGGTATTGATAGTATTGAGCTAGAAGTTTTAGCTGAAGATAAGGATGGAAACGTTAGAAGCCTTGAAATAGATCTAGATTTCACTCAAGATGATCTTTCTTTAAATATTGAGAATCTTCAACTTGATGAAAAAATAGTCGAGTTTGCTTCACTTCAAGACCAAATAAATCTAGAATTCGATGGATATGAAAACTATGGCGATAAACTTACAAAAGCTTCTAGCTAGTGTTCTTGTTACTTTATTCATGAGTGCTGGATACTCCCAGGCTCAGGTGATGGAGTCGAGAGCTTTGGTGGTTGCATCTCAGGAAGCAATTTTATCTAGTGAGTTAGCAGCGCGCATCAATAATATTGCAGTAAAAGAAATGCAAAGATTTAACAAGGGAGACTTGCTTATACAATTTGATTGTAGCTTGTATGAAGCTCAAAAAGATGTTGTGAGCGCAAATGCTAATAGCGCCTTAATTAAACTTAAAAGTGACGAACAAATGTTACAGATGAGATCCATTGGTAAGTATGAATTAGAGCTCTCTATTTCTGAGTATGAAAAAGCGAAATCTGAGTTACATATTGCTGAATTAAATGTTGCAAGATGTCAAATAAAAGCACCCTTTGATGGTGCGGTTGAAGAAATTGTGGTGAATGCTTTTGAGACAATTCAACCTCAAGTAGAATTAATGAAAATTATTCAAACAGATGTCTTGGAATTGGAGATGGTAGTCTCCAGTGAATGGATTTCTTGGTTATCTATCGGGCATCCTATAAAAGTTTATATTGATGAAATTCAAAAAGAGTTTAGCGCCTCTGTCAGTGGCATTGGTGCAAACGTAGATCCCGTAAGTCAAACCATCCAGCTTAAAGGAACTATTACTGAGACCCATCCTGCCTTATTACCAGGCATGAGTGGTCGAGTCTTGTTTTGAGTGAAGACCAATTAAATCGTCTTTCACGTATATTTACTTTTGAGAGAAAGCTTCGTGAAGCTCAATCAGTAGTAGAACTTCGATATATAGTAACCAATGAATTGCGTTCCATAATCCCTTATTTAAATGCATTTTTTGGTAGTTGGACAAAACCCAGTAAATTTAGAATTGAGGCTATTTCTGATATCGCTGTTGTAGAAAAAACATCTGCAGCAACTTCTTTGATGCAAAAAATTATGCGTCAAAAATTACAAGACCTCAAACAAGAAATTCATTCTTTTGAGATAGACCCTGATTCTTTAAAACCAGCCAAAGATGAAAAGCCCCTACCTAACAAATTTTTATGGACTCCTTGTGTTTCAGCGCTAAAAGGAAATCAAGCAGCTTTGTTATTAGTAAAAAATAGTGAATGGAGCGAACAAGAGATTGAATACCTTAATCACCTAAGTTCTGCCATTGGGCATGCAATGGGTGCTTTGCAAAAAGATCATCCTTTTGAAAAACTAATAAAATTTCTCAAAAATACCTTCGTCCGAATAATTCTAACAGCAGCTTTGATTGGAACTATGTTTATTCCTATTTCTTTATCAACAATAGGATCTGTTGAAGTGATACCGCAAAATCCTTATCATATTAATTCCCCATTAGAAGAGGTAATAGAGGAAGTCTTAGTTGAAAATAATGATGTAATTAAATTTCAACAGCCTATTGTCTCATTTGAAAAAACTCAATTACAAAATAGTTATGATCTAGCATTACTAGAGTTAGCTGTTATTGAAACTGAATTATTACAGGCCCAACAATCTTCTTTTCAAAGTAAACAAGATAAAGCTTTACTGGCTCAACTACAAAAAAAAATTCAAATTGCTCAAGAGAAAGTAAATTACCAAAAATTATTATTAAATGAGTCAAATATCCTCTCCCCTACATCAGGAGTAGCCGTCATAAAAGATAAATCTCTCATTTTGGGTAAGCCTTTTAAAGTAGGAGAAACAATCATGATCGTTGCAGATCCTGATCAAATACTAGTAGAGATCATGATACCTGTTCAAGATTCCATCACTATTAAAAAAGATGCTAATATCAACATTTTTTTAGACTCTGATCCTTTAAATGTCTTACAAGCAAAAGTTACAAAATTCTCCTACGAGCCAGAACTTACACCAGCCAGCATACTCGCTTATAAAGTAACCGGACAGTTAACTGAGAATGGTAATAATCCTCGAATTGGCCTTCGAGGCTCTGCAAAAATTTTTGGAGAAAAAGTTCACTTGTATTTTTATTTATTTAGAAAGCCAATCATTTTCATTCGACAGTCTCTTGGTATTTAGATGATTACTCCGAATATCAGACAAGATTTACAAATTTTTTCAGGTAACGCAATGGAAGATGGTTCCCCTTCTTGGATGCTTTATGATGGCTTGACAAATAAATATTTTACGTTGGGTTTAAATGCTTTTCGAATGTTAAAACATTGGATTGCTGGAGTAGAGTCAAAGCTTTTTATAGAGGAAATAGAAAAAAAAGGAATTTCTATTCAAGAAGACCAACTCAATGATTTTATTTCTTTTTTAAAGCTAAATGATTTAATCATTCACCAAAATTCAGAAGATGTAAAAATTCTAATTCATAAATACAAAAGTCAACAAAAACATTGGATATTAAAACTCATACATAATTATTTATTTTTTCGTATCCCATTAATTAAGCCAGATAATTTTCTTGATAAAACTTTGAGTATGGCAAAATTTTTGGGAACTAATTTTTTTAGAAAGTTGATTTATATAATTGGACTGATTGGCTTTTATTTAGTTATTCAAAACTGGAGTGAATTTAAAAGCACATTTTTATATTTTTTTAATTGGAATGGGCTTTTATTTTATGCCATTTCCTTGGTTGCTGTCAAAGCAGTTCATGAATTAGGTCATGCATATACTGCTAAAAATTTTGGTTGTAACGTTAACTCGATGGGTATTGCTTTTTTAGTTTTCTTTCCATTTTTGTATACTGACAACACTAATGCATGGAGACTAAGAGATCATAAAAAAAGATTAACAATTAACTTTGCTGGTATTTCAACTGAAATACATTTAGCCATTATTGCTACCTTTTTTTGGAGTATTTCTGAGCCTGGTTTATTTAAAAGTGTGGCTTTTTTTGTTGCTACAACAAGCTGGATATCATCACTTTTAATCAATATCAGCCCCTTTATGCGCTTTGATGGCTATTATATTTTTGCAGATTATCTAAAGTTAGAAAACCTTCAACCCCGTGCGTTTGCTTTAGCTAAGTGGAAACTCCGAGAAATTTTATTTGGCCTCAATAAAAATGCACCTGAGACCATGCAGACTCATCGCAGAAATTTGTTGATCTTATATGCTTGGTCTACATGGATATATCGATTTTTTCTTTTTATCGGTATTGCTTTGCTTGTTTATTTTTATGCCTTCAAACTACTAGGTATCATCTTATTTGCCGTAGAGATAATTTGGTTTATTGGTATTCCAATAGGAAAAGAAGTTTTAGCGTGGTGGAAATTAAAATCAGATTTTATTCTATCTTTTAAACTTTTAAGAACCATTTTTGTCTTAGCTTTTTTAATCTTTACATTTTTTTATCCTTGGAAGAATTATCAAAAAATTCCAGCAATCTTTCAAGCTGATCAATCAACTTCTATCTATGCGCCTATTGATTCTCAAATTAAAGATATATACATCAATGAGGGTCAGCTCGTTGAAATTAATCAATTAATGATATCTTTAAGATCACCTGAATTGGAATTATTCATTTCTCAAACTAAAGAGGAACTTGATTTAATTAGTATAAAAATTGATAATTCTCTAGATGATGATTTATCTCGATCCCAATTATTGGTTTTAAAAAGTGAAAAACAAAAATATAAAACTCAACTTAATAATTTATTAAAGGTTAGGTTTTCTCTACAAATTGTATCGCCTTTCGATGGAGAAATCATATCTTCTCTTCAGCTTAAAAAAAATCAATGGGTTAACAAAGATGATCCTCTTTTTTCTTTAGTCAATAAAAACTCTCATAATATCATCGCCTTTATATCTGAAAGGGATATAGGCCAAGTAATCAGAAATAAGGATGTAAAATTTACAAGTCTTTTAAACAATGAATTGAATCTTATGGCTCAAATATCGTCTATTAGTCAATCTCCAGTAAATAACTTTGATCTATATCCAATGGTCACCTCAATTTTTGATGGTCCCATTGCTGCGAGACAAAAGCCTTCTGGGGGTATTCAGTCGGAAGAAGCATTTTATGTAATGAAAATGAGTTTAATTTCAGATGATAAATTTTCAGATCAAAAAACTCTTGGTAATGCCCAAATTGTAGTAAAACCAACTTCTCTTTCCGAGAGACTTTATAAAACAGTGTACGCTGTATTAATAAGAGAGCTTAACTTTTAATTAACTACCCATTTTGAGCCGCAAAAATATTAATATTCAATAAAATAGGGTTATTATCATGTTTAAATGATTATCTTGCATGAAAAATTATTAGAGTTAGATAGCGAAAAGCCTAGTTCGCCTTCTTCTCCCAGTTCATTTTTTAAATCAAGATGGATTGAAGAAAGGGAACAAAAAAAAACTTTCAGTCACCTTTACCGACAGGAGATAGAGGAGACTTTAAAAGATAGACTTTATTTAAAAAAATCTACCGTATCAGACTTCGAAAAATTTACTGAAATAATGGATTATAAAAGAGCAAGTGATTTTAAAATTTTCTCTAAACTAGGGCCAATCATTAAACAATATCAAAAATTAGAGTTTCTAAAGTTGGCTGATGAACTAGAGGCAGTTGACTCTTTATTTTCCATCCAAAATAAAAAAGTTATGAATCATCAAACATTAAAAATGTTATCCCAAAGTCTAAAACAAATAGAAAAACATTGTCAAAAAATAAAAAAAGAGATTAAGGACTCTATGAAAAAAAGTCGATTAAAAGATGAAATGCTAGCAAGTGAAATAATCCTAAAAGACAACTTAGGAAACGATATCTCTGCAAATAGTATAATTAATGAATTTACTATTATTGCTGAGGAGTGCAACTATTTATCTGATTCCTATATTATGCCAAAAGACAGTACCGCACCATTATTTCCAGAAATTGAACATCATGAGATACCACTTGATTATTATATTAATATTTTAAAGTTACTTTTTGAATGTGTGGATCTAAGCGGATTTAATGTTCAAGATAAAAAAGCTGAGCTAAAAACTTTCTGTTGGGAGGGAATACTTCAAACACCCTCAGTAGGACTTACCCCTTATTCAACCTTCGTAAAATCATACAAACGTTGTGAGAGTAAAGAAAATAAATCTCTCGGATTATCTTTAATCCGCAATAATAACGAATTCTATCAGTTAAGAGATCAAATTTTAAATTACTAATTATTTTTATAATTAACTTTTGTCATTAGAAAGAAACCCAGCAATAGCAAAACTATAGAAAAACCAAATCCAACTCTTTGTGAGAAAACAAAAGTCAAGACGCCCGCTAAGATTGGTCCAATAAATGCAGTTGCCTTTCCTGATATAGTAAACATGCCAAAACTAATGCCTTGAATATCATCTGGGGTAAGAGTAGCCATGACTACTCTACTTGAACTATGAAGGGGACCAGCAAAAAAAGTTCCGGCAATTGCTAGAGTCATAAATTGCAATGATGTATTGCTAATAGAAATCCCTGCTACAATGATGATTAATATTAAAATATTGTTCATAATAATCCTTTTGTTATTTTTAAAAAAAATGCCGTATATATAACATCCTAAGGCGCCAGCAATGTTGGCGATTATAGCTGTAAACAATATTTCTCTCATAGACAAACCAATAACAGATGTTCCAAAAATACCAATGCCCGTGGTGACAATCACCATACCATCGACGTAAAGCATCCTAGCTACAAGGAATTTGCCTGTGTTGGTTAAGCCCTTATTCCAAATTAAATCTTTTATTCTAGAGGTTGCTTTTATGTTTGACGCAACACTTACTTGGTTGAATTTACATAAATAAAGTAAAGGAATAGAAAAAATCAAAAACCAAAGTGCTATAATAATATGTACAAATCTGAAATGTATTTGACTATTTGTTGAGATATCAAATAATTTTTGCTCAGGTAGAATTATAGTTTGTAAAAGTATGATAAGAATAATTACACTACCTAAGTAGCCAGAACCAAATCCTATTCCGGAACCAAAAGTCAAATTTGAATTATTACAGCTTTTTAATGTCGCATTGTATAAACTATTTGAGGCTTCATATGTAATGCTACCTAATAATAAAATTAGAAGAGCAAGAAAGATATAGTTTGATGATGGTTGCACAAACCAAAAAAGAGCAATTGAAATGATACAAAGTATTGTAAATAGTCGAAGAAAAACCAATCTGCCATTTTTAATCGTGTCTGCTAAGTTGCCTAAAAAAGGCATCATCAATGCCACCAAAATTCCAGCTACTCCAATTGCTAATTGCCATAAGGCAGTTCCTGTTTGTGGATTATCAGCAACATGATTTACAAAGTAACTAGATGTCAGAGCGGATACTATAATCATTGGAAATACAGAATTACCAACATCATAAAATGAAAATGCTAATAATTTTTTCACTATAAGGCCGTATCTCCTAATTGAATTAGGGGTTCAATAATATCGTGTTGATCAAAATTTTTTAAAAGTTTTGCTATTTCTTTTTGTGTTTGTTTACCAAAATTATCAATTATTTTTGTATAATTTTCACTGATAGTAAGGCCTCCATGTTCATCTTTTTTAATTAACTGGTAGTCAATCAATTTTTGAACTCTTCTTCTAACTGACTCTTTAGGTTGATTAAGAATGTTAGCAATACTTAGTATAGAAAGACGAGAGCCATGAAAATGTTGTTGGATTTCAGGACCCGTCATAGCAGTGATTTCCTGCCTTGACTTAGGGTCTTGGGCATTTACTTTATAAAGCCATTGAGAGACGACTGTATTCAAAGTCATCATTTCATCAAAGTTCAAATCTAAATGGCTCACCCTTCGATAGTAGTCTGTGATAAACATCAACCATGCATATGCAGCGATACTGAATTTTTGTTTAGAATCTTTTGAATTTGACATTATTAAAAATACTACATTAAACCTAAAATGGGTCATATGGAAACCCAAAATGGGTAATTATAAATAATTATTTTGGCAATTATTACTGATTTTGTTTAATTTTTTGGTAAAGTCAAAATATGGCTAAATTTATGAATATAGTGAGATTCACTGTTAAATCTGGAGAAGAAGCTCAATTTGAAGACTCATTAAAAAAGTTTATTAATCCTGATGGAGTTCTTTTTAGAAAGGTCATCAAAACGGGAGATAGATCATATTGTAGTATGATGGAATGGACTGATGAACAAAGTCTTGTAAATGCCCGACAACAAATGATTGCTTATCTTGATACAATTCGTGATCTTTTGGAGGAAATAACACCTGAATTAGGTGTCACCGATCCAGTCTCAGGACCTGTTGTAATTGATGAACAAGGAAACGTCACTACTCCAGGTGGTACAATCTCAGGCAGAATCAAAACTTAACCTTAGTGGTTAATATATTTATCTTTGTATTGATCGTGAGATTCTGAGTCTACCGTTCCCCTAGGGTCTCCTAACCCTGCATGTCGATATGCTGAAGTTACTGTATTTCTTAAGAGACAAGCAATAGTCATTGGTCCTACCCCACCAGGTACAGGTGTAATCTTAGAAGCT
>MDTG01425669.1_pt1 | contig 10263 bp, 7 predicted proteins | sample 811421 | NCBI WGS metagenome assembly MDTG01 (sample SAMN05326645, study PRJNA326480) | marine metagenome | isolation source: seawater | place: Pacific Ocean: South East | collected 2011 | reverse complement strand
GCAGATTAAGACTACTGCATTATTTATATCAGATAATTGCTTTAATTCTTTGAGATGCCTGTTGAGTTTTTGCTGCCTAGGAGCAAGCATACCTCGTCCCACAAATTCGGCTCTGAAATGACTGATTATACTATCAACGACAATCATTTTTACATTTATCCCCGATGATTGTCTTTTTACTTCATCTACAAGCAGCATTTGATGTGCAGAATTGTAAGCTCTTGCTACATGGCATCTGCTTAGAACTTCATCTGCATCTAGCCCCTTTCCTTCTGCCATTTGCCTGATTCTTTCAGGGCGGAAAGTATCCTCTGTATCAATGAAGAATACATGTGAGGGGTTTTCAGGATCTGATAAACCACCTTCAGAAATTGGTAGCATGCTATTTACTGCTAATTGATGACTAAATTGCGTTTTTCCAGAACCAAATTCTCCAAACAACTCTGTAATTGATTTTGTTTCAAACCCTCCACCTAGTAATTCATCTACCGAACTGCATCCAGATGTTAATTTTAGAACTTCACTTCTTGATTTTAAAATTTCATTACCACTAACGAAACCACCTATGTCTGCCATTTTTCTCGCAGCGCTAATGATTTTTGCACTTACTCCTTCACCCAATTCAGCAGCGTCTGCTAAATCAGAGGGAGTCATAACTGCTAAAGATAGTAATTCATCATATCCTGCTTCTCTTAATTTTTCAGCAGTTGCTGGCCCTACACCTGGTAAATCATCGATGCTGATTTTCGGTTTTTCTTCGTTGGGTTCCGTGAATACCACCTCTGCGATATCTTCTTCTTCTGCTGGCGTGTCTATTTTCTTTTCTTTCCCTTCCATGTTTCTCACTAAGCCTTGTGAATGAGTTGCCCTATATGATAGAATGAATGGGGCTAATTGCAAATATGAAAGTGAAAGTAAATAGGAAAGTAACGCAGTACGCCGAATCTTTAATTTTCACTTTCATTTTCACTCATTGAACTGTCTAATTCAACAGGCTCACTTTCTTCTTCTGGGTAATGTACCATTACTACTGTATTAGAATCAACATTATCTCCTTCAGCTACATATTCCATTTTCCATGTACCCGCATTAGGGTTAGGATATTCAGTTTCCCATTGGGTGGAACCGCCATCTGCAACAGTTTCGGTGTTACTTGACACTTCGTTTCCAGCTTCATCAATTAGTTTGAAAGTTACATCAGAAGGACCAGCACCTAGAAAACCAAACCCTCCTGGATTTGTTACATCCGATACAACGTGTATTCTGGATGGTGCTACAGATGTATTCGAACCAGGAGTTGTATCTACCCAAATATTTTCATTATCAGTATTTGTAATGTTTGACCAAAGTAGATAATCAACTCTTAGTTTCATCTTTTTTGTATGTGCATTTCCTTTTTCATCCATTGCACCTAGAGTAATATCAAAGATTCCATGAGTTGTATATTCGTAACTAATTACTGCATTATCTGCAGGATTTTGTATTATAGGATCACTACCATCATCAGGAAGCAACATAATTTCTTCGATATTACTTCCTTCACTATTTACTTGTGTAAAATCGAATTCAAATGTAGCATAACTTTCACTAATTGTTTGATTATTTTGACCTTTACTTATTTCAATCATGCCACTAGTTTCAGCAACACCTATATTCAGATTGATTGGTCCAGAATATTCTCCCTCTTCCTCTCCTCCAAAACATCCAGTAAGGGATGATGAAATTAGTATAAGAATCAAGAATATAACTGATGTAGAATGGACTTTCATGTTTCGCATTGTACAATACCAGACTGCCCTCTGCAAAAAAGGCAGCGATAAAAACACGCTTCATTCAAGTAATATGAGCACGGAGGAAAGGTCAGCGAGGTGGGGTAGTCTGGATATCCCGTCGGGCTCATAACCCGGAGATCGATGGTTCAAATCCATCCCTCGCTACTCTTGAAATTTCAGTTACGAGAGTATGTGTGATAATCCATAGTTGGGTTTAGTTTGTCTACTGCAGCAGCTAATTTGGCATTTGCAGCTTGTAAACCAGATTCTATTGCACTCATCTGAGATTTATAATTTTCAATCATCTCTCTCAGTTTTGTAGTTATTGTACTGTTTAATCCAGTTGAATCTGAAGCCCAAATTTCCATTCTTTGGACAATCATACTTGCATCTACTGGATTTTGGTTCTCAACCATAAATACAAATTTGCCGCCACTTTTGTTAACTTGTCCTGAATTTTCAAGAATTTGGATAAATGAATTTGTAGCGCTTGTTGCTTTTTTTAAATTTCCTTTAATTGTGAGATAAGAATCTACTCTGGCTCTTGAAGCTTCAATAAAACCCGGACACGTTTTGATTGCTTTGGAATAATTTGATTTTGCAGATCCCAATTTCCCTAAAGATGTGCAGATATTTCCACCTAATAAAAAATCAAGAGGTATTTTTTGATTAATTTCTGAAACAGCATTGTCAAGTTTGTTTGTTTTTGCTATACTGAGTAATTTTTTCCTTTCTTTGTTCAGCATTTTCCAACTTTTTAATGACTTTTTGAATTTACCTCTTTGATGTAATATTGATGTGTGGTCCCTCAGAGCCTCAACTAGCCAACGCTGTTCTTCTACAGAACGTTCTTTATTTCTTGAAAGCCGTTCAGATAATTCTCCCGACATTACTTCCGCAATCTCCAATCTCCCCTCTTCAGCGTATCTTCGAAATTGACTTACTACTTGTTGGGGGTCAGTCATACCAAACATCGGACTCACTCACTCCACTAAGACTCATAATTAGAATGCTCGCATTTTGTCTCATGTAATTATATACTCTCACTTTTGGTATTTCCAATATGAGGATTGCAATAACTGGAACCCCTGGTTGCGGTAAATCTACAGTTTCTAATTTGCTGAATTCTGAATACAATTTTGAGGAAGTTGAAGAAATCGCAAAAAAATACCAATGTTATTCAGAGAGCACAAATCAAAAAGATCCAGCAATAGTTGATGTAGAAAAACTAGTAAATCTTCTTTCGAATGATTGGACAGAACCTCCTAGAGAATTGACAATTATTACGGGACACCTTTCTCATTTACTTCCAGTAGATGCGATTATAATATTGCGTTGTAACCCAGAAGTATTAGAATCAAGGTTAATAGATAGAAACTGGGATTTAGAAAAAATAAATTCAAATGTCGAATGTGAATTATTAGGTGGACCATGGACGGATTTAATAGGAATTGAGAAACCTCCATGCTTTGAATTAGATAATTCCTCAATTGAATTATACGATCTAAAAAATATAATTCTAAATTGGATAAATAGCAAAACACCACCTAAACATTCTACCTCCCAAATTGATTGGATTGCGAAATTACACGAATAACTGCAGATTATTACACAAGCATATTCATACTGCTTCAATACCGACCACTAGATAGCATGGTTTTCGAGAAGCTTAGAAATGTATGGAATATGTTCGTAAATCCCATTGCATCAAAAATGGGAAATGTTCCACCATCAGCACTTACATGGGTGACATTACCTATTGCAGGAGTTGCAGCATGGGCGATGCTTTCTGCAGATCGAACTTCAGATGGAGGATGGATTTTGTTAGTTGGCTTATTGATGGTGGCTTTTGCAAGTTTGTTAGATGGTTTGGACGGAACAGTTGCAAGAATGCATAACAAAGTATCACGTTATGGAGACTTTTTAGATCACACAATAGATCGAGTTGTAGATATTTTATTTATTATCGCAATAGGATATAATTCAAATTGGGTTGAAGATAATTGGATTGCTTGGGCAGCCGCTTTGACAACACTTCTTGGTTCCTATATGGGAACACAATCTCAGAGTGTGGGATTAAAAAGAAATTATTCAGGATTTAGTAGGGCAGATAGATTAGTTGTAACTTGTATTGGATTACTTGTTGCGACAATACAAGCATTTGCAAGTTTGGGTGATTATAATTTAATGGGTGTATCGATTAATGGAATGAGTTTAATCATCATAATTTCTGGACTTGGAGGAGTATGGACATTTTTGAGAAGGTTTTATTCGGCAAGCAGAGATTTGAAGGAACTCGATAAAACAGAACCCTTATGTTAGTTGTAATTATTTATCGATTTAAGGGAGGTTTTGAGGAACTCGGAAATTTTAGCCCATAACGCCATAAAACGGTAGGAAGTGGCTTTGATTTATATTTCGGGGCGTTATACTCATAACTGCAAGCATAGGAGAATGAATGGGGAGGGCCGACATGTTGCAGAGCAAGACAACAAAAAAATCAATATTTTTAGTACTAATAATGATGCTTTCAATACAATCAACAGGCATTGTATTTGCAGGTGGAGATGAAGGAGGAGGGGAAGAGGAATCACCCACAGGAACTCTAGAAGCAATTGGAATAAATGCAACATTTGATTCGGCAACAGAATATACCACACTCACTTGGAGAAACGTGGCTACAGCAGAATTACAATATACTCAAGCACTTTCACTTTTAGAGAATTTACAATCATCCACTTATCTGATTTACAGGCACAGTACAGTGATGAATGAATCAATTATTGCTAATTTAACTCCAGTTGCAAGTGTGCCTGCTTGTACTGCTAGTGCATTTATGCAATGTTCAAATGAATCACATGGGGGGCATTCAGTAGATATCCCAATACCTCCTGATATTGATAATCAATTCTATTATGCAGTTGTTACACAATGTCCAATTCAAACACCAGGAAATGCTTTGAATTCAGATTGCCCTCAAGGTACAAACATCACAACATTAGGGCTTGGTTCTAGTCAACTTAGCGCACCAGTTCAAGAAACCACAGAACCAGTTAAATCACCATATTTGCTACAGGCAAATTTCAATTCACAAACTAGTCAAACAGTTTTGAGTTGGATTAATTATAATGATCTTAGCACTTTTGATCCATTGGATGAGGTCGGTGCAAATGCGTTTACAATTCATGTATGGAGACATTCATCAGAGGTAACTAGAGAAACCGGTACTGATTTATTGCAAAACCATCAACCTATTGCAAATCTTACCCCTACTACTAACACATATACTGTTGAAGTCGAACACAATACACAATTCAATAGATATTATTCTGTAACTTATGAAATTCCAAATTATTTCGGTCAAGGACAAAGTTATGAGGATGTTAGATTCCATTCATACAATACATTACAAGATGCAGTAGCAGAAGATACAAGTGCACCAAGCTCAGTCACAACTGTAAATGTTAACTGTGATTGTGCTAGTTCAAGTTGGAGTACAATAGATGGATTCGGTAATACCTCAATTCAATGGACTCCTCGTGCCGAGGAAGAAAATGAGAGCTATGAAATCTGGCGTGCTAGAACTTCATTTAGCAGTATTACAGATTCAGGAGTAGAATTGGTTGGAACTTATTTTGCTGGTGAGCAAGCAGGTACTCTAGAGTATAATTATATGGTGCCAAGGGGAACTTTGGGCTATGCTACATATTGTGTTACGGTAACAGATTCAAGAGGAATAAGAAACCCAAGTATCTCTGAATTAAATTGTGACACCGTATTTGAGGATATGTTTAGTCCCTGGATTGCAGAACCAACAAATGTTGTTGCTGAATATATTGGCAATTCTACTACAAGAGTAACTTGGACTGATCAGATTGGTGTAGAAGGAGAAACATATCATGTCTGGCGATCACATCAACCAATAACTAGTTCTTTTTGGGACAGTCAAGGAGTTTTACAAACATCAGCAGTAAAACTTGTTGCTACAATTAGTGACGGAATAGGTATTGCAGATATTAATCTAGACTTTGGAGATGGAATGCCTTCATATTACTGCGTTACAACTCAAGCAAGATATAACTCAATTTACGGACAGCATGAAAATGTACCCAGTACTTACAATACATCAGCAGGAACATATGAAGACTTCAGATTACAGCAAAACTGCGTTGTAGATGGAGATGGCTTCTCAATGCCAATTGTGGAAGATACAGACCTTCCTGGAAAACCTCAAGTTTCTCAACCAGAGATGCTAGGAACTTTTGGATTGGTTGAGGTCGATTGGGACGCATTGACAACAGAAAGTAATGAGAATTATTTCATTTATCGAAATTATCAAGATCCATTTTCTTCAAATAATAAAAGGTCAAATGTAACAGATCCAGGATGGGAATTAGTTGCAGGGCCAATTTCTGGTGCAGAATCACAAACATCTTTTACGGAATTGATACCACTCCCTAATAATCATACGAAAGATGCTTGGTATGCAGTAGTTGTATCTGATGAATATCAGAATTTTAATGAAGAAGTTACAGAGGGATTCAATTGCTATTTCGTTAGAGAAGATACCGCACCTCCGCTCGTTAACATAACTTTCCAGGGGACTACTCCTTCAGCATTTTCTGCGGGCAATTACAGAATTATATTAGAAATAAATGAAGTATTAGGTGCATCAACACCTACTGTAAATATATCTAGTTCGGCAGGAGAATCATTTACTGAATATTCATCAGTTCAAACTACTTTACTTAATTTAAATGACCGCACTTATTATTTTGATATGGACATACCCCAAGAAACTCTTCCAGGAGATTTGATAATTGAAGTAAGTGCTACTGATCCATATTCAAATACAGGAGTATATACTGTTAGTGAATGGTTAATAGATGCTCAGGATCCGGAGATTTTCATTTATTCACCCTCTCCTCAAGCGATTTATCGGTTTGGAGATAACATAGAGATAAGAGGTGGAGCTACAGATGATGTGGGTATAACCCAAGTTCAAATTAGATTTGTAAGAAATTTAGATGCTAGTAGAGTAGAAGAACCTTGGCAAAATGTGATAGATGTGACAACTTCAGATGTAGTAGATAATGGAATAACATTCCAATTAGATAAATCAAGTACTAATTTTGAGATAGGTAGGCATAAGCTTGAGATAATGGTTATTGATAATGCAGGTAATGAAGTACCTTACAGTGTAACATTTACTGTAGACAACTGCCAACAATCAGCAGATGCAACTACAGAATGTGAATATGCAAGATCATTAACACCTGTTCAAGCAGCACCTCCAGAGGAAGTAGAAATAACAGATCCACCTTATATTATCGTATTTGGGTTAGCAGGCTTTAACCTTCTAGTATTTATTTTGATGATTGCAGTATTGTCTATATCTTCATCTGCACCTAAGAGAGGCGATGAAGAGGAAGATGAAGATTGGATGATGGAATTTATTGGAACTTCTGCAGAACCAGATATGGTGGAGATAACAAACCCGAATCCTGAGAAATCTCAAAAAGCACTTCAAGATGACGATGATGATCTATTTGGCGAAATCAAGGCAGAAGCATCTTCGAAGAAGAAAAGACAAGCAAAGAAAAAGTCTAGAGATGATGGTGACGAGGGCAAATCTAAGAAGAGGCGTGCTGCTAAAAGGAAAAAATAATACTTATTTTGACGGGCTGAGGAATAGTAATGAGTGGAAATGACGCAAATATTTTACAGGCAATAAATCCACTTAATCACAAACTAAATTGGCTTTTGATTTTTGTACCAATTGCAATCATTGTAGAATTTACAAATGTTGCAGGCACTAATAAGGAGATGGTATTGTTTGGATCAACTTTGTTAGCAATACTTCCTTTAGCAGGTCTCTTAGGGAGAGCTACTGAACAAATTGCATTAAGAACAAGCGATACTGTAGGGGGGCTTTTGAATGCAACATTTGGAAATGCAATAGAATTAATAATTGCAACATTAGCACTATATGCAGGGCTCTTAGAAGTTGTAAAAGCATCAATAGTAGGGTCGATACTTGGCAATTTATTGTTAGTTCTTGGCCTTGCATTATTTTTTGGTGGTATAAAGCACAAAGAACAAACATTTAATCGAGAAGCGGCTAGTATAAATTCAACACTTCTAACTTTGGCAGTATTGGCTATGATTATTCCAACTACAATGGTTATTAGCGGAAATTTATCTAATGGAAATGTTGGTAATGTACTACAACTTTCCCATTATTCCTCAATATTATTGTTATTAGTTTACGCATCATTCTTGTTTTATCAATTTAAAACCCACAACCATTTATATGTCTCTGGAGTTCACATTGAGGAAGAACCAGCAATGAGCAAGGGGCAAGCATTTGGCTTGCTTTGTATGTCCACACTTGTTGTAGCATTAATGGCAGAGATGCTTGTTAGTACAATTGAACATGTAGCGTCTCATTCACCTATTTCTGAAATTTTTATTGGAATCATTTTAATTCCCCTTGTAGGAAATGCAGCAGAACATTCTAGCGCAATCACTGTAGCATATAACAACAAAATGGATTTGTCTTTAGGAATTGCAGTTGGCTCATCAACACAAATTGCACTATTTGTTGCACCATTATTAGTTTTAGTAGGCTGGTCAATCGGTCAACCACTGACTTTGGACTTTGGATTATTTGCAACAGCAATTACTTTTGTATCGATATTAATTGTCAATTCAGTAAGTAGAGACGGAAGGAGCGATTGGTTAGAAGGGTTGATGTTGATAATAACGTATGCAATAGTAGCAATTGCTTATTGGGGAATGTGAGAATTTTTATTGAACATCGAGCCTAGTATAAAACCATAAATTATTGCCAACATATGTGATGAACTTGTGTGTAAGCTAATATTTGTTTGACCATTCCATATCTCAAAAATTATTACAGGAAAAAGTAACAGCCAAGGCTTTCTTCCTTCATGTAAAAGTGCCCCTATTATAGCAAAAAAACCAACAGAACCCCCCATCCAATTCCTTCGCATACCTGTCTCAAAAAAAGCACTACTCGGATCAATATAGTATCCAATTACAATGATTATTGCACAAATAGAAGATACGACAGCGATACCTGAAAAGAATACAATTAGAGATTTCATTGTTCCAGCTAGTTTTTCATAACTTTGTACAAAAATCAAAAACCCTCCTGTGCAATATGCAATATGGTCCCAACCATTCATGAACCAGGGTGCAGTAAACCAACTACGTACAAATTCTGATGGAGAGGTATAGATTTCACTTGCATAAATCGCAGAATCACATATTATTCGTCTTTGCCAATCATTGTTACAATTCCAAGTAGAACCGAATCCCAATATTATAAAAAAACTCCAAATAAGCAATATATAACTGACAGTAAATGGAAGCGTAAACATCCATTTTTTTGGATTTATAAAATTTCCACGAGCATCTTTCCATGGAAGTAATAATGGGATTATAGGTCTAGGAAAATCCTTGACCAAATACATCACCAGTATTATTCAAGTGTTTTAGCACCAGAAATTATTGAGTCAACAACTGCGGGATCTGCTAAAGTTGAAATGTCACCTAATGAATCAGGTTCACCTTCTGCTACTTTTCTCAATATTCTGCGCATAACTTTACCCGACCTTGTTTTTGGCAAACCAGGAACATTTTGGTAAAGATCTACTTTTGCATGCGCTCCTATTTGTTTTCTACAAAGACCATTTAAGTTATTTTTTAGATCATCATTCCATGTTTCTCCTGGCTGTAAAACGATGTATGCGTATACCCCTGAACCTTTTATTGGGTGAGGAAAACCTACTACTCCTGCTTCTGCAACTGAATCATGACTTACAAGCACAGCCTCAAATTCTGCAGTACCCATACGATGTCCAGATACATTGATTACATCATCTACTCTCCCTGTAATCCAATAATATCCTTCCTCGTCTCTTTTGCATCCATCTCCTGTGAAGTATAATCCCTCAAACATTGAGAAGTAAGTGTCAACAAAGCGAGGATGGTCACCCCAAACAGTCCTGGCTTGTCCTGGCCAAGGATGTTTGATGCACAATAATCCCTCTCCAGAACCTTCTATATCTATTCCTTCTTGTGTTTTCAATAAAGGCATAATTCCAGGAAGTGGAAGTGTGGCTGAACCCCCAGTAGTCGGCGTTGCAGGAGCAACAGGCGAGATACAAATACCTCCAGTTTCTGTTTGCCACCAAGTATCTACAATGTTGCAATTATTGTTTCCAACAATTTCATAATACCAATTCCAGGCATCAGGGTTTATTGGTTCACCAACAGTACCTAGAACTCTAAGGCTTTCTAGGTTATATTTTGTTACAAAATCATCACCATGTGCTGCAAGTGCTCTTATTGCAGTGGGGGCAGTGTAGAAAATTGTAATTTTGTGCCTCTCAACCATATCCCAGTATCTACCAGCATCAGGATAAGTAGGTATTGACTCAAACATAAATGTCGTAGCACCATT
>MDTG01403953.1_pt1 | contig 10263 bp, 4 predicted proteins | sample 811421 | NCBI WGS metagenome assembly MDTG01 (sample SAMN05326645, study PRJNA326480) | marine metagenome | isolation source: seawater | place: Pacific Ocean: South East | collected 2011 | reverse complement strand
CTGCCTTTATAACTTGTGTAAATGAAATAATGAACAAACAATTTCAATATTGGAATTAAAACAATAAAAAGAGCAATAATCTTTTTTCTGTTTAATATCCGGCTTATCCATTTTGAATCAAATAACTTATTCTTAATTCTGTTTTTATTAGAAAATTTTTCACCTTTTTCTTTTCTAATGGTATTTTTCTGACTTATATTTTCATTTTTTTTGCCTATCATTTTATTTGATAATTCTTTTTCTTCTGCAGAAAAATCTTCATTATTATTTTTATCAATAATATTATCTGAAATTGGATTATCTTTTGAAATTGATGATGATATTTTTTCAAAAGCTTCATCTAATTTCTTTTGTTCTACAATAAAAAATTTTTTTAAATCATCAGTTTGATTTGCTGGGTCAAATTCTTTTGATAGTTCATTATATTTTTTTGTTACTTCTTCAAAATGAGCACTTTTTTGAAGACCAAAAATTTTATAATATTTATTCATTGACTTTTTTCTTTTAGATATTACTTGTAAATTTATATTTTAGAAATTAATTTCCGCTACCCCATTTTGGTCCAGAATGAGAAAAACTAGGGGTAACCATATATCCTTTCTTATTAGCAATACTTTCCGCGCCATCTTCTACTTTTTTATTTCCACAATTTAAATAGTCTACACACATATCTGTTGTAAAATGTCGATCTAATGCTTTTAGTAAAATTTCTTCAGTATTCGTCTGACCTAGCCTTATATAAAAAGGATAGTTTTTTGCAATTGTACCAACTCCATTTTTATCAATTGCTGAAGTAAGACTTGGAACTGCATCAGGATAATATTTTAACATATTAACTAATACATCACCTGCTGCAAAACGAATTGATTGATCGTTATCACTCATCTTAATTTTAATTGACTCAACAGCTGGTTGACCAATTCGTGCTAATAATTCAATTGCATTTTTATCATCTGTCATTCTATCACTTAAATAAGATATTACATCATCGATTATAGGAGAATTTGCTAGTGCTTTTCTAAAATCTAAACTAGTGGTGTCTAAACTTAATCCATATAGTATTAAATCAATCTTATCCTTGCTGCTGATAGAATGTTTAGGATTTATTGCTGTAATGTAAGATATACATGGTGAGATTTCGTTGTATGTAAACCTTCCCTTTTCTGAATATCTTCTAAGCATATCTTCTAATGCTTTTTTTGAATATTTTGACGTTGGATAAGGTAAAGATGATGATCCTATCAGTAAATCTGCAGCGCGATTATCTAATGAATCAGCTAATGCATATGCAATTTTCTTCCTTTCACTATAATCTTTTTCTTCTATCAGTTCCTCCACCTGTTCTTCAATACTTTCAGGACCTCCACTTAAGAAGAAGTAACCTACTACAACTGCAGCAATAAGTATTATGATATTTCTTTTTTTGTTATCCATTTTTGAAATTTATTTGATCTTTATCTATTGCAATTTATAATATTATTTCTATTAAAGTAATTTAAAAATAAAATATTGAATTTTAATACAAATTTTTATCAAGCACAATTAATGAATTTAATTGAGATTTCTAATTTGTGAATTATACTTAATTATAATGATAAAGAATATTAAATTTAATCAATTTTCTATCAAATCTTTTTTGTTAGATTTGAGAAAAGATTCAATATAAATTATTATAAAACTAAAAAATAAATAATGGCAACAATATCATGTATTATCTTTATGATTATTGGATATTTTTTATCTAATATACTTAATGCTGATTCTAGCATTAAGATATTGCTTTATTCAATAGTTTTTCCAATATTAATTTTCATTTCAACAATTATTATTTTTGGAGAAGGAAATGCTTATAAATCTGGACAGATAGCAGCTGAATGTTTAATCTCAACAATTGTAATGATTATATTAATGATTGTTAGATTTAATTCAAAGTTAAAAACTAAAAGTTAATAATTTTAATAACTATTTCTAAAGGTAATCTTCTAATTCTTTAATCCCCAATATTTTTTATAAGTTAGCAGAAGAAAATTGATTAACTAAGAAACATTTGTTGTAGAGTTTAGTTTTATAAACTACTGAAATTATGTTTAAGAGTTATGATTACAATACTTAAATTTCTATTTTTAATATTTACTGTACTGATTTTTTTCTAATTATTTAAACAAGCATTATAAAGAAAAATGAATAGTTATTATACTAAAAAACAATAAAATAAATCTATAATTATGAATTCCAAATCTATTAATCCATTTTTTTATTTTCTTATTTTAATTTTTACCTTCTTAGCAATATCTTGTTCTGATAATAATACTAAAATAATTAAACAAGATGAAAGATTTACTGAATATATTTCTGCATTTACAAGTGGTGTTATTTCAAATCAATCGAATATTATAATTGAGCTAAAAGAGGATTTGTCAAATGATGATATTAGTAAGATTGATGCAAGTCAGTTATTTGATTTTTCCCCTAAAATTGAAGGAGAAGTTAGCTGGATTAATAATAGAACTGTTTCCTTTATTCCAAAAACTGATTTGAAGACACTACAGCTGTATAATGCAAAATTTCATCTAAGCAAACTTTATGTAGTACCAAGTGATATGTTAGATTTTGAGTTTCAATTTCAAACTAAAAGAATGGATTTAAATATTTTCATTGAAGGAATGGGTGCGTATAATGATGATTTAAATTGGCAAAAAATAAGTGGTGTTCTTACAACTTCTGATAATGTATCTATTGAAATGATAAAACAATTGGTAGTTGCAAAACAAAAAACAAAGACCTTACAAATTAGATGGGAGAATTTAGGTGATTCATACAGATTTGTTATTGACAGTGTTGTTCGTTCAGAAACAAGTGGAATGGTAGATATTCTTTGGGATGGAAAATTAATTGGAGTAAATAAAAAAGGAGAGATTAATTATAAGATTCCACCACTTGGTGATTTTAAAGTAATGTCTGCAACCGTTTCACAGCAACCAAATCAATATATATTGGTGAGATTTTCCGACCCTCTTGATAAGAATGAGGATTTAAGTGGTTTGGTTTATTTTGAATCAAATGAAGAATTAACAATGTCAATTAATAAAAATGAATTAACTATTTATCCGAGCAGTAAACTGATAGGAAACAAAGTTTTGAAAATAAGTAATTCTTTAAAAAATGCACAAGGATTTGAGTTAATTGAACCTATTGATTTTAATGCCAACTTTATAAGTATAAAACCTCAAGTTGAATTAATAGGAGATGGTGTAATTCTACCTAGTACAAATGGACTTATTTTTCCTTTTAAAGCGGTAAATCTTAATGCTGTGAATGTTAAAGTAATAAGAATATATGAAGACAATGTAGCACATTTCTTTCAAGAAAATAATTTTGATGGAACAAGAGCTTTGACACGAGTTGGAAGAATTGTTTTTAAGGATGATATTGAATTAAAGTCAAGTAAAAAGATTGATTATAGTAATTGGAATACTTTTTCATTGGATTTATCAAAAATGATTGAAACTGAGCCTGGAGCTATTTATAGAGTTTTGATAAGTTTCAAAATGTCACAATCATTATATCCTTGTGATTGTGATAATAATAAGGATGCAGAAAAAGAGTTAGATTTTGAAGATTCATTTTTTGATGATACAAAAACGTATTGGTATTCTTCAAATAATTATAATTACTCAAGTAGATATTCTTGGACTGAAAGAGATGATCCCTGTAAATTGTCTTACTATTTAAAAAGTAACAATAACGCGGGAAGAAATGTATTTGCTTCAAATTTAGGTATAATGGCTAAAGGAGGAGATAATGGTAAAATAATGGCTGTTGTCAGCAATTTAAAAACTACAAATCCTGAGTCTGGAGTTAAAGTTGAATTATATAATTTACAGAACAGATTACTATCATCAAAAACTACAAACTCTGAAGGAATTGTATATTTTAATCTTGATAAAAAACCATTCTTACTTACAGCTAAAAAAGGAAAGGAAGTAGGATATTTAAAGTTAGATGATGGCTCTGCTCTTTCGATGAGTATGTTTGATGTTGAAGGCACTAAATCTCAAGATGGTCTAAAAGGATTTATTTATACCGATAGGGGAGTCTGGAGACCTGGAGATTCTCTTTTTATTTCTTTTATTCTTGAGAATAATAATATTTTACCGAAAAATCACCCAGTTGTATTTACTTTATACAATGCTTTAGGACAACTTCATCATAGAATTATTAAAACAGATCATGAAAATGGTTTTTATGTTTTTAAAACAAAAACAAATACTGATGATGAAACAGGAAACTGGAAAGCACAGATAAAAGTTGGAGATTCTTATTTTTCTAAAAAACTAAAAATAGAGACAATAAAGCCTAATAGACTGAAGGTAAATCTTGATTTTGGTTCAAAAATCCTTAGTAACAATGAAAATAAACCTATTAATCTCGCTTCTAATTGGCTTCATGGTGCACCTGCTAAAAACTTAAAGGTAGATGTTGAAATTAGTTTATCAGAATCGACAACTCGATTTGAAATGTTTAAAGGATATAATTTTGATGATCAGGTTAAAGAATTTAGATCACAAGATATAAAAGTAGCTCAAAAGAAACTTGATAATAATGGCGAGCTTGTATTTACTCCAAACTTTAAAGTGAATAATACTGATGCCCCTGGAATACTGAAAGCAAGCTTTAAAACAAGAGTTTTTGAAAAGGGGGGGGATGTTAGTACAGATAGAGTTTTAATGCCTTATTCACCATATAGAAGCTATATTGGAATTAAGATGCCTAAAGGTGAAGGTTGGAGTGGCGCTTTATATTCTGATAAGAAAAATCTTTTACCCATTGCAACTGTCGATGAGTTTGGTAATCCTATTGATAGAAAAGATGTTAAAATAGAAATATTTAGAATTAAATGGAGATGGTGGTGGGAGTCAAACAACATTTATGATATTGGAAGATATGTAACTGGATCCTTCAGAGATTTGATTCATTCAGATAAAGTAGATACAAAAGACGGAAAGGCGATTTATGAGTTGGATTTAAATAAAGATATTTGGGATAGATGTTATGTTAGAATAACTGATCCTATTTCTGGGCATTCTTGTGGAGAAGTATTTTATATGACTTACAGTGGATATTGGAGTACATCAAAAACTTCAGATGGTGCTGAAATGTTATCATTTAATACAGATAAGAAAAAGTATAATGTTGGTGAAAATATTTTAGTTACACTTCCTAAAGCTAAAAAAGGTAGGGCTTTAATTAGTGTAGAAAAAGGTTCTGAAGTTCTAAATACTTTTTGGATTAATGTAAGTGAAGGGAAGAACACATTTGAAATTAAATCAACAGCAAATATGGCTCCAAATGTTTTTTTGAATGTTTCTTTTATTCAGCCACATAAGCATACCGAAAATGATTTACCAATTCGTTTATATGGTGTTAGGGGAATCGCAGTTGAAGATCCAAAAACTCATCTTTCACCAATTATTTCAATGCCTGATGAACTACAACCAAAAGAAAATGTAACTATTAAAGTTAGTGAGCAAAACGGAAAAAAGATGACCTATACAATTGCTGTAGTTGATGATGGTCTTTTAGATCTAACTCATTTTAAAACACCAAATGCTTGGAAAACATTTTTTGCTTGGCAAGCTCTAGAGGTAAAAACTTGGGATATGTACAAATTTGTCAGCGGTGCCTTTACTGGAAAAATGGCTGGTTTATTGGAAATTGGTGGTGATATTTATGCAAAAAATAGTGAAAAGAAAAATGCAAACCGTTTTAAGCCTGTTGTTAAGTTTTTAGGGCCATTTACCTTACAGACTGGTAAAACTGCAAAACATACTTTTAAAATGCCAAATTATATTGGATCTGTGCGGACAATGGTTGTTGCCGGAAATAATGGAACTTATGGGTCTTCAGAGAAAACAACAGCTGTAAAGAAACCATTAATGGTTCTTGCATCGTTGCCAAGAGTATTGGGTCCATTTGAAGAAGTAGAATTACCAGTAACAGTATTCGCAATGATAGAAAATATAAAAAATGTTTCGGTAAAGATTGAAACTAACGATTTTATAGATATTGTTGGTGATAATAATAAAAATATTAATTTTAATCAGATAGGAGATAAGGTTGTTAATTTTAGATTAAAAGTTAAAAATGATTTAGGAATTGGAAGAGTTAGAGTAGTTTGTACTAGTGGAAGTGAAATTGCAATATATGATATAGAACTAAATGTTAGAATGCCAAATCCTGAAATTTCTAATGTTCTTTCTTCTATTATCAAAGCAGGAGAGAAATGGGAAACTCCATATAAAGCTTTTGGAATAAACGGCACAAATACTGGGGTTTTGGAACTATCTTCTGTACCTCCAATTAATTTAGATTCAAGATTGAAGTATTTAATTCAGTATCCTCATGGCTGTATTGAGCAAACTACATCATCAGTTTTCCCTCAACTTTTCCTTTCTGATTTAGTAAATTTAACAAGCACTAAGAAAAGAGAGGTTCAAAAGAATATTACAGATGGATTAAACCGATTAAAATCATTCCAAATTTCAAATGGAGGTTTTACTTATTGGCCAAATTCAGGATATGATGCAGATATGTGGGGAACAAACTATGCTGGACATTTTATGATTGAAGCAAAGAACAAAGGTTATTCTCTTCCAATAGGATTATTTGATAACTGGACAAAGTATCAAACTAATACTGCTAACAATTGGAATAATTCAACAGGTGGAAGTGCTTATTATAGGCGATCCTCTCAGTTAATCCAAGCTTACAGGCTATATACATTGGCCTTAGCACAGAAACCTGCATTGAGCGCAATGAATAAAATGCGAAATTGTTCTAATTTATCTGTTATTGCAAAATGGAAATTAGCTGCAGCATACCATATTATAGGACGAACCTCTGTTGCAAATAATTTAGTTTATGGGTATAAATCTAATATTGAGTCTTATAAAGAATCATCTTATACATATGGAAGTAAAGAAAGGGATGAAGCTATGATTTTACAGGTGATGGCTCTTTTGGGAGAATACGAAGCAGGTAAAGAAATAATGGATAGGATCGCAAGTAAATTATCTTCTTCTGAATATATGAGCACTCATACAACAGCATATGTATTGTTAGCAATTTCAAAATATATTGGTGGGAATAGTAATTCAAAAGGTTTTTCATTTGATTATACTATTAATTCTGTTTCAAATAAAGTGAAAACAGAATCATTTTTTAAGCAAATAGATGTTAATGTTGATCAAGAAAATAATGGTAATATAAGTGTAAGCAATACTACAGATAAAATGCTTTTTGCAAATCTGCAATTAAGAGGTATTCCAATTTATGATGGAAATGTGATAAAAGAGGAAAGTAATTTGAAAATGGAAGTAAAATATTTTTCAATGGAAGATGTGGAGATTGATCCATCTACAATAACTCAAGGCACTGACTTTTATGAAGAAATCACATTAACTCATCCTGGATTAAAATCTGATTATGAGAATTTAGCACTCACACAAATTTTCCCTTCAGGATGGGAAATTCGAAATAGTAGAATGGATTTACTTCATTCTGCCAAAAAGGATGTGTTTACTTATCAAGATATAAGAGATGACAGAGTATATACCTATTTTAATTTGAAAAAGGGAGAAACTAAGGTTTTAAAAATACAATTAAACGCATCATTTCTTGGAAGATATTATCTTCCAATTGCAAATTGTGAAGCTATGTATGATCACACTGTAAATGCAAAAAATGGCGGAAGTTGGGTAGAAGTTGTAAAAAGTAGTGTTGAGTAAGATATTTTTATATATCAAAGATTATAAATGGCAGTTTTTTATTTTAATTTTATTTTGTTTTTTTTGGAATTCACTCAGCTTTCCATTATTTAATGACTCGACAAGCACAGTAATTATAACTGAAAAGGGTGAGCTTTTAGCTGCACGAATTGCAAATGATGGACAATGGCGTTTTCCGCAATCAGATTCTGTACCGGAAAAGTTTCAAACCGCAATAAAATATTTTGAAGATGAGTATTTTAATTATCATTTGGGTGTAAATCCTATATCTTTTTTTCGTGCAATAAAGCAAAATATTTCAGCAGGAGATGTTGTGAGTGGGGCAAGTACACTTACAATGCAAACTATTCGACTTTCACGAAAAGGTCAATATCGAACTTATTCTGAAAAGCTTATTGAAATTATATTAGCTATAAGATTGGAACTAACAAAAAGCAAAAAATCTATTATGAATCTATATGCTTCTAATGCACCATTTGGAGGAAATGTAGTTGGATTAGATGCTGCATCTTGGCGTTATTATAAACGAGCCTCCTATCAGCTTTCATGGGGAGAAACCGCTGCACTTGCAGTACTTCCCAATGCCCCATCTTTAATTTTTCCTGGAAAGAATCATCATCTATTATTGCAAAAACGAAACATATTATTACAAAAGCTAATGGAAAATGGAGAAATTGACAGTTTAACTTGTGAGCTTGCACAATTAGAGCCATTACCTGCTAGTCCTCATGCTTTACCACAAATTACTCCTCATCTTTTAAATCGGTTGATAAAAAAAGGACACAAAGGTGAAATTTGTAAAGTAAGTATTAATAAAGAATTACAAATTAAATTAAATGCGATAGTTGATAACGCACATGATGAATTAAGGCACAATAGTATTCATAACGCATCTATTTTAGTTTTGGATGTCAAAGATAAAAAAGTAGTTGCTTATGTTGGAAATTCATCCTGTAAACTTGAGGGTTCTGGAAGTAGAGTTGATATGATAACTTCTGCAAGAAGTACTGGTAGTACATTAAAACCACTTTTATATGCTTCTATTTTAGATGAAGGAAGTAGGATGCCACATAGTTTAGTGCCTGATATTCCTACTCAGATTTTAAGTTTTTCTCCTAAAAATTTCTATAGAACATATGATGGTGCTGTTACTGCATCAAATGCTTTGGTTCGATCATTAAATATACCAGCAGTATTGCAACTAAGTGATTATGGTCAGCATAGATTTTACGATAAACTAAAACAGTTAAAAATAAAATCACTTTCAAAAAATGCAAGTCATTATGGATTATCCTTGATTTTAGGTGGATCGGAAGCTACAATGTGGGAGTTGGGAAGAGTTTATATGGGAATGGCTAAATCTTTAAATAATTATCATGAATATAATTATAAATATGATGTTAATGATTATGATAATCCTACTTTAATTACTTCAATTAGTAAACAAAAAAACTTTCAGAATGAGAGCCATTTTTCTGCAGCAAGTATTTGGCAAACCTTTGAGGTTTTAAGTGAACTTAACCGTCCATTAGGAGAAGGACAATGGGAAGAATTTTCATCTACTTCAAAAATTGCTTGGAAAACAGGCACAAGTTTTGGTCATAGAGACGCTTGGTCAATTGGCATAACTCCAGAGTACGTTGTTGTTGTTTGGGCTGGTAATGCTGACGGTGAAGGTAGACCTGGTCTTACAGGCACAGAAATAGCTGCTCCAATTATGTTTAATGTTTTTAATCAATTACCAACAACTACTTGGTTTAATACTCCTTTTGATGACATGAAAGAATTAGAAATATGTGCTAAGAGTGGGGATTTATCATCTGAAAATTGTGAAGAAATAATTATGGATTTAGTACCAAAAAATTGTAAAAGAGCAAAGCAATGTATTTATCATAAAATTATACATTTAAATTCTGACTCAACTTTTAAGGTAAATAGTGATTGTTATGATGTTGAAAACATACAGCATCTTTCATGGTTTACTTTACCTCCAATGATGGCCTATTATTATAAAAAAGTAAGCCCGTTTTATTCTGAAGAACCTGAATTACATTTCGATTGCAAAAGAAAGAGCCAAATAAGTATGCAAATGATTTACCCTAAAAATGGAAGTAAATTGTTTTTACCTAGAAACTTAGATGGAAGCATGAATAAAATAGTATTTAAGTTGGCACACTCAAAATCGAATGCTTTGGTGTATTGGCATTTGGACGGATCGTATATTGGACAGACAAAAGGATATCATAATAGAGAATTATTTACTAGCATAGGAAAACATAAACTTACAATTGTCGATACAGATGGAAATGAAATAAAGATTGATTTTGAAATAATTGACATTACTAGTTGATTTAAAAATATTTTTTTTACTTTGTTTTTGCTTATGAAGGACTTTTGTGCTTGATTTAGTTCTGTGTTGTTTTTCCACCAATATGTTGAATATGAAAATGATGTTTTGTCTTTACAACTACTAACT
>MDTG01403440.1_pt1 | contig 10263 bp, 10 predicted proteins | sample 811421 | NCBI WGS metagenome assembly MDTG01 (sample SAMN05326645, study PRJNA326480) | marine metagenome | isolation source: seawater | place: Pacific Ocean: South East | collected 2011 | reverse complement strand
TATTTAAAGAGAATAAATTAAATTTTATGAAAAATTTAAATTTTATCAAAATACTTACAGTTTATATCTTTTTATCAGGGTTATTTTTTCCATATAGTGGAATACATTGGCAAGCAAAAAGGCATATTTCAAATATAAATATTGTTGATTGTTTTAAAAATAATTTACTCAAAGAAACTAATAATTGTAATAAGCTTGCTTATGATACATTGTTTTACGGAGGCAAATGGTACGATTTTGAAATTTTTGAAAAACAAATCAAAGTGCTTAAAACTAAAAATAAATCTTTTCTAAATTTTTGATGAAAAAAAAAGTTTGTATTATTGGTGTTAATTATTCTTATCATGTCCTATTAAAATCTTTGAAACTTTTAGATAGATTTAATGTAATAGGAATTGCAGGTAAAAAAAAAAGGGATGAGTTTAATTTAAAAGATTTTATTTATTATACTTCATGGAAAAAAATGATTAATGAACTAAAACCAGATTTAGTGGTAATTGCAGTACCACCTATGGTACAAGAAAAAATTTTAAAACATTTATTACAAAAAAAAATAGATTTTTTATGTGAAAAACCTATTACTAATAAATTAGAAAAAATTAGACTATTTAAAAAATTATTAAAAAATAATTCTAACAAAAAAATTGTTGATCTTAATTTTCTAACCATACCAGCAATTAAAAAATTTAAAATGATAATTAAAAAACTTAAAATAAACAAGAATGATCTAATTAAAATCGATTGGTTTTTTAATCCGAAATCTCAATCAGATAATACAAGTTGGAAAAATGATACTAAAAAGATTGGAGGTGAATTAAATAATTTTTTTTTTCATTTACTTTCTGTGATTTTTTATTTTTTTGGATATAGTAAAATTTCTCTTATTAAAAAAAAGAATAATTTTTATAATTTTTTGATTAATTCAAAAAAAGTGAAATTTAAGGTAAATTTTTTTAGCAAAAGTAAATTTAATAAGTTATCGATCCAGATAAAAAAAAGAAATAATAAATATATATTGATCAATAACTCTAAAGATTATCATAATAATTATTACATTAAAAAAAATAATTCTATAATTTACAAAAAAAATTTTGCAAAAAATAAAAGTAGAATATTTGCATCAAAACATATTTTAAATTTATTTTTAAATAAAAATGATGATCTTTTAAATGCAATAAATTTCGAAAGAGGATTACAAATTCAAGAGGAAATTATTAATATAAAATGATAGAAAAAAAAAAATTAGATATAATAATACCCGTTTATAATGAAGGAGAATTAATAGTAAATACTTTAAGGTCTATTGAAAATTATTTTAAATATCCATTCAATATTTTAATTTGTTATGACGAAGAAAATGACAATACAATAGATGCGATAGAAAAAAGTTCATTAGATAAAAAAAATATTTTTTATGTTAAAAATAAATTAAAAGGAGCACATGGAGCTGTAATGACCGGCATTCAAAAGAGTATTTCAGACATTGTTTTAGTTATTCCTGCAGATGACGATTATAACACAATAAATATCCAAAATATGTTTCAAGTTATGACAAATAATAATATCGATGTTTTGTGTCCTGATAGATTTATTGAAAAGAATTCAATAATTAACGGGCCATTTATTAAATTTTTAATAGTTAGGATAGTAAATTTGTCCTTGTATTATTTAGCCAACGTTTACACAAAAGATGCAACAAATGGTTTTCGTTTTTTTTCAAGGCGTGTAATTAATAACATTAAAATACAATCAAGAACTGGATTTATTTATAGTTTGGAATATCTCATTAAATCAATTGAAAAAAATTATAAAATTGCAAATTTCCCAGCTAAATGGATAGAAAGAAAAAAGGGTCAAAGTAGATTTACAATACTAAAGTGGTCTCTTGATTATTTGTATTGGTATTTTTATGCCTTTAAAATAAAGCTATATAAAAATGAAAAAAAATAAAATTAGCGTTATTGGAGGTGCCGGTCACATTGGTTTACCTTTAAGTATTGTTTTTGCAAATAAGGGTTTTGATGTATCTGTATTGGATAAAAATACAACAGCCATGGATCTTGCAAAAAAAGGAGTCATGCCATTTAGAGAGAAAGATGGAACTAAAAATTTAAAAAAAGCGTTATCAAAAAAAATTAAATTTTTTTCTAAGCCAGAAAAATATTTATCAGATTCAACAATTGTAATTACTGTTGGGACACCTGTAGATGATTTTTTAAATCCAGACATGAGTCAAATTAAAAAATGTATCGACTCTTTGATTCCTTTCCTTAAAAAAGATCAATTGATTATCTTAAGATCAACTGTATATCCTGGAACGTCTGAATGGTTATATAGATATTTATACAAGAAAAAAAAATGTCATATAGCATTTTGTCATGAAAGAGTAATTCAAGGGTATACATTTGATGAAATAGAAAAGCTTCCGCAAATAATTGCGGCTAGTTCACCTGTAGCACAAAGGAAAGCAACAAATATATTCAAAAAAATTTCAAAAAAGATTGTTTACTGTAATTTAAAAGAAGCTGAATTTTCAAAATTATTTTCAAATGCATTTAGATATGCACAGTTTGCTATTGCTAACGAATTCTATATGCTCGCTGATAAAGCTAATCTTGATTTTAACAAAATAAGAAAAATTACAAAACAAGGATACCCAAGAGCAGAATCAATGCCGACAGCCGGCTTTGCAGCTGGGCCATGTTTGTTAAAAGACACAATGCAACTTTTATCATTTTCTAGAAATAATTTTTCAATAGGTAATAGCTCAATGTTAGTTAATGAAGGTATGGTTTTATATTTGATAGATAAGTTAGAAAAAAAATATAATTTAAAAAAAAAAAATGTTGGGCTTCTTGGTATGGCTTTCAAAGCTGAATGTGATGATAACAGATCTTCACTCAGTTATAAAATGAAAAAATTCTTGAGCACAAAAGTAAAAAAATTATATTGTTCTGATCCATATGTTCAAAATGATAAAAATTTATCAACTTTAACTGATACAATTAAAAATTCGGACATTATAGTTATATGTGTTCCCCATAAAAGATACAAAAATCTTAATTTAAAGAATAAGGATGTAATTGATATTTGGGGATTTACTAAAAAAAGATGAAAAAAATATTAATTACAGGCGGGACGGGATTTATTGGAGCCGCAATAAGTAATTATTTCTGTAGAAAAGGTTATAATATTACTATTCTCGACAACAACTCTAGAGGAAAGATAAAAAGAATTAAGGTAAATAAAAAAAAAATAAAATTTATTTTTGGTGATATAACTAAATATAAAGATGTTTATAAAGCGTGTAAAAATATTGATTGTATTTTTCATCTTGCAGCAATTAACGGAACTAAGTTTTTTTATGAAAAGCCTGATAAAGTTTTAGATGTATCATGCAAAGGTATTATAAATATAATCGATGTTGCAAAAAAACTTAAAATAAAGAATATTTTTTTAGCATCTAGTTCAGAAGTTTATCATTTTCCCAACAATATACCAACAGATGAGAATGAGCCTATAAAAATTCCAGATGTCCTAAATCCAAGATATTCTTATTCTGGTGGTAAAATTTTAACAGAACTAATGGGGATAAATAATTCAAAGTTTTTTAAAAAAATGATCATATTCAGACCCCATAATGTTTATGGAAAAGATATGGGTAATGAACATGTTATTCCAGAAATAATTAAAAAAGTTAAAAATGCAAGGAATATTATCAAAATTAAAGGTTCTGGATTACAAACTAGATCTTTTATTTATATAGATGACTTTGTAGAGGCTTTTTATTTAATATTTAAAAAAGGGAAAAACTTAAATATTTATAATATTGGTACTCAAGAAAAAATAAAGATTTTAGATTTAGTAAAAAAAATAATTAAAATTTATAATAAAAATTTAATTATAAAAAAAGAAAATATAGCAAAAGGTGGTACAGAGCATCGTACACCAAATATAAATAAAATTAAAAAATTAGGTTTTAAAAGTAAATTTAACATTACACAGGGACTTAAGAGAATAATATTATGATAAAAAATTTTAAGTATTTAAATAAATGTCAAGTTTCAGGATCAAAAAAATTAAATAAGATTCTTTCTTTAGGAAATATACCATTTGTAAACGACACTCATAAAATAAATTCAAATAATCTTATTACTTTATCTGCACCGTTGGAATTGTATTATTGCCCAATATCTAAACTTGTTCAATTAAATATTGAAGTTGATAAAAAAATTCTTTTTCCAAAATCGTACCCGTACACAAGCAGCACGACTAAAGTTTTAAGAGATAATTTCTTACAATTGAGAAAACAAATAGATAAAAATAATTTTTTAAAAAAAAATGATTTAATAGTTGATATAGGTTCAAATGATGGAAATTTACTAAGTAATTTTAAAGATAAATATAAAGTTCTAGGAGTCACACCAGAAAATATTGGAAAGATTGCAATTAAAAAAGGTATTCCAACAATAATAGATTATTTTGATAGTAATGTAGTAAAAAAAATTAATAAAAATTTTGGAAAAGCTAAAGTAATAACTGCTACAAATGTATTTGCTCATATTACAGAAGTAAATAAACTGATAAAAAATATTAAAAACTGCTTATCAAAAGATGGTATATTTATTTCCGAGTCTCATTATTTATTGCCATTAATAGAGACAAATCAGTATGATACTGTTTATCACGAGCATTTAAGATATTATTCCTTAAAATCTTTAAATTATTTATTCTCAAAACATCAGTTTGAAATATTTAAGGCAGAGAGAATACCTACTCATGGTGGATCAATAAGAGTTTATGCATCTAGAAAAAAAAAATATAAAATTCATTCATCTGTCAAAAAAATTCAAAAAGAAGAGAGTAATTTAAAAACAAAATTATTAAATTTTAAACACAGAGTCCTCGAATCTAAACTAAACTTTTATAAGTTATTAAATAAATTAAATAAAAACAAAAAAAATTTAAAAATTGCTGGAATAAGTGCGCCTTCAAGATCGACGACATTAATTAATTACCTTGGGATAGACGAAAATATAATTGAACATATTTTTGAAGTAAAAGGATCAAAAAAAATTGGCATGTATTTACCAGGTACAAAAATTAAAATTGTAGAGGAAAAAATTCAAAAATTAAAAAAATACGATTATTTGTTAATTTTTTCATGGCATATCCAGAAAGATATTATACAAGTGTTAAAGAAAAAAGGATATAGGGGAAAGTTTATAGTGCCCCTTCCAAAACCCAAAGTGTTATGAAAAAAAAAATTTTAGTTGTAGGTGGAGCAGGATATGTTGGTGGGGTAATTGTCGATCTTTTATTAGATAAAAAAAACTATGATGTGACTGTATTTGATAATCTTTTATACGAAGATAGTTACAGAAAAAATTGTAATTTCATTAATGGTGACATAAGAGATAAAAATTTTTACAGTCGAAAGCTTAACAAATTTGATGTAATTGTATGGCTTGCAGCATTAGTTGGAGATGGTGCTTGTGCTATAAATCCAAGTTTAACAGATGAAATAAATTTTCAAACCTTAAAAAAATTATGTAAAATTTACAAAAATAGGATTATTTTTATATCCACATGTTCAGTTTATGGTGCACAAAATGGTATTTTAGATGAAAATTCTTCAGTCAATCCTCTTTCACACTATGCTAGTTCAAAACTAAAATGTGAGGGTATTTTAAAAAATAAAAACTCAATTATCTTTAGGTTAGGGACTTTATTTGGTATTAGTGATAATTATTCACGAATAAGAATGGACTTAGTGGTCAATACTTTAAGTGCTAAAGCTTTTTTCGAAAAAAAAATGTCAGTTTTTGGTGGAGATCAATACAGACCATTACTACACGTAAAAGATGTTGCTAGAGCTATTGAAGTAGCAATAAAATCAAAGAAAAAAGGAATTTTTAATTTATCTTATAAAAATATGAAAATAATCGACATAGCAAATGAAATTAAAAAACATTTTAAAAAAACAAGAATAATAAAAACAAAAATTAAATTTCAAGATGCAAGAAATTATAGAGTCAAAAATAACAAAGCAACTAGAGAACTTTCTTTCAAGGCAAAATACAGCTTAGAGTATGGTATTAAAGAGCTTAAACAACTTTTATTTGAAAAAAGGATAAAAAATTTTAATGACCCAAGATATACAAATCAAAAATATTTAGAAATATTCAAAGAAAAAATTTAAAATGGAACCAAAATTAATAAGTGGAAGTAGAATATATGATAATAGAGGATCTTTAAGATTCAGTAATGATCTAGAATTTAAAAAGATAAAAAGATTTTATATTGTTCATAATTATGACAATAATTTTATAAGAGCGTGGCATGGTCATTTAAAAGAGGATAAGTATATTGGATGCATTAAGGGAACTTTTCAAGTTTCAGCTGTAAAGTTAGATAAAATTAAAAAACCAAATAAAAAAAACAAAGTTTATAATTTTTTCTTAAATCAAAGCGACTCAAATTTTGTTCATATACCTAAAGGTTATGCAAATGGATCAATGTCTCTTGAAGCCAATTCTGAGTTACTAATATTTTCAACTTCTTCATTAACTGAAAGTCTTAAAGATGATTTTAGATTTGAAGCAAAATATTGGAATCCATGGAATGTTAAATTTAGATGAAGCCTAATATTATTATTTTAGGTGCACATGGTATGCTTGGTTGGCAAGTGTTAAACCATTTTAAAAACTCTGAATTGAATGTTAAATGTCAGGTTAGAAGCAAAAAAAACAAAATACATTTAATTAAAAAGCTCAATCTTAATAAAAAAATTAAATTTTTTAATTTTGATGTTGAAAAAGATAATATCAACGTACTTTTTAAACAAATTTCTAAGAAAGATATTATTATAAACTGTATTGGTAAGATAAAGCCTTTTATTAATGAGAACAAATTAAATGAAGTAAAATCTGCAGTAAATGTAAACAGTTTATTTCCAATGAAATTGTCAAAAATTATTAATGAAAAAAAAATTAAAATTTATCAGATTGCAACAGATTGTGTTTATAGTGGTGTTACTGGAAATTATAGTGAAATTTCAAAACATGATGCATTAGATGTCTATGGAAAGACAAAAAGTTTAGGAGAGGTAAATAAAAAAAATTTTTTTAATATTAGAGTTTCCATAATTGGTAAAGAACTTAATAGTAGAAATTCTTTAGTCGAATGGTTTTTATCAAATAAAAATGAGAAAAAAATATTTGGATTTGTAAATCATTTATGGAATGGAGTTACTACAAATGTATTTGCGGAATTGCTTTTTACAATAATAAGTAAAAAAATTAAATTACCAAATAATTTCCACTTAGTTCCTAAGGATAAGGTCAATAAATATGTGCTTATGAATTACTTAAAAAATCATTTTGGATTTAAAAATTTAGATATAATAAAAAAAAATAGCAATATGAGAATAAATAGAGTTTTGAAAACTTCAAATAGTACAATTAATGATAACATTTGGTCTAAATCAAAATATAAAAAAAAGTTAAGTATTAAAGAAATAGTATCAACAATATGAAAAAAAAAGTATTAACTATATTAGGTACAAGGCCAGAAATTATCAGACTATCTTTGATAATTCCATTGTTAGACAAATATACAAATCACACAATAGTTCATACAGGACAAAATTATGATTACAATTTAGATAAAATATTTTTTAAAAATTTTGAATTAAGAAAACCTAATTATTTTTTAAACGCAAAAGGAAATTTCGCAAATCAGATTTCAATAATAATTAAAAAATTGCACGGAATAATTCTTAAAGAAAAGCCAGATAGATTTTTAGTTTTAGGAGATACAAATTCAAGTTTAGGTGCTATTGTTGCTAAAAGACTGGGAATTCCGGTTTTTCATATGGAGGCTGGAAATAGACAATATGATGACATTGTTCCAGAAGAAATTAATAGAAGATTAATTGATACATCTAGCGATATATTACTCCCATATACTTCAAGAAGTTCCCTAAATTTAACAAAAGAGGGTATTGATAGAAGTAAGATTTTTGTAACAGGAAATCCAATTTATGAAGTAATAAACAATTTTTATGCAAATATAAAAAAATCCAATATTCATAAAAATTTAAAAATATTTGAACAAAAGTATTTTTTGATGACTCTTCATAGACAAGAAAATGTTGATAATATTGAAAGACTTAAATTAATATGTTCAGTTCTGGATATTATATGTAAAAAGTTTAAGCTTAAAATTGTTTGGCCTTTACACCCAAGAGCAGTTAAAAATATTAAAAATTTTAAAATTAAATTAAATAAAGACATAATTTCTACAAAACCATTAGATTTTTTTAATTTTGTTAAATTAGAAATGAATGCTTTTTGTGTATTAACAGACAGTGGTACAGTTCAAGAAGAATGTGCAATTTTTAAAGTTCCAAATGTAATATTAAGGGATAAGACAGAGAGACCTGAGACTATTGAGGCAGGTTCAACAATTATTTCCATGAAAAATAAATTTGATATATTAAATGCAATAAAATTCTCAACAGAGAATAAGATAGTATCCGACGATGTTCATGGTTATCATGATTTAAACGTTTCTAAGAAAGTTTTAAACATAATTCTATCAAACTATGAATTTGATAAATAGTGAGAGAATAAAATATATAAATATTGCTTCTTATTTAGTTTTATTATTACCTATTTCAATAATTTTTAGTAGGTTTGCCTCGGATTTAGTAGTTGTCGTATTATCTATATTTTTTTTGTTAATTTGTAAAAAAAATGAACTATTAAAAAATAAAATTATACTTTTAGCTAGTCTATTTATTTTATTTTCAGTAATCTCATCACTTCTATCACAAAATTTATTAATATCTATTAAAAGTTCATTATTACATTTTAGATTTATATTTTTTTTACTAATGATAAGTTTAATATTCATTTATTCAAAAAGAAATTTTTTTAAAAATTTTTTTTATATTTTTTTAATTTGCTATCTGGTGCTTTTATTTGATGCAACAATACAATTTATTTTTAAAGAAAATATATTTGGTTATATTGTTGAGCCAATAAATAGAGTAAGCAGTTTTTTTTTTGATGAGCTCATTTTAGGATCATATTTATCAAGATTCTTTCCATTAATATTTTTTTTATATATTTTTTTAAAATTAAAGATGAACAAATACTTAATAATTTATTTTTTAATACATCTGTATTTTGTAGTTTTTATAAGTGGCGAAAGGCTAAGTTTTTTAATTTTAAATATTTACTATTTACTATTTATTCCTCCATTATTTCAAAAAAAAATAACAAAATTAATTTTATTTATATTACCAATTACAAGTTTTTTATTTTTGGGTATAATCTCCAATGATATTGGAGCAAGATCAAGTTTTAATGAGATTAAGTCTCAGTCTATAAAATTTAATTACACAATCTGTGATCAGACTAAGGAACAAATTAAATCAAATAAAGCTTTGAATGGAAGATGGAATTACATATCAGAAAATATATTTACAAAAAGTATGAAGACGCATAGAGGTGACACTCAAAATTATATTCCAAACTGTCACCCAATAATAAAAATTTTTGGCAATGATATTTATTATATTTTTTCTGTAATGCATTTTAATCACTTTCTTTCAGCAATTGAAATGTTTAAAGATAATAAACTATTAGGAATCGGACCAAAAAATTTTAGAAACTTATGTAAAGATGAGAAATATTTTTTGAATGAATATAGTTGTTCAACTCACCCACATAATTACTACATTCAATTGCTATCTGAAACTGGTATAATTGGTTTTGGTTTATTTTTTTCTATTTATTGTTTAATTTTTTATCTATTTTTATCTAATTTTTTTAAAGATAATAATAATTATTTTTTAGTAAAACATGTATTAATATCTTGTTTTTTGATAAATTTTTTTCCTTTATTCCCATCTGGAAATTTTTTTAACAATTGGAATGCAATAGTTTATACCTTACCTTTAGGATTTTTAGTTGGTTTATACAGAAAAGAAAATTAATGGATAATTTTATAATATTATTTGTAATAATAACCATCATAAATTTATTTTTATTTAAGCAAAATCAATTTTTAGCAAAAAAAATAAAACTTATTGATTATCCTGATAATCTTAGAAAGATTCATAAAGAAGAAGTAGCAATAACTGGTGGGTTATTTATTTTTATTAATTTAATCTTATTATTAATATTAAAATTAAATATTTTTCAATCAATAGAATTTTTTCTTGAATATAAAAGACAGGCAGTCTCATTTATA
>MDTG01371702.1_pt1 | contig 10263 bp, 10 predicted proteins | sample 811421 | NCBI WGS metagenome assembly MDTG01 (sample SAMN05326645, study PRJNA326480) | marine metagenome | isolation source: seawater | place: Pacific Ocean: South East | collected 2011 | reverse complement strand
CTTTCGATGTAATTATTGTATGCCACCAGATGAATTCGGACTCAATCATAAATTCCTTCCAAGAAGTGAAATTCTAAGTTTTGAGGATATCTCTCTTCTGGTTAGATCTATGCTGCCACTTGGTTTAGAAAAGGTAAGAATCACTGGAGGTGAACCTTTACTTCGTAAGGATATTTGCAAGCTGATTTCAATGATAAGAACATGTGATCAAAATTTAGATATAGCGTTAACAACTAATGGAAGTTTATTGCATAAATTTGCTCACAAACTTTTAGATTCTGGATTGGATAGAGTCACTGTCAGCCTTGATGGAATCGATGACAAGATTGTTCAAGATATTTCCAACTCTAAAATATCATCTAGAGATATTATCGAAGGTATTGAATCTGCAATAGATGCTGGCTTAAAAGTCAAAATAAATACTGTAGTAATTAAGGATTTTAATGAAAATCAAATAATTCCAATTACTAAATTATTCTATAGGATGGGAGTTACGGTTAGATTTATCGAATACATGGATGTTGGAGGGACTAAAAATTGGAATCCAAACCAAGTGGTTTCGGGAGATGAAATTCGATCTGTTATAACTAAAGAATTCAGTGAATTAAAACCTGCAATTGATTCAAAATATGGTGAAGTAGCAAACAGATGGGCTTTTGCTGATGGTTATGAAATTGGTTTTATTGAATCTATTTCAAAACCGTTTTGCAAATCGTGCACTCGAGCAAGAATATCTGCTAACGGTAGCCTCTACACATGCCTATTTTCAGAACAAGGTCATGATTTGAAATCATTAATCAAATTGGGAGCAGATACTGAGGATCTAAGGGATGCTATACTAGCTGTTTGGGAAAAGCGAGAAGACAGATATTCAGAAATTAGAAGTAGTCTACAATCTAATTATCAACCAGTACAAATGCATTTTATTGGAGGTTAGTCTTCAATAAGAACTAACTTTACATTGAATAATAATCTGTTAGAACTTTGGTCAACAAGTTTCATACTCCAAGTACCATCTTTAGCCCCAATACTTTCAGAATCAATTACGAAATAATCCCCTTGAGTAACGGAGTAACCTGCATCTCTATCATGGAATGAAACATTGGAACCTACTACTCCGTATACTTCAGGGTCATCGACAAATCCACTAAATTCTTTAGAATTCAAATCATTATCATTGTATATTTGGTATTCTAACCTAGCAGGGTCTAAAGCTTGATCTAAACTAGTGATTCGAACAACATGGAAACCATTTGAAAGACCTTTTACACTAACAGAAACTTCAGGTTCTGCCTTTTCTACAGAATTGATTGCTCCTTGCATCATTACAAAAACCATACTAGATAGCATTACAGTAATTGCTAGCAAAAGTACAGTAGCAATAACCGGGCTGACCGCTTCATCATCAGATACGCGGACATTCTCCATGACAACCCGTATACATCATCTAACTTGAATCAACCGGCTATCGACAAGAAATATTGGCTAATTGAAACTATGCAACAGTATTACAATTTCCTAGTTGTAGCATATTCTGCAACATTTTCTAGTAATAATTTAGCATTGGAATCTGGGAATAAATCAAGATTATTTATTGCTCTTTCAAAATGATTATTAATTAAAATCTTGGTATAATTGAAACTATCTGATTTTTCAAGTAAACCAATTAACTCATCCAATAATTCTTCATTAAAATTGTTAATTATTTCTGCTAATCTATCCCTATCCTTACCGTGTGACAAAGTTAGAGAGTGTATCAAAGGTAGAGTCATTTTACCTTCATAGACATCTGTGCCACGAGGTTTACCAATTTGGTCATCGCCTAATAAGTCGAGTAAATCATCTACTAATTGATATGCAATTCCAATCTCATTACCAAATTCTTCGAGAGCAATAAGTTGTTCTTCGGTTGCCCCAGCTACAATTCCTGCACTCCGGCAACCTGATGCAAATGGGCCTGCTGTCTTGCCTTTTACAATGCTAATATAATCTTCAGGAGAAGTCTTCAAATTTTGAATATGATCGATTTGAGAAAATTCAGATACAGCAATACTTGAGCAACAATTTGCGATATTTGATACAATGTCTTGGTTATATTGTCCACCAAGTGCATATCCTTGAACGAAAAGCCAGTCACCAGCAATAATCGCTTTAGATAATCCCGCTGTTTCATGAATCGTTGGAATCCCTCTTCTATGAGTTGCACCATCGTTAATATCATCATGGACTAATGTAGCTGTGTGCAAAAATTCAAACGCCATTGCTAAAGGCATGATTTTGGACAAATCTTGACCTCCAGCGATTTCATAAGATAGACACATCATTATTGGCCTAAGCCTTTTCCCACCTGCAAGCAATACTCTAGCAGACAATTCGACAACTTCGCCCGAATCAATTCTTGAGGCTATCATCTCTTCTAAGGCGGCATCAATCTGTTTGCGTAGTGATTCTAGACCAAGTTCGAAGGCTGGTTGAATCTGCGCCATGGACACTCCACATAGGGAGTCCTTCTTAACCAATGGTCTACGCCCACAAATTGTTCGGAATACTCCGAGCCGAGGTATTAGCGATGGAAGATAAGCCAAGACTAGAGGTTTTGACAACGCCATCAAACTATGATGGAGTTAGACTCCAAACCGAGAATGCCATTGTCAAAAATCGTGATTCATTTAATTTCAAAATGAGTGAGTTTCCACACATGGAAGTAGCCATTGAAACCTTGAAAAAAGGCACAGGAGACTTACTTGCCATGAGTATAAATCAATGGAAAACAATGGATGTGGAAGGATTAAAAATTTGTGCTTTTTTAGCCAGAAGAGAACCTACTTGGGTTTTGGTTGCAGATGATAAACCTGAGTACTTACCATTTGGAGCAAAAATTATTTGCGAAAAAGAATTAATAAAACGACAATTATTGAGAATGAGAGAGGATTTAACAATTAACCGTTTAGATGAATCAGTAGAGGCTGAATCACTAAATTATAATCTAACTGAAATTAGTATAGAAGAAGAACTTGAGATATTAGAACAATTAAGGAATGAAAAATTAATTGACGGCTATGTTATTTCAAGAGGAAAATTCAGCCAAATAAAATCTAGAGTTAGGCGACATACATTGGGAATGCAAAGAGAAAAACCTTCTCAAGAGTTTGAACGCTCTAAATTTATCTCTCCACCTCTTGAAGGTTTTACTGTTCTCGTTTCAAGAGAAGGTTTTCCAATTACTTTAATTAGTGATTTAAACGATACTGCGGCTCAAACATGTTACCATATTGAAAATGCCATATATGAATCATTGAGTGATGAATTGAGACAAATCTCTGGATTATTTGTTGAACAAAAAAAACTCTCGACCATCTTAAAGCAATATGTCAAACTAATTGATGAATCATATGCATTAAAAATCGGAGAAAATTATTTGATTCCAAGTGCTAAGAAAAGCCGGGATTCAAGAACAAAATGGAGCCCTTCTAAAGATGTCATGCCAGGGCCGCGTATTTGCACATACTTTGAGATCTTGGCAGCTGATAGTGATGTTTCTCTCGAAATGGTACGTATTGAGCCGATTAGTGAAGGCAAATTCGAACGAGGAAAAAATGTATTCATCCAAGAAATAAAGTTTCTAGTTGATCTACTTCAACAAGATCATGATGAACTAAAAAGAATAATCAGTGGTTTGCCCGAAGAATATAATTCGGCTAAACCTGGTTTACTAAAATTGTAAATTACTCTGATTCAGGACTTAAATTACTGTTAACTAACTTGTCAAATCCTTGACTTGATATGTAATTTTGCAAGTCAATTAATTCAGAAGGCGTTTGATCATCACACAATTCAGTTATTGACTGATCAATATCTCTAGAGATTCTCTCCCATGTACCCGCAAACCTTTGCAAGTCAGAAGCAAATCTTTCAATCGCTTCTACAGCAGACATATTTGGATGTAATACCATTGAGATATCAGAAGAAATCTTTTCATTTGCCGTCTTTAGTCTATCTATATCAGAAAATATGTCTACCATTGTAGTCCTCAATTCCTCTAAATTATTAGTTTTAGAAAATCTCCTCTGAGCCTTTTCAACTGATTTCTTCATACTACCAATGCCAGCAACCATGGCTTCTCTGGCTTTTGAGGACTCAAGTATAGCTTTTTCAGCATCATTTATTCGCTTAGACAACGCATCATCTAGCCCACTTATGTTCTTCTTGAAATCATTTCTAACTGTGTCAGAAAGAGAATCAAACATTGATTTTGTCTCTTTTATGGCATTCTTTGCTGATTTGAAACTCCTACTCATGGCTATCACCAAAGTGCCTCTATTCAGCCATGAATGCCAAAGATACAATACCTTTGCGGAAGTAAAAAACACTTCAAAAACCAAAAAAATACTACTTCATGATAGCGAAACCACATATACTGCTTTGTACGCATATCCAATAAGGTGGTAGGATGACAGACAAGGTTGACCTTCTTTGCGAGTTGTATCAAGCCCGTTTTGACCGCCTAAAAGAGATGGCTTCTGTTAGTGAATTACCAAAAAATGGTCCTGTTGAAGTAGTAAGGGCAAGATTGATTAAAAATTTAGTTTTATCAGATTGGGATTTATCTAAAGAAAATATAAAGTCAATAAAAAACAAAAACCTCGGCGAAATCTTGGGGGTTTTTGGATTAAAAAAATCTGGCTCAATAAGAGAAAGAAGACAACGTCTATACTTACACTTGTATGAAGACCCTAAGAGTCTAACTGCAGAAAATCTAGATAAAATGAATAAACAAGAGATTCATTCTCTTTGTAAAATTCTCGAACTTCCATTAACTGGAGATAAGCAAACTCTCCTAGTAAGAGTTGCTGGAGTTCTTGCATCTCAACAAGGATCATGGGGTAAAGTAAAGAAATCATTGAAGCGTAAAAATGACAATGCTAAATCAAAGATTGTCATACCAAATCCTTCGGAAGATGATGATTACTCTTCGACCAATATTCAAGATTCAGTTGAGAAATTTATCGAAGAACATCCAGAAGGATGGAGTTTTGAGGATGAGTCTGAATTTAGAAATAATTTAGCAGATGATGGATTAGACATTTCAAGAGTTGAGGTTTCTAATTCAATTGATAATGCTCTAAAAACAGTGCAACAGGAAAATGAAAGTGAAGCTCCTATTCCACAAATGAATCAGACTGCACCCAGCATAGTTGCAGATACTGAAATCGATACTTTAGAAAGAGAGGCTGCAATCATTGAAGTTGAATCAAGAATTGCGGAAATAGAATCATCTGCAAGAGATTTCTTAACCGTAAGTTCTACTTCAAATAGTGAAGATTTTGAGTTATTTATCGATAATCTTGGCAGTCATGGTTTGCCTGTTGACGTAAAGTCAGTACGTGCTTACTTGACTGACATAGTAATGAAAATGGAGTTTAAAATAGATTCTGAAAAGGATGCAATAAACAGTATGCCAAACTCATGGTCTGAAAGAGAAGCAATAAGACAATTTGAAAATGCACGAAGTTCTCTTAGAGACCAACTATCCAATACTATAAATTTGCATGATGGTGATTTAATCAAAGCAAGAATGGCCTTTGAAGAAATAGCTAAATCAATGGGCCTTGATCTAAGGATTCCAAGTATATCTGGAAGATTACACGCTTTATTTGATTTACAAGTTGACCTTTCAGAGGCAGAAGGATTGCAGGACCCTAATATTGCACGACGTAATAGAGTTTTGAAAATACTCCATCATGGATCTGTACATATTACCCCAGAAGAGAGAAGAGTAATTGACCGATTAGAGAGAAATATTGTCGCCTTTGAGCAACTAGTTGAAACTGTAATGGAATCATCTGAAGGTACTTTTACAGAATCACAACAAGCACTAATAATTAGATTCTTAGAATCAAGAGGATATGAAGTAAATACTCAAGATTTAAGACCAAAAATACTTGCTTCAGCAGGAATCATCGGTTCTGAATTAGGATATATCTCTCCTTCTGAGATTCCAAAAATTGCGCCTGGAGTAATAGTTTCAGAAACTGAAGTTGACTCGATTATTACTGAATTAAAATCACTTGCAAGTAGCTTTAAACCAAAAACCGATTTTTCTATTGAAGAAATTATCACGGAAGATGAAGATTTGAACGATGCTGGTGAGAGAGTAAAATCTGCTCGAGAAAAAATCAATCACATTGACGATATTCTAGCAAGACTAAGAGGATAGAATCATCTAGTTGCGTAGAAATTCTGAATTACCTGAGTTACAGTTTGTATATCGCGAATATCTCTGTTAAGTAAATCTTCCAAGATTTTCTGTCTTTGGCCTACGTGTTTTTCAAACACATCTGGAGTAACGCCAGCTGCTTGGCATATTGTTTCTCTTAACTTTGATGGGATTCCTGTTTCCTCAATTCTATCATTATTAGGATTATACTTCCAGATAACATTCAATCTTGGTTTGGTTCCTTCCATTCCAGCAATCTCAGCTACTTCAGTAATCTTTCTAGCAGTCTTTCCATTAACATGTAATCTCGCTTGAATAATTATCAAATCTAATCCTGTTAACATAATAGGTGGAACCAACATTGGTGGATTAATCATTCTAGTAACTGTTTCTTGAGCAGTATTAGCGTGAAGTGAACCAAATGATCCATCGTGTCCAGTATTCATAGCAGTGAGTAATGTTGCTGCTTCAGGACCTCTTACCTCACCAACAATTATTCTATCTGGTCTCATTCTCAAACTTGATTTTAAACAATCGTTCATATCAACTTCTGGAGTACCATCAGGCCTTTCCCTTCGTGTCTCCATTCTTAACCAGTGATCGTGATAAACCTGCAATTCAGCAGTATCTTCGACTGTCAATAGTCGCCTATGCCAAGGTATATACATTCCAAGGCAGTTCAATGTTGTAGTTTTACCTGATCCAGTTCCACCAGCAATAACGAAATTTGCTGGGCGACTGTCAAGACCCTCTATCCAAACCCACATCATAGCAGCTAGACGTGCGTTTACAGTTCCAAAATTGATCAAATCAAGCATAGTTAAAGGATCTTCCATAAATTTACGAATGGTTAGTGTAGGTCCGTCTGGTGAAATTGGTGGAATTGTTCCATTAACTCTTGAACCATCAGGTAATCTTCCATCGAAAATTGGGACAAGCCCAGGCCCATCTCCTAATGGCACATTGGTAAATGATGCAATATTTTTAGCAATTTGAATCCCACTATCATCATCAATCCAAACATTAGTACGGCACATTCCATGTTCTCTATGTGCAACTTTAACACACTGTGTGCCGCCATTGTACATAACTTCCTCAAGGTTATCGTCTTCAAGTAATACAGCTAAATCACCATATGGATTTGGCTCTATTGACCCATCTACATGATAAATGGGTGAGGGATGATTTGGTTCTGTATAGATTGTAACTCTTCCATATTGTTCTAATATTTTTTCAGACATAATTTAACCTCCGATCATTTTTACTGCTCCAAGATAAAGTAACATAGATGTAGCCATCCAAAATGGCACCCACCATAACATATCTCTCATTCTACCCATCATTCTACCAGACACCAATGCACCTACGGCTGATGCAACTGCAAAGAAATTAGAAAATGTTGAATTGAAATTGTTTATCTGGAAACCTGATTTTTCAGGCGCAAATAAGCCAACAATAAATGCAATTAAAACTGGCAAACCAATGCATACAAACAAAACAATTAGTATCCCTCTACCTGCAAGTTCGCTCTCCCTCTTATTCATCAAATCATTTAGCCTCTCATAATCCATTGCTAAATCAGATAATATATTCTGCAAAGGAGCATCTTGTTGAATTGCAGTATCAATTAGTACTATTACCCTTTGAACTTGAGATGAGCGGGTCTTTGATGCAAATGCTGATAGTGCTGCATCAAATGATGACGCATGACTACTTTCCAATGTTTCAGTGAGCAATTTTCCAAGCACACCGGGAGTATTCCTGCCCTGCTCAAGCATTGCTTCTTGCAAACCCCTACCTGCGCCAACGGCATCAGAAAGAGATTCCAAAAGTCCAGGTAATTGATTTTCAATTCCTCTCCTACGACTTCTTTCAATTATTGGAGGAATCCCACCTGCAGCAAAAGCAATACCAATAACGAACAGAAACAGGACAAACATATTGTCATTGAAAGTTTCCATAATGTCAAATATCATTTCACAACCCCGGATCTTTTGTATGTGCTTTCAAACCAATAAAAATCATCGCAACTATTGTTAAAATCAATCCACCATTGACGATTGAATTTATCATTCCTTGGTCTATAGTGCCAATTATTGCTTCCGCCCCATCTCCTAAAATTTGTGGCACCAAGCCAACAATAGCCAAGATAATTGGGCCTATCATTCCAATCGACAATAGGGTTTCAGGAACACCTCCTAAATCTTCAATGTACTTTTTAACAGATTCATTTCTATCTTCTTCCATCCTCTTGCCTTGTTTCCTTAAAGTCTCAATTAGATCGGTATTTTGAGTTAAATTAGTATACATTGTATTTAGTAATCTTCTGTAACCTTCAGACTCTGCTTTATTCATCATGCTTTTAATTTCAAATTCTAAACCACGAGATTTACCAGAAGTTAATTTTTGCATTATTGAAGAGAAGTCAGTCGAAATAATCCCATATCCGCCTTTTCCAATTGAATGAAGTGCTGCCTCTAAACCGACACCTGAAGTCATTAGAACATCGAGTGTCCTTATGACATAGAGAATTTCTTTCTTCTCTTCCAGTTTCCTCAAAGTCTATCCCTCAAATTATATCTTCAATGAATTCAAAAGTAAATATTTCATTGGAACCATCATATTCCATGGAAGCAAAAACCACCTTGACATCTCTTTCTTCGAATGGATCATGAATACATGGCTGCCCTGAACGATACATTGAAAGAATTTTTTTGTATTCATCAATTTTCATCTCGCCCGATACTGTGTAAAGGGTAGATTCAGAACCTTCGTCATGCAAATTGTCTCCTTCTTGACCCCTTACTATAGTTCTCGTAATTCTTCTTGCTGACCTAACTTTAATGTCAGCATTTGGTATCCTTATCCAGTCTGAACTACTTGTTCCAGTTGCGGGGCGAATAAAAAAATCCATTCCGGCCATTGCTCCACCTATCTCAACCACACACAATAGGGAACTTGAATGTGTTGGGAGAAATTAAAATTTCAAACCAATCTAAACCAACCGAATGCAGGCTCATGAACTGTGCCATCATCAGACAATTCTTCCAATTTTTCTTCAGCGATAGAACGTTGAAATCCTCTAGCTTCTGCATTAACTAGAATTGTTTCAAATTCAACTCCATCCCCTTGGTCTAATTTGGTAATTATATCTACTATTGCGGCTTCTAAATCAGATTTATCATCGCTATTTTGGCCTTCATTGGTATCTTCTTCAACTAACAATTTCTGCGGCGCAGGTTTTGTAGCTGCATCTAATTTACCTTCTGCTATGTCAAGAGCTTGCATTACATTTAGACGATAATGTTCCAGATCAATATCACCATAGTGATTTCTTGATGCAACCAAGCCCAAAATTTGATTTTCAGACATTTCAGATTTTGATAGTGAATCCATATTTGCTTCAAAGTCCAAACTAGCGACGTATCTTGACATTCTATTCATCATAGAATCCGAAGTTTTTGCCAACCATGATGCATACCGCTGAGCATCAATTACGCACATTTCTTCAGGTCTCAATGAAGTGTAAATTGCTCCCTCTTCAGTTTGATATAATCTAGTCTTTGCTACCATCAATACAAGGATTGGCTCTCCTGATTCAAGCCTAGCTGATAATTGAATTGTCATCTCCTTTACTGAATCAGAGACATAATCGCCAACTGAGAAGTAGTTTATTCCAGAAGGATCTCTTAGTTGCCCCTGATAAATCACTGAACCATTAGCTACATCTCTTCCTTCAATTCTTTCCAACAATCCTGCAACAATAACTCGATTAACTCTAGACCCTAATTTAGTAACAACAAATGATGGGTCAAATTCTCCAGAACCCTTCTCAGATAATGTTGATTCACCATATTCTGATGCAAACATATGTAATGCAGACTGTCGTTTTACTGAACGCATTGGTTGCATTAGTTAACCCCCCATTTTGCCCTAACTTCAGTGGCCAACATAACTGCATCATTAGAATTCAACTCGGCATTGTCTGCCAAAATCATAGCTCCTTGGTCATCGACAATTGTCCTGCCACTTACCTTCAATTGACG
>MDTG01335563.1_pt1 | contig 10263 bp, 8 predicted proteins | sample 811421 | NCBI WGS metagenome assembly MDTG01 (sample SAMN05326645, study PRJNA326480) | marine metagenome | isolation source: seawater | place: Pacific Ocean: South East | collected 2011 | reverse complement strand
CTATGTTGCAAGTACAGGAACAAGTTTATCAGCAGGACTAGTTGCAGGTATTACTACACATTATGTAGAAAGAGATACATCAGCAACTTCAAGTGAGATCAAAGAAGAAATGTTACTAGCAGGTCACGCCACAGGTGTGTTTAACTTGACATTTGATAATTCAGATCCTAATATAGATTACGCAGGTGTTTATAAATCTGCTATTACTACAAAAAATGTAGACTCAAGAGTACTAACAACTGTACCTTCAGGTAGAATAGCAAACGTTAAATATGGTGATGCGGCTTCTACAGTAGACTTAGGACTTAATAGTAATGCCACAAATAAGAAAGTATTAGACTTTGCTCCATGTCCACCATGGATCACAGTAGACTTAGATACTGGTATTGTTACTATTGATACATCAGACTCAAGTAAATGTCCAGCAGACAGATCACCGGGCATATACTTATTTGCTGTTAGAGGTAGTGTACCAGGAACAGGTACAGATACTACAGCGGCAACAATGGTAGAAGAATTTGCAGTAGGTGTTTATACAACTAATGTTTCAGAACTTGACATTGATCAAAGTCCTAAAACATTCTACTACGATACTGATGATACATCATATGATGAAGTAGTAAACTACGAATCAGCATTTGCACAGAAACCGTAATAAGTTTTAATTAATAAAAAACCGTGCTAAATAAAAAGACAGCACGGTTTTTTTATGAATATAGATCCAACCACACATAGTACAGTTTACAATCCATTAAGTTCACAAGGGCAATGGGCTCAGCATCGTTTTGGTAAAAGAAACTATCCCGAACTAAACTTAGATTTAGAAACTGTATTGCATAGTTTAGATAGTATCTCTGAAGGCTTTTTTGTTTTTGACCAACCTATATATTTAAAAAGTACATACGGTGATGCAGGACTATGGAAGGATGCCACTCGTATATCTAAACTTGTTGGAGGTATGCTTACAATATCTACATATGGTATGATACCATCTAAAACTGTGGAAACATTAAAACAGCATCAAGCAATGATACATGTATTTTGCGATGGCTTTGAACAAGAGTGTGGTAAAATATTCTTAGGACAAACATGGGAATCAGTTGCTAATGTGCTTAGTTTAGCAAACTCTAACGCAATGATAGAGTTCTTTGTATATGAACATAACAAACATCAAATACCTTTTATAACAACGTTCTGTGCTCAGAGAAGTGTTAAAATAAAATTTACACCAGGCATTAAGAATGATAATATAGGTTCAGTAGTTATTGATGAAGATGGCAATTGGTTATATGATGTTGTTCCTGTAGATTTAGAAACAGATATGTTAGACGATGATCACGATCATGTACAACTTAGAGAAATAAAAGATAAGTTTGCAAATCTAAAACCTGTACCTCTACAAAGACATTTAGCAAATTATAATAGTTTGAGAACATTTGTATCACAAAGTGAAGGCAGAGGTTTATTACAATATCCTATGGTAAGCCAACTTATAAAACATGAGCAGTTACAAAAATTTGACAATCCTGTAAAAGACGATATACATATTACACCGTCTGGACATGTCACTGAGAATGGTGAGGAGTTTTATATGTTTGTAAACATGTTAAGTCCTGATTGGAAAATGACAAACAAAACAGTATCTAAAATTAATCACACAAATGAATACGCATTAAAAACTTTGTACTATGCACAAAAGTTTGATCAAGAGTTTTTAGAAAAAAGAAAAGTACAATCGTACTTTAGTTAGAGACCAACTTTAACAGTAATACCACCTAGTGTCAAAGGATGAAAACATGTGGCTGTAGTTTGTGTTTCCATTGCAACTGGTTTACCCATTGCAAATACAGTTTTACTACATGTTGGTGGAAGAATAGTTGGTTTGGCATGCATATTCTCACCGTGTGGTGTAACACCATCTCCGGCTACACTTACAGGCATACCTTCTGCAAGAACCAAAGGAGCACCAGGACCAAATATAACACCGCCTGGTCCACATTGTGACCCACCTACTTTACCTATTCCGAACATACTATTATTTATCTAATAAAAATACTGCCATGTAAAAATACAGCAACATAACTGCTATACCCAAATGAGTACCGTTAATCTTCTTGAATAGATGCCTCAGCATCTTCTTCTTCTAAAATAGATTCCAAGTAATCTTTTTCCGCGTCTGCTAAAGTTTCAACAACGCATAAAATGTTGTTTAACTGCATGGGAACAATGTTTGCTTTTGCAGTTAAAAGAAATGGTCCTAAAATTACATCAGGGCCATTAATTAAAACTGATCTTGGATTTTGTATAACAATATTTTCTTTGTCTATTGAAATTAATTTACCAATAAACTCATCATTATTAATACTTCTTACTGTGACTGTTTTTGCTATTAAGTCTGTTAGCATTTCTGTAAACATTACTTACTCGCATCCACTAGTGCTTTGAATTCTGTAAAGCCACCTATTTTCTCTCCATCTACAATAATTTGTGGGAAAGTTCTTGCACCTGGAAATGTTTCCATAAGTGTTTCTCTATCAAAGTCTTCATCTAACATTTTATATGTCAAATCGTATCCTTCTCTTTCTGCTAATGCTTTTGCTTGTACGCAGAAAGGACATGCTGGTTTACTATATATTTCTACTATCATTATAAGCTCATTCCTTTAAATGTGTCTTCAGTTACGTCTTGTTTGGTACCTCCAATGACATAACTACTAATTTCTGTCTCTTGTGGTGCTACTTGTACCTCGCCTCCACTTATCCATTTTTGTGTCCATGGTAAAGGATTACTAGCACTTACTGTATAAGGACATGTTAATCCTACTGCTCTCATACGTTTAGCACCTATCCACTCAATGTAGTTCTTAAGTAGTTCTGAATTCAAACCTATCATTGAACCATCTGCAAATAAGTAATCTGCCCAAGCCTTTTCTTGCTGTACGGCTTCCATAAACATTTCAATACAAGCACCTTCAGTTTCTTTTGCAATCTTGGCAAAGTCTTTGTCGTCTGTTTTAATCAGTTTCAACATTTGCTGAGTACTTGCTAAATGCACATTTTCATCTCTGGCAATAAGTTTAATAATTTTTGCATTACCTTCCATTTTCTTAAGTTCTGCAAAAGCCCAACTACATGCAAAGGAAACATAAAAACGTACACCTTCAAGTATATTTACACTCATTATGCATAACCACAGTTTCTTTTTGATATCATATAAATCTACTGTGACTTTTTTACCATTTACTGTATGCGTACCAACTCCTAATAAGTTTAGATAACTTACACTTTCTATTAGGTCATCATAATGTTTACTAATTGTATCAGAACAATCTGTAATTTCTTTGATGTTTAACATTTCATCAAATACAGCACTTGGATCTGAATACACATTTCTAATAATATGTGTGTAACTTCTGCTGTGAATAGTTTCTGAGAATGCCCATGTTTCAATCCATGTCTCTAATTCTGGAATACTTACAATAGGTAACAATGCTAAGTTAGGTGAACGTCCTTGAACACTATCTAAAATAATCTGTCTTTTTAAATTACTTGTAAAGATGTGTTGTTCGTGAGCAGTTAGATCTCTAAAATCTTTTGTGTCTTTGGTTATATCTACTTCTTCTGGTCGCCAAAAGAATCCTAACTGTTTGTCAGTTAGTTTATCGAATTGTCTATACTTTAACGTATCGTATCTTTGTACATTTACCCCACCACTCTGGTCAAGGAACATAGTAGCCTTGGTGTGATCCTTAGGCTTAGAATTGAATACTGACATTTAACTTTCCTTAAATTTTACAACTGTCACAGTCATCATCCTCAACTGAGCTTACAAAATTGGCTTGGACGTTCTTGACATTTTCTTCTTTGTCGATGTCAATTTCGCCTTGTCCATCATAAGTGTTGTTATAGTATAACTGTTTGCCACCATATTTATAAAACATGATGATATGTTGTAATAGAACACTCATCGGGATTTTTTCATCCTCGAAGTGTTCGGGGTTATAACTTGTGTTCACAGAAATACCTTGGTCAATGTATTTTTGTAGAACTGCCATAATTTTTAAGTAGCCTTCTGGAGACGTTTGGTCCCAAAGTAGATCATACTTATTTTTCAGTTTAGCATACTGAGGTACTACTTGTTTGAGTACACCGTGTTTGCTTTGTTTAACACTAACAAAACTGCGAGGTGGCTCGATTCCGTTCGTGCTATTACTTATCTGAGCAGACGTTTCTGCCGGCATTAATGCCATCAAAGTAGAGTTTCTAATACCTGTTTCTTTGAGTTGTTTACGCAATCCTTTCCAGTCCATTCTCTCTTTGTGTTTTACTAATTCGTTTACGTCTTCTTTATAAGTTTGATTAGGTGTAATACCATCTCCATATTTAGTTTCTACACTACCTGGACATGCACCTTTTTCTTGTGCCAAGTCGGCACTTGCTTTAATTAAGTAGTAACTCCATGCTTCTGCATATTCATCTACTAACTCTAAATTAGGATCTTGATAATTACTATCATTCTTTGCTAACCAAAATGCAAAGTTAATAATACCAACACCTAATGGTCTTCTCTTTTCTGTGGCTAACTGTGCCGCAATAACCGGGTACTTCTGGTAGTCTAAGAGTGCGTCTAAGCCTCTTACAGCAAGTTCACAAGGCTTAGCAAAGTCTTGTGGTGCTTTTATTCTTCCCCAGTTAATTGCTGACAATGTACACAATGCTATTTCACCATCTGCGTCATCGCCACTCATAAGTGGTTGTGTAGGCAAATTAATTTCACAGCATAAGTTACTCATTCTAACTGGTGCAATTTCTTCTTTGAATGCACCATGTGTATTTGCATGATCAACATTCATTAAATAAATTCTACCTGTGTCTTTTCTTTCTGTAACAAATGCACTGAATAAGTCAATTGCCTTTATACTTCTCTTTTTAATTCTTGTATTACGTTCTGCTGTTTCATACAATTCTTGAAACTTATCTTGATCTGCATAAAAGGCCTCATATAGTCCTGGGACATCATGTGGGGAGAATAAAGTTATATCACCACCTTGAATAAGTCTTTCGTACATAAGTTTATTAAACTGTACTCCATAGTCCATATGTCTTACACGATTTTCTTCTGTACCTTTATTGTTTTTAAGTACAAGCATATCTTCAATTTCTGAGTGCCAAATAGGATAATAAAGTGTAGCCGCTCCGCCTCTTACACCACCTTGTGAACAACTTTTTACAGCAGATTGAAATAGTTTATAGAAGGGGATAACTCCTGTGTGAGTTGCGTCTCCACTCCTAATAGGTGAACCAATTGCTCTAATTTTACCTGCACCAATACCAATACCTGCCTTTTGACTTACATACTTAACAATGCTTGTTGTAGTTGCATTAATGCTGTCTAAACTATCGTCTGTCTCAATAAGTACACAACTGCTAAACTGTCTTTGTGGTGTACGCACACCTGCCATTACAGGTGTTGGCAAACTAATGTAATGCATACTAACTGCGTCATAGTATTCTTTTACAGTTTGCAATCTAGTTTCTTCTGGATATGCACTAAACAATGTAGCAGAAATCAACATATAAGCAACCTGAGGAGTTTCAAATATCTCCCCTGTTGTACGATTTTGCACCAAATATTTTCCTCTAAACTGTTCCATCGCGGCATACGTTAAACTTTCGTCACGTTCGTGTACGATGTAGTTGCTTAGTTCGTCGATTTCATCTTTAGTGTAAAGTTCTAAGATTTCAGGATCATAAAATCCTCTGTCTATGTTACCTTGAATAATATCACATAAACATGGAGGTGTAAATGTTCCATATACTTCTTTACGCAAATGGTAGTTAATTAGCCTACCTGCTACAAATTGATAATTAGGGGTGTCTTCAGTTATTAAATCTGCCGCACTTTTGATAAGTGTCTCTTGTATTTCTGCACTGGTAATGCCAGTATAAAACTGTATGTGTGATTTAATCTCTACTTCTGATTCACTAACACCTGTTATGCCCTCACAGGCATGAAAGACGACTTTATGTAATTTGTCTAACTCTAATGGTTCTTTCCGACCGTCTCTTTTAGTGATTAAAATTTCTTTTGACATTCATGTTCCTGTGTGTTCGATGTTTGAGTTCTATACTTTATTATACATGCTATTATTTAGTTTGTCAAGCATATAATTTATCTAGTGTTATTATACTGGAATGAAATGTAACTGAGTTATCTCTGACGAATTTTTCACTAGCAATCTCGCCTGGTGTGAAGTTAAAAAATGATCCATTTACTTCAAATACTGCTCCCTCTGTTCCAGTTATATGATTACTTATCATCTCAAATTTGACCGAATCTGAGTTTATGAAGTTGAAGTAATGTAAGGTGGATGCCATTACTATTGACAGTCCTGTTTGACACAAATAGCCCTCTTTGACTATCTCAAATACATTGGGCCAGTTGCTTGGAGTATAGTAATCTATGTAACGTTGTAATGGTTTAACATCTTTGAAACCTTGAGCAACATCAAGCATAGTACCATCTTGTGGGAAATTATCTCTGAAGTGTCGCCATGCACGAAGTCGGGCGTCACCGTCCTGTGTGTTTGTGAACATGTATCTTTAACTTGTTGCAGACCAACGGTCTTGAACGTATTTTACTTTTAATTGTACACCTAAGTTGTGAGTTATATTTGTATTTGATTCTGCTTCTAATTGATCACTTACTAAGAACAACTTAATTAATCCTGTACTATCCATTTGAGCTCTGAACTTAGGCTCAACTAATTGGTTAGTATGTGTTGTAATTTCTGAGTGGCTTGAGAATGAGTCATTAAAGATAACAGCATTTGCTTGATCAGTAAAATCTTTTCTACCAGCAATAGTCCATACACCTGTTCTCATATATTTGTTAGCAGTACCGATTCCACTTTCTGCAATACTGTATTCTACTTTAAATACATTATATGTACTACCTGCATCAAATGATGCAACTAGTTTTGCCGCACCTAATTGTGAGGCTGTAACTGCACCTACGGCCGGAATACCATTATCACCTGGTATGAGAACAACCTGTTCCATACTGTTGAAACTTGTAACTTTGTTACCAAATGTTGCGGCTTCTCTAGTAGAGATTTCAATGTTGTTTTTGAGATTTACAAGTCCTCTTGAACCTTTGTTTGTATCAAGTAACTTGTCATATAAACTTGTACCATAAATTCTGTTTACAATGTTATTGAAAATACCTGCTTCTTCTCTGCTACCAAATGTGATTTCATTAAACGTATTATCAATTGATAAACTGTACTGAGTAGAAATGTTTGTACTCTTAGGACTTAGTGTTGCGTATGTTGTACTATCTCCTGGGAATACATTACTGAATAAGTTTACATCTCTGCTGTTTACTGTACTGTTTAACCATTGCTCAAACTTTGCTTTAACAGTATTGTTTGCTCTGTCATACAGTTTAGCATCTAAACCAAGTACAGATAATGTTGCAGTAGTCTTATCTTCAAATAATGTAAATTCTAAACCACCTGTGCTTACTGATGAAAATGCTGGTCTTTGATAAATGTAAACTGCATTCTTGGCATTATCATCTTGTGGTATATAATTCATTTGCGGATATATCTGTACATTTGCACCTGCTATTTCTACTAAGTTTTTGTTTACTGTAACTATAGCAGAGTCAACAGTAGTGTTAGAACCTAAGTTGATATTTAATACAGGAACAGCCTTAAATGCCGTTGTACTAAATGATAACTCTGATTGTGGTCTTACACCTTGTGCCGCATTTGATATTAATCCACCAGCACCTGATTCTGTAAGTAGTGTTGCCGCTGTTGCCATATTAAATGGATAGTTCTCAACGTAAAATGTATCTTCAGTGATATCACTTGCTACACTCTTAATGTCATATGCTGTTGGAGGTGATCCTAGTGGGAATACTGCTGGACCACTTATTCTAACATTTGAAGTACCTGTGCCTATTCCATGACTAGCACTTAACACCTGTATTGTTGTGTTTACATCACTTGCGGAACCTCCGTGATTAACATACTTGATTCCACCTGAAGCAATATTAGAAGTAAATGTAACATTACCGTTACCTGTAAGTATATCATTGCTATCAACTCTTATATTAAAATGACTTCCAACTTTAGTAGAAACAACTTTAAAAATTGTATCGTGAAGTTCGCAATTAGCGGCATCTCCTAAGTTGTCAATAATTCTAATATGATCTCCTGCTTTTACTTCGTCTGCTTTTAATGTGTTATCATAAATTCTAATAACAGTTGTTGTAGGTGATGCATTTGTAAAACCGTTACCTGGGAAAACAGGATCTACTTCTACATTAGCACTTGCAGATCTTGATATCGTATAAGGCAATGATGGCATTGCTATTGTTACAGCAGAACCACTTGCACCTATTACAGGAAACTTTGCTCTGTGTAAATATTCATCGTCAAATCCTGTTTGTCCAATAAACATCATAGAGTCGTATTTGTAAACACCTGCGGCGGCTTGTGTTTGAAACTTGCCAGCATCACTAGATGAACTAAATGTTACTACATAAGTTTCACCGTCATTTGATGAAATAATATTTGCTAATCCAAATTGTTCATCTTCTCTAGCAATATATAAATTACCTAATGTAAGTCCAGTTGTTGCAGTAATGTTTGAACCGTCTGCTGTTGCAGATATATGGATCAAATCCATACCAACATAACCAACTCCTGTTGACTTACTTATTTGTATATTTTCTTTCTTGAAATGTTTGTATGAAGGAAGTACTTTACCTGAACCCCATAGTTCATCATTATCGTAAAAACTTGGCATAGGTACATGTGCTGAAATGTTACCTTTATGTGTTCCTGATTGTACACCTTCTATTGCGGCAATAACATTTGCATTTGAATAATATGTTAGTGCCAATGAATCGTAAATTGTTGGTGCTGTTCTAAGTGTTAAACTATGTGAACCAACACTAGAAACATTACTTCCGTCTAAAGCAAAATCTACATTTGCTGATGGTGAGTAAGTTGTCTTGGAAGACTCCCCAGATAGTTGTATAGAGTTCTTAACAACTGTTACATCTTTGGAATGGAATTCTTCGTTTGTAAAAATATTTTTTTGATGCTTAGGAACAAACTGTACTGCTGTTCCACTTGCAATTTCTGAAATAGATTGATCAATAGTAACTGTATAAAAATTACCACTTACATCTCTACTTACTGTATTAACTTTTGGTCTTGTGCCGTTGTATCCTGAAATAATAAGTTCGTCGTTGACTCTGATATTACCAGTAGTGTCAAGACCGCTTATTACAGCAATTTGCATTTCAAAACTACCTGCGGCTTTTGTTGCATGTAGTGTACTTGAAACTGTTGCTGTTGACACTGGAGAGAAAACAGGGTATGTGGAATCTGAAAATGCACTAGCGGCCGAACCTGCTAAAATACTTCTTGCATCAGTTGGTTGCCAACTTTTAACTTTACTTGTACCGTTAAATTCGCCTTCAACATATCTTACTGCTGGAACATTAAATGCAATGATATTATTGTTGGCAATACTTGCCACATGGTCTTTTGCACTTAGGGTATTTTCATAGTAACTTACACTATGATAATCTGCTGTTGCAGGGTTAGTTGGATCACCGCCAATATAGAGTTGTCTACTGTCTGTAGCCAGTCCTATTTCACCTGGTCGCAAAGGCTGAGGAAGATCCTGCTTTAAGCCTCTTCGGTGTTGAATTCTTGATACTATTGTTTTATCTGTTTCTGCCACTGTTAATGTCTCCTGACTTAACAGTATTTATCACATTTAGCAACTAAACTTTGTTATAGTAGTCGGCTAGTCTGCTGGCCCATTTATGGCAGTATTCCTCGAATTCATCGCCTTCTATGACAAAATCAGCATATTTGCTGTCTCTGTCTATCATTAGAATAGCAACTTGTTTGATATCTGTGCCAAACATTTCGTTATGTGCTAATGCGTATGCACAACCTTGCATGAAATAATCTTCAATCCATTCACGTTTTTTAATTTTCTTAGCAGTTTTAAAATCTATAATTGCTTCTTCACCCTCATGCATTCCTATAGCATCAGATGTTCCTGCGTACAACCCTTGTGCAATAAGTCCTACTTCAACACCATATAATTCATCTACTTTACTAAGTCCTTGTGCTATCATTTCATTAACCATTTTCTTAGCCATAATGCTGATATGATTGTTACCTTTGATCTCGTAATCTTCTTGTAATATAAATTTTTCTAAACTGTT
>MDTG01311254.1_pt1 | contig 10263 bp, 9 predicted proteins | sample 811421 | NCBI WGS metagenome assembly MDTG01 (sample SAMN05326645, study PRJNA326480) | marine metagenome | isolation source: seawater | place: Pacific Ocean: South East | collected 2011 | reverse complement strand
CGCGCCGCCCGGCGAGGGCCTCGACCTCGGCCTCGAGCCGCGCCTGGGTCGCCTCGCTCCGGCTGGCCCGCGCCTCGGCCTGCTCGAGCTCGGCAGCCAGCCGCGTCGACTCCGCGCTCGCGCCCGCCGGAGCGCCCGGCAGGGGGAGCGGCGGCTGGGCCAGCACGGGCGCGGCGAGGCCGAGGATCAACGCGAGACGGAGAGCGATGCGCATGGTCAGACCGTGAGGTAGCGACGGAGCGAGAGAGCCGAGCCGAGGGCGCCGATGGCGGCGCCGCCGAGCACCAGGGCGACGAGCATCCAGGGCTGCAGGAACGCCACGTGCGTCCCGCTGAGCGCGGCGAGGCTCGCGTCCAGGTGGCCGCGCAGGAGCGCGAAGCCGAGCAAGAGCACGAGCACCGCGACCAGCGCGGAGGCGAACCCCTGGAAGGTGCCCTCCATCACGAAGGGCCCGCGGACGAAGCCGTCCGTGGCCCCGCAGAGCTTCATCACCTCGATCTCCTCGCGGCGACGCGCGACGGCGAGGCGGATGGTGTTGCCGATCACGGCCAGCACGCAGAGCGCCACCAGGAGGGCGAGCACGCCGGCGATGCCCCGGCCCGCGGAGAGCAGCCCGTCGAGCCGATCGAACCAGCCCCGGTAGGTCTCCACGTCGTCCACGGCGCGGAGCGATCCGATGCGCTCCGAGATGGACGCGACGCGCTGGACGCTCGTGCCCTCGGCGAGGCTGACCTCGAGGGAGGCCGGGAAGACCTCCGGCGGGAGCGCCGCGAGATCCGCCTCGACGTCCGAGTGCTCGAGGAACTGACGCCGCGCGTCCTCGCTCGTGAGCTGCTCGACGCTCTCGACCTCCCGCATCCCCTCGAGCACGACCCGAAGCCGCGTCACGTCGTCCGGCTGGGCTCCGTCGCGCAGGTACACGCTCATGCGCCCGCTGCGTCCCCAGCGCTCGGCCACGGCCGAGAGGTTCGTGACGGCGAGGAGCACGCCGGCCACGCAGAGGAAGGCCACGGCGAGGCTCGAGACGGCGACCAGGTAGAGCCGGAGCTCTTCCCGGAGGCCACGCTTCGCCCGTCCCAGAATGGTCTTGAAGTCCATCGTCTCTCCCGGGTCCTTCTCGCGCCTCAGCCGGCCACGGCGTGCAGGCCGCTCGCGGGATCGCTCGCCGCGCGCTCCTCGGCGCCCGGCCAGCTCCGAAGCCCCGTCCGCGCCTCCACGACGCGCCCCTCGTCGATGCCGATGATGCGGTGGTCCCGCTTCGCGATCAGCGAGTGGTCGTGGGTGGCGAAGAGCACCGTCGTGCCCGTCGCGTTGATCTCCTCGAAGAGCGTGAGGATGTCGATCGCCAGGTGCGGGTCGAGGTTGCCCGTGGGCTCGTCGGCGAGGATGAGCGCGGGCTCGGTCACGATGGCGCGCGCCACGGCGACCCGCTGCTGTTCGCCCCCGGAGAGGTTCTCGGTCCGCTCGCTCCCGCGCCCGGCCAGCCCCACCCGCTCGAGCGCCTCGGCGACGCGCGAGCGCACGAGGCGCTTCGGCATGGCGAGGATCTCGAGGGCCACGGCGACGTTCTCGTAGACGGTCCAGTGCCGGACGACCTTGAAGTCCTGGAAGACGATCCCGAGGTTCCGGCGAAGGTAGGGGATCGACTTCGGCTTCAGGCGCGCGACGTCCTTGCCGCAGAAGAGGATGCGGCCCGTGTCCACCGTGTGCTTTCGGTAGACGAGCTGGAGCAGCGTGCTCTTGCCGGCGCCGCTCGGCCCGGTGACGAAGGCGAACTCGCCGCGCTCGATCGTCAGGTTCACGCCGCGGAGCGTCGGCTGGTCACGCCGGAAGTACTTGTAGACGTCCTCGAAGACGAGGATGGGGCGCCGAGCCGCCGAGGGGTCGGACTGCACGCCGGCCCGGAAGAACGCGAACGGTCGCACCACTTTCGAATCGGGATCCCTCGCCATGCCTCTCGGATACCGGACCGGGATCGGCGCGGGCAAAAAAGCGACGAGCCTGCACGGACGCGGACGCGGCGCGGCGGTCTCGGGTGGAACGGGCGGCCGACCCACGTCCTCGCGCTCGGGCGCGTGCGCGTCCCCATCGTCGCCGCCCTCGCCGGAAGGTCTCGGGAGGACGGGCCGCCCGACCGGGCGCCGAGCTCCGTCGAGCACGAGCGCACGTTCCCCGGCTTCGCCGGTGCTCCCGAGAGCCGAGGACGTATCAGAGGCGCAACGGAGCGGAGCGCGAACCTCGCTCCGAGCTCGCGGGCGCGCGTCGTCGCCCCTCAGGGGTCGCTGATCGTGACCTCGAAGAGGTACTCGCCCGCGTTCGACGAGCCCCAGCCGTCCACGATGAAGTAGTGGCTCCCCGGGTCGAGCTCCCGCTCCAGGTAGCTGGTCGACCCCTCGCCGCCGTCGTCGTCGCAGGCCGTCTCCCCCTCGGACATGCACTCGCCCGAGTGGAGGTGGAGCACCGTGTCGAAGCTCGACCCATCCGTGCTCGCCGTCACCCGCTGCCGCTCGATCAGGTCCACGCGGAAGACCACGTCGTTCGACGCCGCCCCGCTCCCGCAGGAGCGCGTCTCGTAGTCGTTCAGGGCCGTCGTCGTGTCGCCCCGGAAGAGCCCGCCCGTCGACGGGACCGCGTAGGCCGTCGTGCAGTTCTCGTTGCCGCTCACGTCCACCGGCGTCGTCGGCTCCGTCGCCTGCACCTCGAGCGTGTAGCCCGTGCCCGAGAAGGACTCGACGATCAGGTAGTAGGTCCCCGGCGCCAGATCCCGGATGCGCGAGCGCGACGGGTTGCCGCTCGTGCAGCGGAGCTGCGCGCTCCCCTCGTCGCAGACGCCGTCCCGGATCGAGACGTACATGAAGGGCCCGTCCGCGTCCGCGATCACCGTCAGGTCGCTCCGCTCCGTGAGCTCGAGCTCGTAGACCACGTCCCGGAAGTTGAAGCCGCAGGAGATGTCGAGGTCGTCCTGCTTGTCGGCGAGGGTCCCCGTGACCGTCTCTCCGGGCGTGATCGTCAGCGGGTTCCCGCAGGTGTCGCCCGCCGGCGGCGGCGTCGGATCCTCGAAGGCCACGTCGAGCGTGAAGTCCGGCTCGCGCGAGGTGGAGCCCTCGACGGTGATGAAGTAGGTGCCCGGCGGGAGCTGGTGGAGGCGCGTCCCGGCCGGCGAGCCGCGCACGCAGCGGAGCTCGCTCGCCTCGTCGCCGCAGGTGGTCGACACGGAGAGGCTGAGCGAGTCGCCCGTGTCCGAGACGGCCGAGAGCACGGCGTCCCGCTCCTCCTCGAGCGTGAACTCGTAGAGCAGGTCCGGCGCCCGGCTCGAGCCACAGCTCGAGTCCACGTCGTCGGCCACGTCCACGAAGCTCCCGCGGAAGGCCCCCCCGGCGCTCACGTCCGTGGGCATGTCGCAGGACTCGTTCGGCGGCGCCGGCCGCGGGTCCTCGAAGACCACCTCGATGGCGAGGTCCCCGCCCACGTCCGCCACGAGCACGAAGTAGGTGCCCGGCTCGAGCGAGCGCGCCCGGAGCGTCCCGGGGAAGCCGCTCGCGCACTGCTCGGCCGTGTCCCCGTCGCCGCACTCGGTCCGCAGCTCCACGTAGGTGATGCTCCGCCCCTCGGCGCGCACGGTGAGGGCCTGCGGCTCCTCGATGGTGAAGGTCAGCACCAGGTCCTTGCGGCCCGAGGGCGCACACTCGAGGTCGTAGTCGGGCGCGGCGCCCTCGCTGCTCAGCTCGAAGAAGCCGCCGGCGCTCACGTCGAGGGGATCCTCGCAGACGTCGTACATGGGCCGGCCGCAGTCGGCCTCGTCCGTGACCTCGTCGCAGTCGTTGTCCACGCCGTCGTCGCAGATCTCGGCGACCGTGCTGCCACGGGTCGCGTCCCGGTCGTCGCAGTCCGTGCCGCCCTCGCAGTTGATGTCCGCCTCGCCGTCCTCGTCGAAGTCCCGCGGCGAGTAGCGGCAGAGCTTCGCCTCCTCGTCGCAGCGATCGATGGTGCAGACGTCGTCGTCCGTGCAGGTCTGGATCGGCCCGGGCACGCAGCCCTCGAGCGGATCGCACTGCTCGACGCCGTTGCAGAAGATGCCGTCGTCGCAGATGCCGAGGTCCACGAGGTTCCGGCAGATGCCCCGGTCGTCGCAGCGGTCCCGGGTGCACTCGACGCCGTCGTCGCAGTCCTCGTCCTCCACGCAGGTCATGCCCGCGTCCACGGGGCGCGCGTCGGGCCGGCCGGCGTCTTCCATGGAGCCGCTGTCGGGCCCGGCGTCCCGCGCGGGGCCGTCGTCGTCGCCGCAGGCGGCGAGCGAGACGATCAGGAGGGCGGCGAGGGGCCAGGCGCGGCGGGCGGGCGAAGGGCTCGAAAGGCGAACGATCAAGGGAAGCTCCCGGCCACGGGCTCCCCCCGCGGCATCCGATCGAGTATGGCACACGCCCCCCCGAGCGCACCCGGGGGCCCGCCGCCCGGCTACTTGCCCCGAAAGACCGGGTCGCGCTTCTCGAGGAGCGCCTTCATGCCCTCCTTCGCGTCCTCGGTCTGCAGGCTCTCGGCCTGGATCGGCGCCTCGCGGCGCGCGGCGGCCTTCGGATCCCAGCCGAGCCCGGCCCGGATCGCCGCCTTCGTCGTGCGAATCACCAGCGGCGCGTTCCCGGCGATGGCCTCGGCCATGGCGCGCGCCTCCGGGAGCACCTGCTCGGCCTCCACGGCCTTGCTCACGAGCCCCATGGCCTCGGCCTCGTGCCCGCGGACCAGCCGCCCCGTGAAGAGCAGCTCGTTCGCCCGGGAGACCCCGACGAGGCGGGGCAGCAGGTACGAGATCGCCATGCCCGAGTGGAGCCCCACGCGGGTGAAGTTGGCGCCGTACTTCGCGTCCCGGTTGGCGATGCGGATGTCCGTGACGAGGGCCAGGCCGAAGCCGCCGCCCACCGCATGCCCGTTGAGCGCGCCGATGACCGGCACCTCGATGTCGAGCACCGAGAGGAAGGGCCGGTACATGGCGTAGGAGCGGTCGCTCGGCAGGCCGCCCTCGAGCTGGAGCGTCGACTTGAAGTCGGCGCCCGCGCTGAAGCAGCTCCCCTCGCCGCGCACGATGACGCAGCGCGCCTCGGCGTCGGCCCGGGCCTCGGCGCTCGCCGCGGCGAAGGCGTCGAGGAGCTCGGGGGTCATGGAGTTCCGGTTGTCCGGGCGGTCGAGGACGATCTCCCCGATCGCGCCGCGGCGCTCGTAGCGGACGGCGGGCGTGGCGCTCATGGCCCGGAGCCTGCGCGAGACCGACGCGGCCGCAAGCCGAGCCTCCGTGGCGCCCCGCCGGGCGCGCCCCGCCCTGCCCTGCTCTCTCCCGCCGTCGACGCCGCCGCCGGCCTCTGATACACGAGGTGCATGGAGGCCACGCTGCCGCTCCCGGCCGAGGCGCTTCCCCAGAACCTGCGCCGCTTCGGGGATCCGAACGCGCCCGCGCCCGCCAAGATGATGGCGGCCAAGGGCCTGGTGCCGGTGAAGGGGGCCGACCTCGTCACCCTGCTCTGCCAGCTCGCCGCGGACGCGGACGAGAACGTCGCCGAGGCCGCCGGGAAGTCCCTGGACGAGCTCCCGGAGAACGTCCTCCTCCCGGCCTGCGCCGCCGAGCTCCCGGGCCCCGTCGCCGCCGCCGTCGCCGAGCGCTTCCGCGACCGCGACGAGGTCCTCGACCCGCTGGTGCAGAACGCGAGCCTCCCGGACGCCGCCCTCGCCCGCGTCGCCCGCATGTGCAGCGAGCGCATCAGCGAGATCATCGCCGTCAACCAGACCCGCCTGCTCGCGGCGCCCGAGATCGTCGAGGCGCTCTACAAGAACAAGAACACGCGCATGTCGACGGCGGACCGGCTCATCGAGCTCTGCGCCCGCAACGGCGTCCGCCTCGAGGGCATCCCCTCCTTCGACGCGCACGTGGAGGCCATCCAGGGCCAGCTCATCCCCGAGCCGACCGAGGAGCCGCTCCCGACCGACACGGCCTTCGCGGAGGTCCTGGTGGAGGAGTCCGACGAGGACGCCATCGAGATCGACAAGGTCGACGGCAAGGAGGAGCTGAAGGAGAAGTACAAGCCCCTCAGCTTCCGCATCCGCGAGATGACCACCGGCGAGAAGATCCGCCTCGCCCTCGTCGGCGACGCCGCCGCCCGCTCCATCCTCGTCCGCGACCCGAACAAGCAGGTCTCCCACGCGGCGATCAGCTCCCCCTCCATGGGCGACGCGGAGGCCGCCGCCATCGCCCACTCCAAGGAGGTGAGCGACGCCATCCTCCGCTACATCGGGACCCGCAAGGAGTGGGTGCGCCACTACGACGTCAAGCGCGCCCTCGCCTTCAACCCGAAGACCCCGCTCGGCGTCTCGCTGAAGTTCCTCGGCCACCTGCGCGCGAACGACCTGAAGACGCTCTCGCGCAGCCGAGGCATCCCCAACCCGCTGAAGACCGCGGCGCGCCAGCGCCTCCAGAAGAAGAGCCGAGGCTGATGGGCTTTTTGAAGAAGATGTTCGGTGGCGCGAGCGCCGAGGAGCTGCAGCAGAAGGCCGAGGGGCTCTACGAGCGCGGCGACTGGGGCGGCGCGAAGCTCGAGCTCGACCGGGCGCTCGAGAAGGCCGAGGGCGAGGCGCTGCGCGAGGCCATCGCGAAGCGCATCGACGACTGCTGCGATGCGATCGCGCGCGATCGGATCGGCGAGGCGGAGCGGCTCGTCGAGGAGGGCAACCTCGAGCTGGCCATGCAGGAGCTCGAGAGCGCGCTCGAGGTCGTGGCGAGCGACGCCGTGCGCGCCGAGGCGCAGGCGGTCGTCGACCGGCTCGAGCGGGACGACGCCATCGAGCACGCGACCAGCGAGGAGATGAGCGACGAGGAGGTCCTCACGCTGGTCATGAGCCGCTGGGAGGACGCCCAGGGCGAGGAGTACGAGGAGTACGGGCAGCCCTTCCTCGACGCGATCCTGCTGCTCCACCGCGGCGAGCTGAAGGAGGGGCGCGCGGCCCTCGAGGCGCTCTTCGAGGACGCCGAGGCGCCCCGCTACCTCTGGCTCGAGCTCGGGCTGGTGCGCCGCCTGGACGGCGATCGGGCGGGCGCGCGGGAGGCGCTGATCGAGTTCATCGACAGCCTCGCCGACGACGAGAAGGGCGACGCGATGCTGGCGGCCTACGTGGAGCTGGCGCTGATCGCCGACGAGGACGACGAGTTCGAGGAGGCGATGGCCTTCTTCGAGCAGGCCGTCGAGGAGTTCGAGGACGACTACCGGCCGCTCCTCGCCATGGGGCGCTTCTTGCGGCGGCACGAGCTGGCGACCGAGGCCGTCGACGTGCTCGAGGTGGCGAAGGAGAGCCTCGACGAGCTGCGGCCGGACTGGCGCGTCATGCAGGAGCTCGGGCTCGCCTACCGGGAGGCCGGTCGCGGCGAGGAGGCCATCGGGGAGCTCGAGGCGGTCGTCTCGTACCTGACGGAGCGCAAGCACCTCGACTACCCGCCGGAGACGGTGGTCCCGCTGGCCGAGCTCCACGAGAGCCACGGCAAGAAGGAGCGCGCGGCGGATCTCTACGCGACGCTGACGCGCGGCTCGGACACGGCCAACCACGCGCGCTACCACGGCGAGGCCGGCCGCTTGCTCGCCGAGCTCGGCCTGAAGGACGAGGCGCGGCGCATGCTCAAGCGCGGCGTGGCGCTCGCCGAGGACGACGACGCGCTGCGGTCCGAGCTCGAAGAGCGGCTGGACGCTCTATGAGCGAGCCGGGCGCCAGGGCGCGCTCGCCCCGGGCGCCCGCCGGAGTCGCCGCGGCCCCGCTCGTGGCCGGCGTGGCGCTGACGGCCGGCGCCGGGCTCGCCCTGCTGCTCGGGGGCTTTCTGCTCTCCTGGGCGCTGGCCGTGGGGGCGGCGGCAGCGCTGGTCTTCGGCTGCGGCGCGGTCTGGCTGGCCGGCGACGACGCGCTGGTCGCGCGGAGCGTGCTGGCGGCGGCGGTGGCCCTGCTCGGCTTCGTCGGCGTGAGCGCGGCGATGACGCTGACGCACCTGGAGAGCCTGCCGGCGCAGATCGAGGCGGCGACCCTCGAGCCGCTCGGCGTGGAGACGGTCGAGGAGGCGCGCGCGCGGCTCATGCCCCGCTGGGTGACGCTCGGCGCGGCCGCGCTCGGGACCCTCGGCGTGTGGATCGTCGCCATCCGCCGCCACCGTCGGGCCTGAACGCGTTCCGGAGCGCGTTTCGCCCACGTTTCGCCGAGGCTTCCGGTCCGTGGACCGAAGCCGGCCCCGCGCCCTCCCCCGCGGCCCGTCGTCGCCCGACCGCCTCAGCCCGCGCGGATGACGCGGCGCGTCGCGTCGCGGAAACTTCCGTGTTACATTCCTCACGGTTTCGATGGCCCGTACCGGGAATGCCCCCGGACGGGACCGGACGGACCCAGGACCGACATGACGCAGCCTCACGGCCGTGGCCCCGCGCCGCGCAAGCCCGTCACCCTCCCGCGCCTCCACCGCATGAAGGCCCGCGGCGAGCGGATCACCATGGTGACCGCCTACGACGCGACCTTCGCGCGCATGCTCGACGAGGGCGGCGCCGACATCCTCCTCGTCGGCGACTCGCTCGGGATGGTGGTGCAGGGCCTCGAGACGACCCTCCCCGTCACCGTCGACGAGGTCATCTACCATTGCCGCGCCGTCGCCCGCGGCACCCGCCACGCGCAGGTCGTCGGCGACATGCCCTTCCTCAGCCACCAGGTCAGCCCCGAGGAGGCGCTGCGGAACGCCGGCCGATTCCTCAGCGAGGGCGGCGCCCACGCGATCAAGCTCGAGGGGGGCCGCAGCGCCGCGCCGACCATCCGGCGCATCGTCGAGGCCGGGATCCCGGTCATGGGCCACGTCGGCCTGACGCCCCAGAGCGTGCACGCCATGGGCGGCTTCAAGGTGCAGGGCAAGACCGAAGAGGCCGCCGAGCGCGTCCTCGCCGACGCCCGCGCCGTGGCCGAGGCCGGCGCCTACGCCATCGTCCTCGAGGGCGTCCCGACCGACCTCGCCGCGCGCGTCACCGAGGCGCTCCCCATCCCCACCATCGGCATCGGCGCCGGGCCCCACTGCGACGGCCAGGTGCTCGTCTGCTACGACCTGCTCGGCCTGACGCCGGACCTGAAGCCGAAGTTCGTCAAGCGCTACGCCGAGTGGTTCGAAGCCGGCAAGGCCGCCATGGCGCGCTACCGGGACGAGGTCCGCGAGGGCAGCTTCCCGAGCGCCGACCACGCCTTCGGGAACGTGAAGAAGAAGACCGGCGCCCCCGCGACGAACCGGCCCGCGCCGCGGCCCCGCAGCCCCGAGCCCGCCGCCGCGGTCGCCGCGTCCGCCGCATCCGCCCCCCGCTTCGGCGGCTACGGCCCGCAGGCCTGATGGAGCTCGTCCACGAGCCCGGCGCCTTCCGCGCGGCCTGCGACGCCGCGCGGAAGGCGGGCCGCCGGGTGGGCCTCGTCCCCACCATGGGCGCGCTCCACGCGGGGCACCTGGCGCTCGTCGACGCGGCCGCCGAGGCCGGCGCCGACTTCCGGGTCGTCACGATCTTCGTCAACCCGCTGCAGTTCGGCGAGGGGGAGGACCTCGATCGCTACCCGCGCACGCTCGAGGCGGACCTCGAGGCCTGCCGGACGCGCGGCGTGGACCTGGTCTTCGCCCCGGCCCCGGGCGCCATGTACCCGCCCGGATTCCAGACCCACGTGCAGGTCGGCGAGCTCACCGAGCGGCTCGAGGGCGAGCACCGGCCCGGCCACTTCCAGGGCGTGACCACCGTGGTCACGAAGCTCTTCCTGCTGACCGGCCCCTCCGTCGCCGTCTTCGGGCGCAAGGACTACCAGCAGTGGCGCATCGTGGAGCGCATGGCGCGCGACCTCGACATCCCCGTGGAGGTCCTGGGGCACCCGATCGTCCGCGAGGCCGACGGGCTCGCCCTCTCCTCGCGCAACCGCTACCTCTCCGAGGACGAGCGGGAGCGCGCCCTCGGGCTGGCGCGGGGGCTCCACGCGGCAGCGCAGGCCTGGGCCGCCGGGACGCGCGAGGCCGAGACGCTCGTGGAGGTCGCTCGCGGCCCCATCGAGGAGCGGGTGGACCGCATCGACTACGTCGCGGTCGTCGACCCGGAGACGCTCCTGCCCGGCGCCGGGGTCCTCCAGCGCGGCTTGGTGGTGGTCGCGGCGCACGTCGGCGCGACGCGCCTCATCGACAACCACGAGCTGGGCGTCGACACGCCCCCGCCCGTGGAGCTCTGAGCACCGCGAGCGCTTCGGAGT
>MDTG01292029.1_pt1 | contig 10263 bp, 5 predicted proteins | sample 811421 | NCBI WGS metagenome assembly MDTG01 (sample SAMN05326645, study PRJNA326480) | marine metagenome | isolation source: seawater | place: Pacific Ocean: South East | collected 2011 | reverse complement strand
TCCGAAAGCTTTATTATTGACGGTCGGACTGGGCAGTTACTTCAGCGGCTAAACCTTATTTTGCTTTTGATGAATACAATCGAAGTATATTTTTAATTCCCATGGCAAGTCTTGGAGTAAACATTGATCACATTGCAAATGTCCGAGAAGCTCGTAAGACATTTGAACCTGACCCTGTCACAATGGTTCTTTTAGCTGAATTGGGGGGCGCGGACGGAATAACAGTTCACCTCAGAGAAGATAGAAGACATATTCAAGATAGAGATCTAAAGCTTTTAAAAGAAACTGTACATACTCGTCTAAATCTAGAAATGGCTGCCACCGAAGAAATGACTCTAATAGCACTTGATACCAAACCAGATATGGTTACATTAGTTCCAGAAAAAAGAGAAGAAGTCACGACAGAAGGAGGACTTGATGTCATAAAACATAAAGAGAAACTTAAAAAAATAATTCAACGTTTATCAGATGCAGATATTCCAGTCAGTCTTTTTGTTGATCCAGTACAAGAACAATTAGAAAATTGTGCAGAAGTCAAAGCAGGTTGGATTGAGCTTCACACAGGCAAATATGCAATGACAAAAAACAAGGCAAGAGCATTTGAATTATCCATTCTTAAAGAAAGCACTGCCAAAGCAAAAAACTATGGTTTAAGAGTAAACGCAGGACATGGATTGACATATCAAAACGTTGAAAATATTGCAGCTATTGAAGGTATTGAAGAATTAAATATTGGTCATACAATTATTTCTAGAGCACTCGCAGTGGGGCTATCTCAGGCGGTAAACGAAATGAAAAGCTTAATTATCAAACCAAGAAAAGATGATTACTTTATATAACAGGTGATCAAATCGCATTTTGACTCTTGCTAACAATCTATCGAAGTAATAAAGCTGAATGGTTAGCTGAAATACTGGGGCAGGAACTGCGATTAAATCCTCCTGAGATAACAGAAGAAGTTGACATTATTGTAAGTACATGGCCATCAAGTAGATGGCTAAGTGAAAAGCTATCACGAATTAATAACATCAATGCATTAGTTAAATTTCCATTTCCAGGAACATATTTAAAGAGATTAGTCAGGATAATTCTAGGAAGTGATCCTAATGAAAAAGATCCATGGGAAAAGAATCAACTTGTATGGAATATTTTAGAATTATTACCAGAATTAGTTCAAAGAGAAGATGCAAATATGATCAAATCATGGCTAAATTCAAACCAGAAAGAAGGTGATGGAATTGATATAAACTTATGGGATCTAGCTAATAATATTGCAGAGACATTTGATAATTATATACTTTATAGGCCTGACATTATTAAACAATGGTTAAGCAAAAAATCCAAATACGTTTCGAGAGACTCAACTTCTAATGAAAATTCTAATTGGCAAGAAATATTATTCAAATTACTGCATAAAAGGATAAATAAAGATCCCTTCTGTATCCAAGTTGAGAAATCTATTAAGTTTCTAAATACTAAAGATTTTTCTAAAATAGATTATCCAAAGAATCTTTATATCTATGGAGTTAGTAGTTTAGCACCGTTGCAAATAGATTTAATTCAGGCATTATCAAAAATAATAAATATCAAAATTTATTTAATTTCTCCTTGTAATGATCTTTGGCAAAGATTTGAGACGAGAAGGCTGAAATTTAGCGACACATGGAATACACCTCCTGATAAGCAATGGTTACTTGAATCGCCAAGACTGGAGGCTTTTCTTGGAAGGATGGGGGCTGAATTTCAACAATTGCTTGAAGGGAGCGGTGAGTATCAATTGGGAGACAGAAGTGAAGAAGATATTTTTTCTCTTACAGCAGATATTGCCATTAACAAAGGGAAAGAGCCAACGCTATTAGAACAACTACAACAAGAATTATTATCAACTAAAAATGAATCTATTTTTATTAAAGAGAAATCCGACAACTCACTACTATTTCTCAAAGCTCCGGGAAAGTATCGACAAGTAGAATTAATACGAGACCAAATATTAAATCTATTAACTAATAACAAGGATTTACAGCCAAGAGATATACTGATAATGACACCTCAAGTTGATAGCTATGCACCAATATTTTCCTCGGTATTTAGCAATATAGATCTCGAGACTACTCAGCTACCATGGGTAATCACAGATAGAAGTCAAGAAGAAAAGATTGGTTTAATAAATTATATTTTAAATTTAATAGAAATTTCGGCAAATCGTCTAACTGCCTCAAAGTTGGAAACCCTACTTACAAATCCAGCATTACTTAAACAACAGAACATAACTATTAAAGAGGTAAATGAAATAACAAAAAGCCTTCAATCTGCAGGTTTTACATGGGGACTCAATTCTTCAGAAAGAGAAGGAGATGAGATGCATAGCTTATCTTGGTGCCTGGAAAGACTTTTGCTTGGTTTGGTTTTACCGGATAATCCTATTAAAGGGATAGAAAACATAACGCCCTATTCAGAGAATATTGCTAATACAGAGTTAATAAAGTTATGGAGTATACTTTCTAAAATTTGTAATTATATAGAAGAAATTAGAAATAAACGTTCAAGTAAAGAGTGGATAAAACTTATTACAACTCTCATCAACGATTTTTTCGGTGATGGTGGGGAATGGGCATGGGAGGTCCAACAACTACTTACTATTGCTAATAGCTGGGGCAGTATCTCAAACAATTGCTCAATCGAAATTGATTGTTTAGTAGTTAAAGACATAATCCTAAAAGCTCTAAGTTCTACAAATGGAAGGTTTGGCCATAGAACAGGAAAAATCACAATAAGTGCCTTAGAACCGATGAGAGCAATCCCTCATCAAATAATCATCATTATGGGACTAGAAAGTAGAATGTTCCCAAGAATAGACAATAGAAGAAGTTTTAATCTATTAGAAAGGAGAAGAGAACTGGGAGACCCTAATCAATATGACAAAGATCGATATTCATTATTAGAGGCTTTGATCTCCACTCGACAAAATCTATTATTTGCATGGAATTCTAAAGATGAAAAGACAGGAGAAGAGCTCGAAGCCCCAAGCCCCATCCAACAATGGCTAAATTACTTAAAAACCAAATTAGAACCTAATAGCTATAAAGATATTGTTATTGAACCACCAGCAAACCCTCTTGATCATTTTAACTTTATAAAAACGAAGAACTCACAAATAATGAGTTCAGACAGGAAGAATTTGGAGGCTCGAGAATGGATTGACAAATCAATACCAACAAAAAAAGTCTCTCTTGGTTTACCAATAACTTGGACGGAACCTAAAGGAAGCAACTTAAAAGTATGCACCTACGAAGAGACTAAAGAATGGCTACTTAATCCACAAATAACATGGTTAAAAAAGAATGAAATCCAATCAATAGAATTTATGAATCATATTGAAGATAATGATATACTGGCACTATCAGAATTAGAGAGATATCTACTGATTAAGCATCGACTTGAGAATAGTGATATGAGTAAAACAGATGAGATAAAAGGCAATAAAAATTACTGGAAAGAAACATATTCGGGTAAAGGAATTTTCCCCCCTAAAGGCTTGGGATTAATAGAGGAAGAGCTTCTTGAAGAGCGATGGGATAATTTAGTGTCATGCCTTGATGATACAGGAGTAATTACTAAAAAGTTTATAGAAACTAAAGAGTTAGAGAGTGAATTATATTTTGAAGGGGAAAATTTGATACACATTGAAGTTGGATATTTAAAATATAAAACTCTTATGAACAGCTGGCTAAATCATTTATATTTATCTGCGAATAGTTCATTTAATTCAAAAACTTTAATAATATCTAAAAAAACAAGTTATAATAAAAAAACTAATTACGAAGTTTCAAAAGAGATATTACCAATTAATAAAAAAGAAGCGATTAAGACTCTTAAACAAATTAACAAAATGGCCTTGTCAGGTAGGGAGAATTGTTGGCCTATTCCACCAGAGAGTGGATTAGCTTATGCTCTTGCGATTCAAGACAAGCCTAATAATATGGATCTTTTATTCAAGAAAAAATGGGAAGGTGATTTATTCTCTTTAGGAGAAAGAAATAGTTTAGCTATGCAGCTCTGCTTTGGGAAAGAATGCAAGTCATCTACTTTTTTAGAAAACGAATTTTTTAATGATATATTAATGAGTCTCTACGATCCAATTCTAAAAAATATCAAATAATATACCCATTTAACATGAAAAAGATTTTAACAAAGTGGGGGTTTAGCAAAAGGGGTATATTCGTGAATTCCAAAGGAGAGTGGTATTTATTTGCTCAGATATTATTAATCTTTTTACATTTATTACCTAAATACCCAAAATCTGACTATATTTTATTCCCAATAAATATATTATTGATAATTATTGGAATAATAATTTCATTTCAAGGTTTAATAATTGTTATAATTGCCTTAATAGAATTGGGTGATAATCTAACGCCACTTCCTTACCCAATGGAAGATTCAATTCTTATAAAGACTAATTCATACAATAAATCCCGTCACCCAATATACAAGGGATTATTATTGATTTCAATGGGAATATTTATCTTTACGTTAAGTCTAATACATCTATCATTATTTGTTTTATTAGCATATACATTAAAGACCAAGGCATTGATAGAAGAAGACAGATTAAAAATTAAATTTCCAGAATACGAGAATTATATTAAGGATGTGCCAGCAATCATGAAAAATATCATCTATTTAGATTGGAGATCATAAAAATTGATAATGCAGGTTATTAATTCTTTCAATCCAAATAAATACCCTTTAACAAATGGAATGCGTCTAATTGAAGCAAGTGCTGGAACTGGAAAGACATTCTCACTAGCTCATCTGGTTTTAAGATTATTAACTGAAAAAGAATATTCAATAAACGAAATACTAGTCGTTAGTTTCACCGAAGCAACAGCCTCAGAAATAAAAGCAAAAATAATTGAACGATTAATTGCTGCTTTAAAGACGATTGAATCAATTCATACAAATAGTAAATTACATAAAATTGATGATGTTTTAAAAGAATGGATTGAAATAAATATAGATTCTAAAGAAAAAGGACTTTATCTAGCATCATTAATTCTAGAAGCATTGGAGCGTATTGATAATGCAGATATTACAACAATCCATGGGTTTTGTAGCAAAACACTACGTAGAGAAGCTATTGAGAATGGTAATAATTTAAATACAAGAATTGAGAAAGACACATCTTCACTAATAAATGAAATTATTGAAGAATATTGGAAAAAAGAAATAATAGAAATAGAAATTCCGGAATTACGAGGAATATTTAAAACTAATTTTAACCGAAAGAATTTGCATCAAGTCCTTTCTATATTGGAGAATGATGCAAATAATAAATTTAAGCAAACATTTACTGAATTAAAAATAGATGAGAATCTTTCAAATCAATTAAAAAATTATATTGATTCATTATGGAAAGAATTTTCATTCCTATGGGAAGAGAGTGGAGCTATACTAGAAAATAGTCTTATCGAAATTTCTAAGCATTTAAGGTCCCAAGGCATTTCAGATACAAAGCCATACTCTTCAAAGCCAAAGAAAAATAGATATGACCTTTTAAATAAATGGATTGAAAAGTATAAACACAGAAAACGACCATCATATGAAGATATTCAAAATCAAAACCTCATAGGTAAATATTTTCATCCTAAATATCTTTACCAGCTAAATGAAAAATATAAAATTGACTGTTTCCCAAATGAAATAAAATTTTTACTTGATTCAATAGAAGATTTATATGATAGCCCAGGTGAATTTGTATGGGAACATGCTTTATCATGGACAATCAGAGAGCTTAAAGAAAGGAAATCAAAAAAGGGAGTAATCAACTATTCTGATCTACTGCAATCACTAGATCCTAAAAGATCAAAAGTAAGGAACAATAAAGATAAATTTAAATCTAATACTATCTATAAACACTTAAAAGTTAGATATAAGGTGGCATTAATAGATGAGTTCCAAGATACAGACCCAGTACAATTAAGATTACTAAATGAAGCTTTTGGAGATAAAACAACCCATCTTTTACTTATGATAGGAGATCCTAAGCAAGCAATTTATAGTTTCAGAGGAGGAAGCTTAGATACATATATGAAGGCAAGAGAAAACTGCGATCGAATTGATTTAATGAATGCAAATTATAGGAGTACAAAATCTCTGATTTTAATACTCAACAAATTATTTCTTAATGGTCTAATTAGATCAAACCTCGCAACACAACAACTAAAGCCTTGTTCAGAAGAAGGTCCTATAAAACTTGTTGGTATAAAAGAGCCATTACAGGTCTTAAATCTAAATGAGCGTACTCAAAAAGAAAATACACAAGATATTAAATTAGAATCAAAAAGTAAAGTAGAAGAAAAGATACCAAAAGTTCTTGGATCTTACTTGATTGATCTATTAAACAATAATCCTAAGAATCTAAACCCATCAGATATTTGCATATTAGTCAATAGACATGATCAAGCTAAAAATATCCATAACTATTTATCTAAAGTAAAAATACCATCACAACTTCTAAGCAATGAAAACATTTTTTCAAGAGAAGGTGCACAAATCCTACAAATTTTCATCAACTGCATTGTTAGTCCATACAACCAACAAAAACTAGCCTTACTAGCTTGCTCTGATCTATTGCAATGGAAAAAAGATCAACTTGTTGAATCAAAAATCAATGGAGATTTTGATGCATTATCTTCAAAGTTCTATGAACTTGGCAGATTATTTCCAAAGAAAGGCTTATTAGGTTGTTTATCTAATTATCTTGAGGGAAGATCAATAGCTGATCTTTCTCATAGAGGTAGTTTACTAAGTGATCTTTATCAAACCGCTCAGTTAGTAGATGAAGAGATCCATCGACAGAAATTAAATCCTCAAAGAGCCTCTGATTGGCTTTGTCGTCAACGATTCCAATCAAATGAGGTGATTCCAGATGAATACCAACCCAATAGCGCTATAAGCAATAGTTCTGTCAATATAATTACAATACATAAAAGCAAAGGACTTCAATTTAAAATAGTAATATGTCCATATTTGTGGCAAAAGCCTCCAGATCAAAAAAGTCACTTATGGAAAGATAGTAACAACCTATTAATTTCAAAAAAATTTAAATGGAGAAAAGCATATAACTCATTTAAAGAAATCGCTAGAAAAGAGTCACTAAATGAAGCAGAGCGATTAGCTTACGTTGCTGCTACGAGAGCAAAAAAACAGTTAATTATCCTGTGGGCACAGGCCGCAGGGCAAGAAGGAAATCCTCTTTCAGGATTCTTATTTGGATCAGAATCAATAAATCTCAAAATAGAAGATCATACAAAAGAAATGATGGAAAATTCATTAAAGGAAAGACAACTAAAAGTAGATATCAAAGATGTTAATTCTTTACAATCTAATAAAATCTGGATTCAAACCAAAAGTAAAATAAAACTATCACTGGGAGAGACTCCAAGTCACCAGTTTGATAATAGCTGGGGAAGGTATAGTTTTTCTACTTGGATATCAAATAAAAAAACAGAATCAATCCCACGATATTTATCGAATGAATTAACTGAAGACCTTAGCTTTAAAGATGATATTGACGATAAGTCTATAGAAAATTCGAATCAAGAATTAATTAAAAAAGATCCAAGGGCTTCAAAGTCAGAAGGCAACATATGGCCGATAGAAAGTCCTATTGGTAACTTTCCAAAAGGTCCAATAGCAGGTACTTGCCTCCACAAAATACTTGAAAAAGTAGATTTATATGATCTCAAGAATCAAAGCAAAGTCTCATCGATAATAGAAGAAGAATTAAGAAAAGTTAATATAAACAATTCATTCATTGATCCAATATATATATTATTAAATAGACTTGCACATCTTTCTTTAGGAGGCCCTTTAGGTCAATTTAAATTAAGGAATTTAGATTCCAAAAGCTCAATAAAAGAATTAAATTTTGATATCCCAATTTGTCATGAGACGAATCCAATAAACACTCTGGAATTGTCATCAATATTTAGAAAAAGCCTCCAAAATAAATATGGATTGGATTATGCAAATAGACTCATGAATCTAAATATCTATAGCAGTGGTTTCTTAACAGGGTCCATTGACCTAGTTTTTGCAGATAACCGAAATCATACAACTGCTAAATGGTGGGTTTTGGATTGGAAGAGTAACTGTATTGGAAGTCCATTATCAAAAGGAAGTCCTTTCACTTGTGGTCCCTCAAATTATTCGATAAGTAGAATGGATGAAGAAATGTACAAACATCACTATCCACTACAAGCACATATTTATCTACTTGCATTGCATAGATTCTTAACCTGGAGACTCCCAAATTATTCCGCTCAAAAACATCTTGGAGGATATGTATATGTATTTTTGAGAGGTATCCCAGATAATAAAGATATAGAGAAAAATAAATATCCTAAAAACAGACCAGGCTTAGTTGTCGAACCAGCCCCACTTGAAAGGATACAAGAATTAGATTTATTAATTAAAAAAAACAATTAAATGAAAGACCCACTTCATCCAAAATTCTCAACTGATTTAGGTAGATCATTATTAGCTACTCTAACTCGGTATTTTCCACCTAAGCAATTTAATGAAGCTTTAATTGATATCGTAAATATATTACTAGATGGTTTATCACGAGGTGATATATACATAGACATAAGGGAAATTCCTGTAAATGTTGAACTTCAATTTAAAGGTTGGCCTGATTTTCATATAAAAGTATTACTAGCAAGTGGTTGGACTTCGGGAATGAATTCTCCTATTGTTTTAAATGGAAATACACTCAGTTGGCGTCGAAGCCATAATGAAATAGTTGCGACCATTCAAAAAATACTTCTAAGAAATAAGCCTATCAATCATCTATCCAAAGAACCAAAAGTTCAAATTATTTCTAATAACCTTGATCATCTAAATATTGAACAAAAAAAAGCTGTTTGCCTAGTTAATACCCAAAAAATTATTTTATTAAGTGGGGGGCCTGGCACTGGTAAGACCAGTACAATCCTTCAAATGCTTTTACAAGCTCTAACAAAAAATCCTTCTCTTGATATTGCAATGGCTGCCCCAACAGGTAAAGCAGCAAAAAAACTTAAAGATACTATTCAAGCAGGTCTAAAAGAGATTGAAGATCCTCAAAAGGATAAACTTTCAAAGATTCCTTGTAAAACATTACATAAATGGTTGGAAGCAGGACCAAATGGTTTTAGACGGAATTCTAAACGTCTACTTAAATTAGATTTAATAGTAATAGATGAAATGTCAATGGTTAATCTATCAACTATCAATGGAATACTTGATTCATTGCCAAAAGCCTGTCAAATAATTTTAGTAGGCGATCCGAACCAGCTATTACCAGTAGGAAGTGGTGGAATATGGCAAATGTTGCAAAGCAATGAAATGAACAAAAGATTTCAACAAAACTCTGTAAGACTAATTAAATCATATAGAAACAAAGGAGATATTGCTTTACTAAGAAATACACTAAAAGGTCAAGGACTAGAGGCCTTTTGGCATTTACTTTCAACGAAAGAACATTCATTGAATGTAAATCAACATCTCTCATCATTAAAAAATATTCCAGATCCTGTTGTAAGTACTCTTTATAACTATAGAAAGGAGCTTAAAAAATATATCAAGAATTGTTATAAATGCATCCCTAAAGAAGCTTGGGACTCAAGCATGATTGAGGTGCAACCGTCATTGCAAATTCTTAAACTCTTTAACTTTATAGATAGTCTACTTATACTTTGTCCTCAAACATATGGTCCCTGGGGCGTAGAAAAAATCCACCAATTGCTATTAGGAGAAAAATTTAGGAACGAAGTTCAATCCTGGGAACAAGGGACACCCATCATGGCGAAAAGCAATCAACCAGAGCTAGGTTTAGCAAATGGAGACGTTGGAATAATTATGGGGACTGGAAAACAAAGACGTTTTTTATTTAATGTCTTTTCTGATGAACAAAAAATAGTTACTCGCTTAATAAACCCCTCAAGATTGAATATGTTTGATGCTGCATTTGCAATGACAATCCATAAATCACAGGGAAGTGAAGCTGATCAAGTTCTTTTACTTTGGCCAGATACCTCAAAGGCATCAGGAGAGAGCAATCTCAAAAAATATTATTCTGATGATTACGAAAAAAGAATGATTTATACGGCAATAACACGAGCAAAAGAAAAATTACTAGTAATTACCAATAAAGAAGAAGACTTTTAAAGATGTGATCAACTTATTCCTAAAAGGATTTTTGAGATGATAATATTA
>MDTG01152433.1_pt1 | contig 10263 bp, 8 predicted proteins | sample 811421 | NCBI WGS metagenome assembly MDTG01 (sample SAMN05326645, study PRJNA326480) | marine metagenome | isolation source: seawater | place: Pacific Ocean: South East | collected 2011 | reverse complement strand
GTGGCTGAGGCTATAAAAGGAAAATTAGAGTCAATTAGCGCAAAATTTCTTATTGCAACTATTTTGCCGTTTGATGACATAACAAAATCTGAAGTTATTATAATACCCATAACTAGTATTTAAAAAAGGAATGCCATGTTTTTTGGACGAAACAGACAGAAGTCTGTCTCCACTGAGACACTCGCCACTCTAATGGATGCATCTGTAAAAATAAGAGGAGACTTTTATTTTGACAAGAGCGCGCGAATAGATGGAGAAATAATGGGTAATATCAAGGGCCCAAAAACTAAATCAAGCGTGTTAATAGTTGGTCCCAAGGCGAGAATTGAAGGTGATATTCTATGTCACAGCGTTGTTGTTTTGGGAACAATTTTAGGAAATATCGAATCCGCCCATTTGGAAGTGAGGTCAGGTGCCACGATTAATGGTGACGTCAAATATTCTGTCATTGAAGTCCACCAAGGATCCAATATCAACGGAAGGATGATACTCCTAAACTCTGAGCAAACAAATTCGAATGCTCGAAATACTGGGTCCGTTCATGACTCTGAAAATAAAGAGAAGCAAATTAAGCAGGTCAGTGTCCCAAAAATAAAACCAATTGTTTAAATTGGCATCTATACTCAATCTCGTGGTGGGATGCGACTTAGGATATCAAAACACGCCAGCGTTAGCCCAATGACAAGTACTATTTGTAACGGTAATTCTCTCACTGAAAAAAAATAGATGGCCAAAAAAAGGCACAAAAGAAGACAACCCACATATTTCGATAATATATTCATCTTAATAATCCCCTTTAAAGAGTAAAAGATTCCTCATCGAGTAATCTACCACACTCATTAACTTATCATCCCTATCCTTATGACCTACAAAAAAAAGCATCAATTTGATCGCTTCCTGATCTGTAAATCTAAATGGTACTCCTATTATCGGAAAGCCAAAAAAATAAAATAACTTTGTAAGCTTGTATTCAAAAATATCATTAATGGCGCTCGAAATATCCAGCTTCAAAATTATTACATCACTTGTACTAAGTAAATCGGAAAAAAAAGTTTCAAAAAAAACACCCCCGCCCCTTCGATTTGAGACCGTACTGGCTTTTTGAAGATCTTTTTTTTGTTCAACAAGTTCATTGTCGCACTGAAGAACAAGCTCATCAAGATCAAAAAATTCGGATAAATCAAGTCTATCCGAATAAAAATCATTATTCGTTATCCTATTTAAAATCCAGCCTGAATTGTTATCTTCTGATTCTCCAGAGTTTAATTTTTCGTCTATTACCAGTACTCTCGGCTTAAATATATCTAAAAAATTTCGACCAACTAAAAGCTTTTTTGTCAAACTTCTTGAAAGATTTTCATCACGTCCATCATCACCGCTACAAACCTCACAGAAAATACACATATCCTTCAAATTCCTTGCAAAAAAAACAAGTCTCGTGGCCAATTCTCTTTCCAGACTCAGCCCTGTATATGGAATTAAACTTCTAGAGGGTACAAAAGAAAACACACCTCCATGTAATGTTTGAAATATCCATTCATAGTTTGAGTTCAATGTTAAACTCACCGGGGTTAAGCCATAGCGAACTGCCAGAGATGCTTGACATAATTCACTTGTGTCTATTATCTCTTGTTCCAATTCATTTGAATACAGGATTAGGTCATCTCTAGTCCAGGAACTATCTTTCGTACTACAAAGCAGTAATGCTCCTTCGGCAAAGAGTCTCCGCAATATTGTCACGTCTAATAAGTCAGAATAACCGTAGGAGGAATCGATAGACAAAAGATTTTCGCTTACCGAAAACGGCACTCCAAAAAGCTTACCAAGTATTTCACCATTCCTTTTTTGGTATGAAAGACGATCAACCTGTTCCATAAAATCTTGTTCATAGAAACGGGAACAGACCCCATATTCTTCATTTACCTTATATCCACGAGAAAATAAATATTGTGAAAATTTTTTAATGCAAAAATTTCCCCGCTCCAAATCGTCTCTGATGTCGAAAACATTAAATTGCAAATGCATGTATCTTACTCCGAGAAAAAGCTCGGATCAATTACATTCGGATCATCTTCGTCAATTACTATTTCTTCTGTATTTGAAGAATAAAAGTAGTCTGGCAAAGCTGTCACGATTTTAGGCTGTACGTATACTACTACGAGTGATAGTAAAACCATCGACAGAAAGGGCAAGCACCCCCTAAAAATAGTAGTAAGTTTCACCGCCGCTGGAGCCACTCCTTTTAAATAGTAGGCGGACATTGCCATTGGGGGGGTCAAGAACGAAGTCTGTAGATTTATAGCAATAAGAATACCGAAAAAAAGTGGATCCACCTCAAAATACCCTAGTAGTGGCAAAAAAATTGGTACAAAAATAATGATTATTTCAGACCATTCCAAAGGCCATCCGAGAACAAATATTATAAGTTGAGTCAAAATCAAAAACTGAATGGTATTTATATTCATGTCAAGCATAAAATCTTTTATGAGCGACTCTCCTCCGAGATAGGAAAATACTGAAGAAAATGTCCACGAGCCGACAAAAAGAAAACAAACCATCGCGGTTGTCCTCGCAGTTCGATGGACGGATTCTCTGAGTTTTTCCCACGTAAAGGATTTATAACAAATTGCAAGAATAATACTTCCTAGCGCTCCCATCGCAGCAGCCTCACTGGGGGTTGCTAGTCCGAAAAGAATCGAGCCTAATACCGCAAACATCAATAAAGCAAGCGGTAAAAACGAAGTCGCTAACAAATATATAGATTTTAATACGCTATATTTTTCCGCATCTTGTAACTTCGGAGCAAGGCTAGGATTTATGACCACTCGGGCAAAAACGTACAATAAATATAGACTTGCCAGCAATATACCTGGTCCGATAGCCGCTGCGTAAAGTTTTACTACGGAGATACCAGCAGTAGCCGCGTAAACTATCAGCATTATGGAGGGCGGTATAAGGATGCCCAAAGTACCCCCTGCGGTTATTACACCTGCGGACAACCTTTGATCATAACCAGCTTTTAACATCGCCGGAAACGCTAATAAACCCATCAGCGTAACAACAGCCCCCACAATACCGGTAGCTGTAGCGAAAAGAGCGCAAGTAATTAGCGCAGCCAACGCCATGGACCCAGGTAAACCTCTTAGCCCAACCTGTAAACTCAAAAACAGGCGATCCAATATATTCGCTCGCTCAACCATGTATCCCATAAATAAGAATAGTGGTACCGAGATTAAGACATCATTGCTCATAACACTATAAGTATTTTGTACGAATAAATAAAAGATGTTGTTTTCGAGAAAACTTTGCATTGGATCAAAGTATGCGTAAAACCCAAAAAAGATGCCTACCGCCATCAATGTAAACGCAATTGGAAACCCTAGAAAAATAAATACCAAAAATAAACACAGCATCGACAGAGCTACGATCGGATCACTCATTCTTTTCTACCTTGAAATTTATTACAATTATTTGTCAATCCTAACAGGCCACTTGCCCTCATCAAGACATACCAGGCATCTAAATACCTCTGCTAGCCCTTGCAAAAATAATGTAATTCCTGCAAAAAAAATAATTAATTTTAGTGGCCAAACCGGAACATCAGCAGGACTATTCACCGATACCTCTGCTATCAACATTGACTGGCTTCCATACTCAAATCCTGAAACGATCATTGCTGTTATTCCAGGGAAGAAAAAGACTAAATAAAGTATTAAGTCGATTTTTGCTTGTGTTGTTGGATGCCATCTCTGGTACATAAAATCGCCCCGAACATGTTCTCCCTTAGACAATGTGTAAGCTCCTGCCATCATAAATAATGCTCCGTACAAGATAAAACTTATATCAAATGCCCAAGATGTAGGACTGTTGAAGAGATATCTCATGATTACTTCGTAGGATATCCCGAAAACTAATACTATTATTGCCCAAGAAAACGCTTCACCTGTAGAGTGTGAAATATCATCAAAAACCACTATTAATTTTTTCAAGAGCCGAGTGTTCATTTTTCCCCGTTAGCCCTTAGGTAATTTTACTTTAAATGTATGTTCATATCCCATTCTAAAGTCTGCTTCATTAAAGAATGAATAATACGCCACCTTCTTCGCCCAAGCTTTTTGTGAGGTGTTGACCTCTTTAAAAAATGGATCTTCTTTTTCTAGCCGGGCAGTTACCTTATCCCAGGCCTCAAGCTGAGCAGCAAAAACTTCCCGTGATGTTCTACTAACCCTAACTTTATCCTTAACAATTAGAGCCTGTAAATCTTTTGAATAGTTTTTTTGTGCTGTCCACGTGTTCGAACTGGACGTAGCTTCAGCCGCATACTCAAGGATCGCCTTCAGATCATCAGTTAGTGAGTTAAATTTCGTTCTATTAAAAAGAATCTCAAAAAATTCCATTGCTTGATGAAAAGAGCCCAGCGAATAATTCTTACACACATCCTGAGCACCCAATCTTCGATCTGACGTAGGATTATTAAATTCAAAAGCGTCTAGTACACCTCTCTCCATTGCTGGGATTATCTCGCCCCCTGGTAATTGAGTTACTTTCATACCTAACTCTTGCATCAGGTCTGCAGCGAGACCTACCGTCCTGTATTTGAAACCTTTCAGCTCATCTTTGCCCCTAGGCGGTCTTTTTTTAAACCAGCCTAGAGGTTGTGTTGGCATTGGAAATGCAAAAAATCCTTTTATATCGAGATTCAATTTCTTAAGAAGTTTTTCGTAAAGCTCGTACCCTCCTCCCCTCTGAATCCAACCAAGCATTTGCTCTGAATTCGCACCATTGATAGGTCCAGAGCCAAAAAGTGACGCGACTTTAGATTTCCCATACCAATAAACAGGGACCTGATGGCCGGCATCGAGCACTCCCTTGCTCACCGCATCAGTTATTTCGAATGGCTTAACCACGGCTCCAGCGGTAAGATAATCAATTCTAAGCCTACCTTCAGCCATTTTGTTTACCCTATCTACATACTCCTGGGCAAACTCATTCATGATATCCTTAGCGCCCCACGCCCCTTGCATTTTCAGCACTACTGGACTGGCCGCGATTGAGAACATCGGTATCCCTGCAATTGGCGCAATAGTAGAAACCTTTAACGCTCTGGTAAAAAATTTTCTCCTATTGCTTCCCACGGGCTTATCGCGATCTTTTACGTCTTTTTCTTTGGATGGATAATCCACCTGCACCTGCTCAACACTTTTCATTTTTTTTGGCATATCTTTCCCCAATTATTCAACTGAATAAAACCATTTCGACCGGTTACCCTTTGATTATCCACGAACTCGTCAAATTTGTAAAAACTGCGCCAACTAGTCTCCACCGCTTTGGGCACTCTTTTGTTAACGGTATTCTCAAGCTAGTTAAACTCTCTCGTGGGCAAATGCCGCGTCTAACAAACTGCATGTATAATCATGTTTCGGCTGTGACAACACATGTGAAGTGAGACCAAACTCCAATACTCTACCATAACGCATTACCAGCAGTCGATGGGCAAGCGCCCTAATAACAGCGAGGTCGTGCGAAATAAAAAAATATGTGAGGTTTCGTTTTCTCTGAAGGTTCAACAATAGATCAATTATTTGCTTTTGCACGGATACATCCAATGCACTTGTAGGTTCGTCCAGTACCAAAAGTTGAGGTTCAATAACTATGGCTCTGGCGAGAGAAATCCGTTGTCTTTGACCACCGGAAAACTGATGTGGATATCGTTCAAGATGTTCCTCAGCTAACCCAACTTCTTCCATTACATCCCTACATTTTTTTTTCTTATCCAAAATAGTCATCGAAGGAAAATGTAAAGTCAGTCCTTCTTCAAGTATTTCCGAGATTGTCATACGTGGCGACAGGGAGGAAAACGGGTCTTGAAAAACCATCTGTATTTTTCTGCGTAATTTAAAAAGATCACGTTTCCGCATAGCAGAGTACTCTTCACTACCAAATCGCAAAGTTCCAAAACTATTCCCAGGAAAAAGCCGAAGCAACGCCATCCCGAGGCTTGTTTTACCAGACCCCGATTCTCCCACTACCCCGAGTGTTTCTCCTTTATAAATAACGAAACTTTGATCTGAAACAGGATAAATTTTTTTAGAAGTCAGGAACCCTTTTTTTATTTTATAAGAACACGAAATATTGCGAGCCTCTAATAATACATCCCTTTTTTGGTAAGGTGCATTTAAAGCGGTTGGTCTACTGTTTAACAATAATTTCGTATATGCATGCTGTGGCTTCGCAAACAATTTTTCCTTTGCTTCACACTCAATCATTTCTCCATTTTTCATGACTCCAACCCTCTCGGCAAAGCTTTCAACAAGCGGTAGATCATGAGTAATCAGAAGAATTGACATCTGTTTTTTTGCCTGGATTGAGTAGAGTAATTCCATAACTTGCTGACGTATTGTCACATCTAAAGCAGTGGTCGGTTCATCTGCAATCAAGAGCTCCGGTTCACAAGCTAACGCCATTGCTATAAGGATCCTCTGTCTTTGTCCACCAGATAATTCATGCGGATAACATTGGGCCCGCCTCGAGGGCTCATCAATACCAGTCAACTCTAACAGTTCAAAAACTTTATCATTTCTTTTCTCTGTACTTAACTCGGTGAGTTGGTTGAGAGCTTCGGAAATCTGATCGCCAACTGTATAAACTGGGTTTAAAGCACTCATTGGTTCCTGGAATATCATGGATATTTTCTTACCACGGATCGTCCTTATATCTGTATCTTCTGAAAGAAGGTTTATACCATTCCAATAGATTTTTCCTTCAGTGGTTGCTTCTGGCAAGAGTCTCAAAACACTCATTGCTGTAACACTCTTGCCTGAGCCAGATTCACCAACCAACGCAAATCTTTCACCTTTTCTAACCTTAAAATTCAAGTTATCAACGACAGTGACTGTGTTTTCTTTATTTTTAAACTTTAGCGAAAAATCTACAAATTCAAGCATTAATTTATTTTCCTTGTATCCAAAGAGTCTCTCAGCCCTTCCCCTACGAATACCAATAAAATTAGCGACGAAACTAGCACAACAAAAGTACTTAAAGAAATCCACCATGCGTCAAGGTTTGCCTTGCCCTGTGCCAACAATTCTCCTAGGCTGGGCGTACTAGAGGGAACACCCAGTCCAAGGAAATCTAAGCTGGTTAATGCTAAAATCGCACCGCTCATTCGAAATGGAAGAAAAGCTATGACAGGGGTCAAACTATTAGGTAATACATGTCGCGTTATAATTTTTCTACTAGTCAAACCAATCGCTTTTGCTGCCATAACATACTCTAAATTTCTATTCCTTAAAAACTCAGCTCGAACGTAATCAGATAACCCCATCCAACCGAATAACGACAGAATAGCTAGCAATATCAATAAGCCAGGTTCGAATATGGAGGCCAAAATAATCAAAAGATATAACTCCGGGATAGCTCCCCATACTTCGATAAACCTTTGAATAAAGAGGTCTGTTTTCCCAGCAAAGTATCCCTGTATGGCTCCCATAAGTACACCTATAACTACTCCTATGATCGTTAACGAGATCCCAAAAAGAACAGAAACACGAAATCCATAAATTAGTCTTGCCAAAACGTCTCTTCCCCTATCATCTGTACCAAGAAGATTAACGGAAGACGGTGGGGCAGGATTTGGAAAGGGTGAAAAGTAATTAATGGTATTGAAACTATATCTGTTTATTGGGTAAATACCCCAGTCACTATCATTTTCTAACAACTCAACGATGTAAGGGTCTAAATAATCCGCTGGTGTTTCAAAATCTCCTCCGAAGTCAGTCTCTGGATATTCAGTAATTAGTGGTATGAAAATCTTACTGTCAAAGCTAAAGATTATTGGCTTATCATTCGAAAATACCTCTGCAAACAAACTGAAGAAAAAGAAAAAGCTGAATATTATCAAGGAGAAATATGCTCTACGATGGCTTTTAAATCTTTTCCAAATTCGTTTTGCTGGAGAGATTGTAGTTTTTTCTGTCAAAGTCTAACCTTCCTCGAATTTCACCCGGGGATCAACAAAAACATATAAGAGATCATTGATTAATTTTGCCACCAAAGCAATCAAGGAGAAAAAAAATAAAGTTCCCATCACCACAGGGTAATCACGCTTAATAACTGACTCGTAGGAAAGTAACCCTAACCCATCGAGAGAAAATAAGGTTTCTACCAAAAGAGCACCAGTAAAAAATGCACCAACAAACGCTGCAGGAAATCCAGTTATTATAGGAATCAGTGCATTCCTCAAGACATGTTTATACAAAACCAAACTTTCTTTTAAACCTTTCGCACGAGCAGTCTTAACATATTGTTTATTAACCTCCTCTAATATCGTATTTTTAGTCAACATAGTGAGCGTTGCAAAACTCCCGATTACCAGACAAGTAAGTGGTAAAACAAGGTGCCAAAAGTAATCCAATACTTTATATAACATACTCATATTTTCCCATCCTTCGCTAGTTAGACCTCTCAGAGGGAAAAGCTGTAGAAAACTTCCCCCCCCAAAAAATACTAGCAGAATTACTCCCAATACAAATCCCGGGATGGCGTATCCAATGATAACTGCTAAACTGGTGAGAATATCAAAAGACGACCCGTGACGGACAGCCTTAGCTATTCCCAACGGAAGAGAGACAAGATAAGTTATAAAAAAGCTCCATAAACCCAAACTAATAGAGACGGGTAATTTTTCCTTCATCAATTCCCACACATCCTTGTTGTAAAAGAAACTTTCTCCCAGATCAAATCGTAAAAAACCAATTATCATTTCAATAAATCTCTGGTGGGCAGGTTTATCAAATCCATATAGTTTTTTGATTTCATCTAATCGGTCTTCGTCGAGTCCGACTCCTCCCCTGTAAATATTACTGCCGGAACTTTGCCCAATTTCGGTTCCTGTGGTTGAACCAGGGGTTGAAACACCAGTGTTTATACCTCCAAAGGAAGCGTTATCTCCTTCCAACATTCTCACCATTTGCTCGACCGGTCCTCCAGGCACAAACTGAATAATTACGAATGTAATTGCAAGTATCCCTATCAAGGTTGGAATCATCAAAAGAAGGCGCTTAAGAATATATAAAAGTAACGACGAGTTCATCTTTGTGATTCACCCCACCACCATGTTGAGAAAGCCCAAATTTCCGAGCCATAGTAGAGGGGTAGTGTTTTAGGTCTTGAAATTCTGGAATCATAGGACACCCGATGTACGGTATTGTGCCAATGTGGAATTACGTAATATTCATTCAGTAGCACACGATCGAGCAATCTACTAGCAGTAACCAGCTCTCGTCTATCATCCGCCTTTATTATTCGAGCGATGAGTAGATCCACAAGCGGGTCTTTGACTCCAATATAGTTTCTGGAGGCTTTTTGATCAGCAGAAATCGATGAATACCGATTAAACAACTCGTTCCCTGGATTTTGCCCTGATAGGTACCAATGGACAAGCATATCGTAATCAAAATTGTCAATCCGTTGTTTATAGAGAGATAAATCGGTAACCCTGGTCTTTAAAAAAATGCCGAGTTTTGTAAGATTCCTTGCGAACGGGGCAACTACCCTCTCCCAACCTCTCGTATCCAACAGAATTTCGAACTCAAAAATATCACCTTGATCATTTTGCAAACGCCCATTTTTTACAAACCAACCCGCCTCCTCTAACAAAAGTCTCGCCCGTTTTAAATTATTTCGCAATGCGTTTTTTTCTAAATTAGACGGAGGCAAAGGAACAACATCAAGCAAACCTGGATTAAACGTCGCATCGGACTCTTTCACCAATTCAGCCAACAGCTTTATCTCAGATTCAGATGGGAAACCTACAGCAGACATAGCTGTGTTCGTGAAAAATGAATATGACCTTTTGTATTGACCATAAAAAAGTTGTCTGTTCATCCATTCGAAATCCATTGCAAGGTAAATAGCTTTCCTTACACGAAAATCGGAGAACTTGGTTTTGCGAGTATTGAAGATATAACCTTGCATCCCTGCAGGGTTACTGTTTTTTAGTTCTTCTTTTATCTTTTCTCCGCTGGTAAACGATTTTCCCTTGTAAGACCTCGCCCAAATTTTTGATGTATTTTCATGAATAAAATCAAACTCCCCGGCCTTGAAAGCCTCAAGCCTCGCAAATGCATCCTTGTAATATCTAAAACTAATAGTCGAAAAATTAAATTGATTTTTCCTCACTGGATGATTTTTTGCCCAATATTCTTCTCTCTTTTCAAACCAAATACCTTTACCCAATTCAATCTTTTTGATTTTGTAAGGGCC
>MDTG01011291.1_pt1 | contig 10263 bp, 11 predicted proteins | sample 811421 | NCBI WGS metagenome assembly MDTG01 (sample SAMN05326645, study PRJNA326480) | marine metagenome | isolation source: seawater | place: Pacific Ocean: South East | collected 2011 | reverse complement strand
ATGTTGAGCTAATTACCTCTCCCTTGACTGATCTCTGCATATCAGTAACTTCTTCTGGTCTCTCATCAATTAGTAAAACAATAAGTTTAGCATCTGGACTATTTGTAGTTATAGCATTTGCTATTTTCTGCATTATTATTGTTTTACCTGTAAATGGTTGTGCAACAATTAATTGTCTTTGTCCTTTCCCCAGAGGTGCAATAATATCAATTATTCTCTCAGTATTATCTGGCATTGGTTTTTCTTGCTCAAGTCTAAATCTAGCCTCAGGATATAAAGGGGTTAAATCTTCAAAATTCACTCTATTTCTTACTAGATCAGTTTCTTGACCATTTATCTTATTTATTTTGGTTATAGCAAAATATCTTTCACCTTGTTTAGGAGCTCTTATTTCTCCTTCAACACTATCTCCTGTTCTCAAACTAAACTTCTTAATTTGTGAAGGAGATATATAAATATCATCAGGCCCTGGTAAATAATTTGATTCAGAAGATCTTAAGAAACCAAAACCATCTTGCATTATTTCTATAACTCCTAAGCCTGTAATTATTTCACCTCCTTCAGCAATAGCCTTCAATATTGAAAACATAAGATCTTGTTTTCTTAATGATGATGGATTTTCAATACCGATTTCATCAGCTTGTTTTAAAAGCTGTTCAGGGTCTTTGCTTTTAAGTTCTTGTAAGTTCATAATTGGATGAGAATGTATTTGAATGAATTTTTTTATTACAAAATATCTCTTATAATGTCAAAATAAATAATTATAATATATATATTTATATAGTTGTTGTATTTGTAGTGTGAATAATAACAATTATAATTTACCTCAATAATTTACAGATTTAGTCAACAACAAATAAAACAATTAGCATGGTTATAAAAGGCTGAATAAAAAAAAATACCCTTATATAACAACAAGGTTTTTTGTCATTTTTCTTAACAAGCTGTTAATTAAAATTGGAAAAAAATATATCAACAGGCGCTGTATATATGCCAATCTTTAAAATAACCTGTTAATGTTTCTAGTTTACTAAATAACAAAAAAACAAATAATTTTTAAAATATCTAATAATGTTTATAACTATACAAATTATGAACAGCTTAATTAACAAAAAATTTATTCTTGCTAGCTCTAGTAAATCGAGAAGAAAAATTCTTAAGCAATCTGGCTTAAGTTTTCAAAGCATTAAGCCAAACTGCAGTGAAGAAGATTTAAAAAAAACACTCCTAAACAAAAAAATCAAACCAAAAGACTTTGCAATGGAATTATCATTTAACAAATCGTTAAGCATTAGCAAAATACATAAAACCAAATATGTAGTGGGTTGTGATACCCTAATATCATTCAATGACAAAATAGTTGATAAGGCAAAAACTATTAAACATGCAGAAAAGAAACTTTTAATGATGTCTGGTAAAAAACATAAAATAATTTCAGCTGTAACAATATGTAAAAATGGTAAAAAGTTGTGGCAAGATAGTGATACATCTGAAATAAAAATTAGAAACATAAACATAAAAGAAATTAGAGCCTATCTAAAGATGTGTGGTAAACAAATCTTAAATAGTGTCGGTTGTTATCAAATTGAGGCCCTTGGACCTCTTATAATAGAAGAAACAAAAGGAGACTTTTTTAATATAATGGGTCTTCCGCTTTTTAAACTTCTTAAACACCTATCAAAGCTCAAATGAAGCAATTTTTTGTAATAGGAAACAGAACCTCAAAAAGTCTTTCACCGGCTATTTTCAACTATTGGTTTGCTAAATATAAAATTCAAGCACGCTATTATTATATTGAAACAAAAGAAAAAGATTTTGATAAAACCATTGTAAAGGAACTTAAAAACAAAGATGTTTTTGGTATTAATGTTACAATTCCCTACAAAGAGAAAATAATAAAACACTTGGATACACTCGATAAACACTCAAAGTATATTGGGGCAGTAAACTGTATTACAAACACTAAATATAAAAAAAAAGGATCAAACACCGATTGGTCAGGTTATTATAAAACACTACCTAAGGGATTTAATTTAAAAAAAAGCAACATAATAATAATAGGGTATGGAGGTGCAGCCCAAGCGATACACTACTCAATACTAAAAAATGGAGCAAAAAAAATAAAGATTTTTAATAGAACAAAAAAAAGAGTTAAGTTTTCTAACAAAATTAAATACACATTAAACCTAAAAACAATCAATGAACATTTGGGAAGCTCTGACCTTATTATTAATACTGCTCCTAAAAACTTAATTAAAAAACATGATCAAAAAAAAATTGGCAAACAAACTATTTTGAGTGATATTGTATATAAGCCAAAAATAACTACTTTTTTAAAACAATTTCCAGATAACAAAAAAATATTTGGAATCACAATGTTGCTTGAGCAAGCTATTCTGAGTTTTAAAATATGGTTCGGTTTTGCTCCCAAGGTTGACAAAAAGCTTTTGGGTATTTTAAACAGGCTTATTAAATGACAAAAATAGTTGGGATAACAGGTGGTTTTGGATCTGGAAAGTCAACTCTTTCAAAAACTTTGATACAAAAAGGATTTGTTGTTTTTGACTCAGATAAAACTGTTAAGAAAATTTATGATAAACCAACAAAAAAATTTATAAAACACTTAGTATCCATTGGGCTAGCTAAATCTATCAAAGGAAACTCAATAAGCAAAAAATATATATCAAAGATTATTTTTAATAATTATCTAATTAAAAAAAAACTAGAAGAATACATATTTGATATTGTCAGAAGAAAAAGAAATTTATTTATAAAAAAAGAAAAAAAGAAAAAAACCAAAACCATCTTTTTAGATATCCCACTTCTGTTTGAAAACAAACTTGATTATTTGTTTGATACAATTGTCTGCGTAATAACAAAAAGAGATACGAGGTACAAAAGAATAAAAAAGAATAAAAAAATTAGTTATTCGTTATTCAACAAAGTATTGAGATCACAAACATCTGATATTATTAGAAAAAAAAGAGCACACAAAATATTACACAATAACTCATCAAAGAAAAATTTTTTGATTAAAATTGATAGATTTGCTACTAATTTTAAAAAATGAGAGAAGTTGTTTTAGATACTGAAACTACCGGATTGAGCTACAAATCAGGAGACAGAATAATTGAAGTTGGCTGTGTAGAGTTAGTTAATTATGTTCCAACAGGTAACTCCCTCCAGTTTTTTTGCAATCCGAACAGAAAAATTACTGATGGGGCTAAAAAAATTGTTGGAATATCAGATAAATTTTTGGAAAAACAAATGCCATTTTCTGATCAATATAAGAGTTTTTTAAACTTTATCAAAAAAGACACTTTAGTAATTCACAATGCTGATTTTGATCTTGGTTTTTTAAACAACGAGTTGTCACTTGTAGGCGAACCGAGTTTGGACAATAGTGTAGTTGATACAGTTGAGCTTGCAAGAAGTGTATTGAACACAAGAATAGCCAACCTTGATTATTTATGTAGAAGGTTTAATATTGATCTATCAGACCGTGATTTTCATGGAGCTTTATTAGACTCTCAACTTTTAGCAGCGGTTTACCTTGAGTTAAGGGGTGGAAAACAGTTTTCAATGGATTTAGAAAATGTTGTTACAAAAGAAGAAAAAACAAGAGTTATCAATGCAAATACTGAAAAAACCAAAACAATATCACTAAATCAACTACAATATAGTGAACACAAAAAGATGTTATTAAAAATAAAAAACCCAATTTGGAAAAAATTTGACTATTAAATTTTAAAAAAGTTATTATATGTTTTTGTATGCTTTATGGTGATTTACAGTTTTTTGATATAATTCTATTTGCAGCAATTGCTGTTTTTCTAATATACAGACTTAGAAGTGTTTTAGGGAAAAGAACAGGATATCAAAAAAGCAATTTAGATAATAAAAAACCAACTAAAACAGAAACAAAAGACAAAAATTCAATACCTTCACTAATGGATAATGAAATAAAGCTTGAAGCAATTTATAAAAATATTGATAATTTTGACCATAAATCTTTTCTAGAAGGTGCTAAGAAGGCATTTGAAATAATAATTACTGCTTTTAATAATGGGGACAAGAAAACATTAAAAGACCTTGTTTCCCCAGACGTATACAATGCCTTTGATAAGGCAATTAACGACAATCAAAACAATCCAGCATCACAATTTTACTCTCTAGTTATTGACAGTATTGAAAACGCCAAAGTTGAGAATGGTAAAATATCTATATCTATAAACTTCATTAGTGAACAAATGCTAAATAATGATGAGGGATCTATTGTTAAAAATAAAGATACCTGGACATTTGAGAAGCCAGTTAAATCAACTAGCCCAAAGTGGACTTTAACACAAACATAAAATTGTTGTTTGACAAATTAAAAAAAAGAATAAAAAAAAATGAGGGATTTTCAATCAAACCATATAAAGATCAATTAGGTAAATACACCATAGGATACGGACACCTTATAAAGAAAGAAGAAAAAAAATACTTTAACCAACGCTTTCAAAAAAAATACTTTGAAAAAGTTTTTGATTTAGATTTCCAAAAAGCTCAAAACGAATACCTAAAATTTTTTTTTAATACAAAACACAAAATCAACGAAAAAGAGCTTTTAATAGAAATGTTATTTCAGTTAGGACCACAGGGTGTTTCTAAGTTTAAAAAAATGTTATTTTTTTTAAACAAAAAACAAAAATACATGACTTGCCTTGAGATGATGGACAGTCTTTGGTACAAACAAACACCTAACAGAGTAGTAGATTTAATTAGAAACTATATTAAAGACTAATGAATGATGATATTTTCTTAAAAAAGATGAAAGGCGTAAAGCCTCTTAGTAAGGACGATATTGTTGTAAAGAAACTAACAAAAAATAAACAAAATAAAGAACTCAAATTAAATAAAAAAGAACAAGAAGAAAAAGAAAATATAAAAGAGCAAACAAAAACGATCATAAAAGACACCAAGTTTGAGCTCTCTTTTGGTGATATAAACAAAGATCTTAAAAGAGGTAAAATTAAAATAGACAGAAGAATAGATTTGCATGGATACAGCTTAATAAAAGCTCATAAAAAATTCACAGAAGAGGTAATTAAAGCTTTTGAACAAAACAAAAGATGTATGCTAATAATCACAGGTAAGGGAAATTATAAAAAAAACATTGATGACACTAACCCCACACCCAGGCTTTTTTATGGAAAAATAAAAAACTCAATTATTGATTGGATTGGAAACAAAGAACTTAAAAACTACGTTTTAACCTATCAAAATGCAGGTATTGAGCACGGTGGAGATGGGGCAATATTTGTTTATTTAAGAAAAAAGAGGTTTTAATTTTTCTCTAAATTGAAAACTCTATTTTTAAAGTAAATTTTTATCTTCTTTGGAAATAGATAATTTTTCTCTAGTTCAAATTCAATCTTTTTAAGATCATTTCTTTTGTGATCCGCCCAAATATTTTTATAATTTTTGATTGTTATTATAACCTTTTCATTTGTAGCGCCTATATTTTTTTTCATAGTATAAATTCTTCTTCCATCTATTGTGTTTGCCTCTTTGGCTCCGCTTAAGATATTAATAAACGAAGTGATCGGATCAAAATAATTAAATAAAACCTTTATATCGAGCCTTGCCATCTCTTCCTCTTTTGGATTTTGTTGAATATCAATTAAATTATTATTGAAGCCTATATTAATTATCTTCTGTTTTTTTTTAACTTTCCAAAACTGGCTGTATTTCTCTGACTTAAAGAGACCCTCTACTATAATACCGTTTGATAGATATTTACCTTCAAAACTGTATAGTGATGACAAAAGGCCTGAGTCCCTAAGTTCAATCTGTGTTTCATATTTATTTTCTTGAGTACTTAATAACCAATTAAATTCTCCAATTTTAATTCCAGTCGTTTTTACGACATAGTTAGACTCAAATTTTTTAGCACCCGCACCGGAAGATACAACAATAAGAAAAAGTATAACTATTTTAATTGAACAGAACCTCATAAACACCAACTTCTTTTTTTATAAATGCATACTCAGGCACAACTATTTTATTTGTAACAAAATTATTTTCCAAGTATTTAATATCATCAAGAGATCCTATTAAAATAAAATTCTTATTCATTTTCTTTTCTAGTGCTGAGGAAATTTTAAAATGATTTGTTATTTTTGTATTTTCTTCATATGGCATGTGAAGTCTAACATTTTTGTTTTTAAGAATATAACCCATGTTTGCAAATAAAAGTCGATCAGACACCACAATATTTTCTATATTATTATTATGTCCTTTTAAGTATATATTTTGTGAAAATTCACTTATTCCACTTATTCTATTGAATAAAGTTGAGGGATAATTAATTCCTATTAGTAAGAAAAATATAAAACAAAAAACGAAATTGAAAATAATGTTAACCCTTTGAATTATTAAATTCGTAATACCAGTATACAAAAATACATATAATGATATTAGTGCAGGAGCCGCCCAATTTGCATTAGCTCTAACAACAATCGCTTCAATAAAAACAATAAGAATTATTGGCAATGAAAATACAAGCATGAGTTTTTGGTATTGGTTAATATTTATATTAGTAAAATTAACAATATTCCCTAAAAATAAAAAAGGACCTAACATTAATATTTGTGCACATAAAAAAATTAAACCTCTAACAATGTCATAATCAATATTTTGTAAATTAGCATTATCGGATGTGTGTATGAATGTTACCCAGTTAGTATTAAGGTTCCAAATTACGTTAGGCAAAGAGATAATGATTATACAAAAAAAACTTATAAAGAAACCAAAATAATGACCTAATAGTATTTTTCTAAATTTAGTATCTGAAAAAATATAAACTAAAATACAAATTATAAAATATATAGCAGCATATTTTGACATAAAAGCTAAGCCAAGAAAAATACCTAATAAGAAAAAATTTTGAACTCTTTGAAATTTAATGACTTTTACCAATTCATTTAATGAGAGCGTCCAAAAAAGCAACAAAGTTAAGTCAGTGCTAATAATAAAAGATGAAAAAGAAACCCCAGGGATAAATAAAAATAATAATGCACAGGAAATAGAATTGCTTTTACTTAAATCAATACTTTTACATAAATTATAAATTGCCCACGAGGTTCCGAGGTAAATAATTGATGGCAATAACTTTAAACTAACATAACTATCACCAAATATTTTTGAATAGACACCAATAACCCAAGCTAAAAATGGTGGTTTTGAAAAATACCCATAATCAAAATTATTGGACCAAAGCCAATACTGCGCTTCATCACCAAAAAAATCATAATTGGTAGTATTAATTGAGATAATTTTTATTAAGAATAAAAATATTATTAAAGTAAATAAAATTCTATTACCCATACTTCTTATTGAAAACTTTATAAATTAGTAAATTTATAGATATCACTATAATACCTGAAAAAACAACATCGCTGAAAAAATGACCACCCGCCATTATTCTTATAATGCCTAATGATGATCCAAATACCAAACTAGAATAAAGATAAAAATTATTCTTAGTAATAAAATATAAAATTATAATAGCAAAACCAACTGATGCGTCACCAGATACAAAAGAACAGTTAGTTTCGCAGCCTTTGCTTATTTGATACCAGGGAGTAAAAGCCTTGTTACCATTAAAAATTAAGACATCTTCAGGCCTCGCCCTTCCCCAGAAATTTTTTAAAATTAAATTTATAATTATACCAACTGATATAGCTTGTGATATCCAGATCAAAATGATCTCTTTGTAAGAAAATTTATATCCAAAAAAAACTATTTCAAATCTTAAGTACTTACCAATCAACGGCACAACCAAAATATAAATCAATAATATTGGTAGTAAAATTTCACGAAATAATAAAGACAGGGTATCAAAACTTTGTAAAAAAAACTGAGAACTTCCATAGTAGAATAGTCCAGAAATATATACATCAAGAGTTGGCCCGACCGTTACTAGAAGAGCTAATCCTAACAAAATAATCATCGAGTGATAGAGCTGGCTATCATCTTTAAAATAAATTTTGCTAAACAAATATTTTTCATAATTTCTTTTTAGAAAAATATTTAGTATATTAAAAATTATCAACGCCAAGAGTCCTCCGGCAACAACATCAGTAAAAAAATGTGCACCAACAAAAACTCTACTAATTGCAATCGTAAATCCAAAGACTAAAAAATAATATTTTAATTTTGGAAATACTGTAGAAAAGATTAAACAAAGTATAAAAATTGTTGATGAATGACCTGATGGATACGAATGAAAATTTGAGTTAGTAGTAAAAAAGCTGAAATTAAATCCTTCTTCAATAACCGTATAGTTTGGTCTGTGCCTTCCAATCAAATGCTTTAGAATTTGTGTTATTATTCCTGTTGCTAATAAATAAATAATACAAGAGACAAAAAAATTAACTTTTTTATCTATATAATTTAAATTCACTAATTTAATTTTTTTATTAATAGTTAAAATAATTAAAAAAAATAAAAATAAACCAAAATACCAACTCGAATCCCCCAATCTTGTAATGTTTTTAAAAAACCCCTCAATAACATCTGAATAATTATCATTCTTGAAATCTAAAAATACATTTTTAACAAATATATCTAAACTACTTGAATAGAATACAAATAAAGTAAGTATAAAAAAACCAGCTATTTGGTATTTTATTTTATTAACAATGCTCATTTTTAACTTAGTAAAGAATTAACTGAGCTTTATAATATAAATTTTGATAAGTCCTGACTTTTAATTAATTCACCAAGGCTATTTTCAACATATTCCTTATTAATTATTATTTTAGTAGGACCTATGTCGGAGGCTGTAAAGCTAATTTCTTCTAATAGTTTTTCCATAACTGTATGAAGCCTCCTAGCACCTATATTTTCTACATTTTGGTTAATTTCAGTTGATAGTGTTGCTATCGTTTCTATTCCACCATCTTCAAATTCTAAATCAACCTTTTCTGTTCCAAGTAAACCTTTGTACTGTTTAATTAAACTATTTTGGGTTTCGGTAAGAATTAGCCTAAAATCTTCTTTGTTCAAGCTATCTAACTCAACTCTTATAGGAAGCCTACCCTGTAATTCAGGAAGCATATCAGATGGTTTGGATAAGTGGAAAGCACCAGATGCAATAAACAAAATATAATCAGTTTTTACAACACCATGTTTTGTAGTTACCGCAGTTCCTTCAATAAGCGGCAACAAATCTCTTTGAACACCTTCCCTCGAAACATCTGCTCCAGATCTATCACTTCTTGAAGTAATTTTGTCTATTTCATCTATAAACACAATTCCATTTTGCTCAACGTCTTCTAACGCCCTGGAATTTATTTTATCTTGATCAAGTAGCTTTTCAGTTTCTTCATTTAATAAATAAGCATGAGATTCTTTTACTGACATTTTTTTTAATTTTTTTTGTGCTCCAAAGCCCTTACCAAGAACATCCCCTAAATTTATCATACCCATTTGTGATCCAGGCATTCCAGGTATGTCCATTGTAGGTAGATTTAGACTTGAATTTGCAGATACAGGTATCTCAACCTCTTTATCATTTAAGATTCCTGATCTAAGTTTTGTTCTAAAATTATCTCTTGTTGCAGGAGTAGAACTTTTTGAAACAAGCACATCAAGTATTCTTTCTTCAGCATTTTTTTCTGCTTTGGCCTTTACCTCTTTACCCATTTGAATTTTGGTTTTTGTTATACTTATTTCAACAAGATCACGTATTATTTGTTCTACATCTCTTCCAACATAGCCGACCTCAGTAAATTTAGTTGCTTCAACTTTGATAAAAGGAGCGTTCGCAAGCTTTGCTAATCTTCTTGATATTTCAGTTTTACCACAACCAGTTGGACCAACCATTAAGATGTTTTTTGGAACAATCTCTTCTTTTAAGCTTTCATCTAATTGTTTTCTTCTCCATCTATTTCTAAGAGCCACAGCCACAGCTCTTTTTGCTTTATTCTGTCCAATAATGAACTTATCTAATTCAGAAACTATCTCTCTAGGACTAAAGCTTGATTCCACTTTACAACTCTATTGTTTCGGAAATAATGTTGTGATTAGTATATATACATATATCTGCAGCTATATTTAATGACTCAATAGCAATTTGTTTTGCATCCATGTTAGTATTATTCATTAATGCTTTGGCAGCACTATTTGCGTATGGACCCCCAGACCCTATTGCTAAGATTCCATCATCAGACTCAATTACATCACCAGTTCCCGACAACAACAAACTTACATCCT
>MDTG01058917.1_pt1 | contig 10264 bp, 6 predicted proteins | sample 811421 | NCBI WGS metagenome assembly MDTG01 (sample SAMN05326645, study PRJNA326480) | marine metagenome | isolation source: seawater | place: Pacific Ocean: South East | collected 2011 | reverse complement strand
TGTTTAAATAATGATTCTTTAATGCTTGTTGGATTATATAGTGAAAAGGCTAGAGAATATATAACACAAATTAAAAATAAAATTAATGAACTAAAACTTCAATCTGATTATAAAAATATCATTAAATTTAGAAAAGATTTAATTGAGAATAATAATGATCAATGGAATGATATTAAAGATAGTCCAGATTTTTATACTGTAAGCGGGGTAAGAGATTTATTATTTCATGTTGTAGAACATAGATTTACAATTAATGAAATAAAAGAATATTTAGATAAACTGGGTTTAGTCTTTCTAGGATTTGAAGATCAGTTGGTTAAAGAAAATTTTAAAAAAATTCATAAAAATAAAGTTGATTTATATAATCTTGATAAATGGGAAGAATATGAAAAATTTAATCCCAGAATTTTTGCAGGAATGTATCAATTTTGGTGTCAAAAGGTTATATAAAATTCTTATTTATAATTATATAGGCTAGTATATTTTTATTTAGACAAAATCAAAAATGAAGCATTTAATATTTATTGTAGCTTATAACCATGAAAATTTTATTGAAAAAGTTTTAGAAAGACTTCCTAAAAGTATTTTTTTAGAAGATTATGAAATTCTAATTGTTGACGATGCTTCAATTGATAAAACGTTTCAAATAGCAAAAGAATGGTCAAAAAATAACAAGAAAATAAAAATTAGAATTTTAAAAAATATACAAAATTATGGTTATGGAGGTAATCAAAAAATTGGAATGCAATACGCAATAAAGTATAATTTTGATAATCTAATTTTATTACACGGTGATGGACAATATGCACCGGAAATTTTACATGAATTATTAAAATATCATATTTATAAAAAAGCAGCGTTAACTTTAGGATCTAGGATGATACATAAGAAAAATGCATTAAAAGGAAATATGCCTTTATATAAATTTGTTGGTAATATTATTTTGACAAAATTACAAAATTTTATTCTTCAAACAAAACTAAGCGAGTTTCATACAGGATATAGAATTTATTCTGTTAAAAATTTAAAATATTTAAGATTTGATTTAAATACTAATAATTTTCATTTTGATACTGAAATAATAATTCAACATTTATCAAAAAATTACAAAATTGCGGAATTTGCTATTCCAACTTATTATGGAGATGAAATTTCTTATGTTAATGGATTGCATTATGCTTTTAATATTATTAAAGAAAGTTGTTTATATAGATTACAAAATTTAGGAATTTTTCACCAAAATAAATATGGTAATAAGTTAGAAAATTATGAGGATAAGTCTACTTTTTTTTCTACACATTCTGTAACTATAAAAGAAATAAAAGAAAATTCATCAATAATTGATTTAGGCAGTTCAGAAGGAAAATATTTGCAATTATTAAAAAAACATAAAAATTGTTTCGTCAAATCTGTTAATAAATACCGAAATAAAATTAGCAAATTAATAGATAAAAATGAAACTTTAGATCTAAATAATAAAATACCAAGTGATATAAATAAATATGCCTACGTTCTTATATTAGATGTCATTGAACACTTAAAAGAACCAGAAAGTTTTGTAAAAAATCTTCATGAGAATTTAAAACAAAATCAAAAAATTATTGCATCTACTGGAAATATTTCATTTTTTGTAATGAGGTTAATGTTACTGATTGGTTTTTTTAATTACGGTGACAGGGGTATTCTTGATAAAACTCATACGAGACTATTCACTTTTGGTTCATTCAAGAATTTATTTAAAGATTATTTTGAAATAGAGAAGGTAATTGGAATCCCAGCTCCTTATCCTCTTGCAATAGGTAATAATTTTTTTTCAAAAATACTAATATGGATGAATATTTTTTTTATTAAAATATCTAAATCATTATTTTCATATCAAATGATTTTAATTTTAAGACCTAAAACATCGTTAAAAAATATTTTAGATGAGACAATAAATTATACTAAATCAATAAAATGATATTTAACTTCACAATATTTAGTACTTACATTTTATTACTATTCATAAGCATATTAGGCTACGGATTAATTTTCAATAAATATATAAATATACAATATTTTCATTCTAATAAATTGAATATAGGAGAAATTGGATTTTTTGCATTACCAATATTGATCCCAATTTCCATAATTACTAATTTTTTTTTTAAAATAAATTATTTAGTAGCATCTATAATTTTTATAATTGGTTTAATATTATTTTTTTTGGAAATAAAATCTAAGAAAAATTTTTTAAAAATATTGGTTTCAATTTTATTTTTATTTATATTAATTCCATATTTTTGTTTATCATCACATCATGATGATTTTTATTATTATCATTTACCTTATTTAAATATTATACAAAATTCTAAAATTATTTTTGGTTTAGTAAATTTAAATACTGTTTTGGCATATCCACAAAATTTATGGTTTAATGTTTTTTCTTTATTTAGACTACCCGTTATAGATTTTAATGGAATCCAAGCACTTAATGGTATTTTTACACTATTTTTTATAATATTTTGTTACGAAAATTTTAAAAATACTAAATTAATTAAACTTAAAATTATTAATTTAACTTTTCTCATTTTTATATTTGTTCTTTTTTCAAGACTAAAAGATCACGGTGCTGAAATAATACCACAATTCTTAATGTTAGTTAGTAGTTATTATTTATTTGTTTTACTATTTGACAAAAGTATTAATAAAAATGAATACATCGCAAAAATAATACTGATTTTTACTTGTGCAATATTGTTGCGTCTTAGTTCAATTATCTTACTACCATTTATATTTTATATATTTTTAATCAATTTTAATAATATGCTGAATTTCTTAAAAAATATTAGATTTGTACTAATAGTTATAATCTTAGTATCTTTAGTTTTAATAAAAAACTTTATAAATAGTGGGTGCATGGTTTATCCACTAAGCTTTACATGTTTTAAACAAGAGAAAGTAAGTTGGTCAATTGATAGAACTATTCCAAAGATAAACGAAAACGTTATTCTTTCATACACTCGTGGCTGGATGATATACGCTAAAGAAAATACTGATGGAGCTAGCAAATTTATATTTAATCCAACTAATAAACTTCTTAGTCACAAAGAATATTTAAACAACGGACCTAAATTTTGGCTCAAATATTGGTTTAAGGACCCTGATATTATCAGAATCACTAATATGTTTCTTGTTGGTCTATTTATTTTAATTTGTTTGTTTTTAACTAATTTAAAGAATCTAAGTTTTAAATATCAAAATTTATTTCAAAGAAATACAAATTTTGCCTTTTTATTTATTATTTTATCGATCTTATTTTGGTTATTTTTTTCAACTCCATCAACAAGATATGGTGGGTATGCAATTTTTATTAGCTTAATAGCTCTATTAATATCACAAATATCAAATTCTATTTTTAGTAATAATTTTAATATTTATAAAGCTCATTTTTTTGTAATTACACTTAGTTTAATATTTTTTTATACAAAAAATTTACAGAGAATTAATTCCGATTATGTTGACCTACCATGGCCTAAAGAAGAAATATTAATAAAAGATGTTGATTATACATCAACAATATTTGATGGTGAAAGAATTAATCTTAGATTGCCAACAAATAAATTAATTATGGGCAGTTTAAACGAAAATAATAATTATATATTGCACTGTGGTAATATAGAACCATTGTGTACACCAAATAAAAAATTAGGATGCATAAAAAAGATTTATAAAAAATTAAATTACCGTTTTATAATTAATAACAATCAATTTTGTCAAAATTTACATAATCAGCATGCTTTGTATTAATTAATTATCAAGATAGTGTGCCGTATGTGTGTCGAAACATATTTTTTTTGAAAAATTGATAAAGAAAAATCTTAATTAATGGCGGAGAGAGAGGGATTCGAACCCTCGGTAGTATTGCTACTACACACGCTTTCCAAGCGTGCTGATTAAACCACTCTCACATCTCTCCATGTATTTTAATATTGATTTATCATAATAGATTTAATCTATGTACAATATTTTGAGAATTAAAATTTAATGAATTTATCATCTAATTGTTTATTTATTTATTAAGATATAATTTAAGATCTGATATATTTAATATTATTAGTTTTATTTGTTACAACATGAAATATAAACCAGAAATTGATGGACTTAGAGCTCTATCAATTCTATTTGTAATATTTTATCATGCAAAAATTAGTGTAGGTAGTTCTCAGATTTTAGCTGGTGGATTATTAGGTGTTGATATATTTTTTGTAATATCTGGGTATTTAATTACGCTAATAATCCTTAAAGAATATCAAACGACAGATAGCTTTAATATCGTAAATTTTTATAAAAGAAGAATCAGAAGAATAATTCCTGTTTATTTATTTATTATAGGTGTCTCTATTCCATTTGCTTGGTTCATATTACTCCCAAATGACTTAATTGATTACTCAAAATCAATACTATATTCTTTAAGTTTCATATCAAATTTCTATTTCTACTTTGAAAATTTTTCTTATGATAATAATTCTAGTTTATTAAAACCATTCTTGCATACATGGTCATTATCTGTAGAGGAACAGTTTTATTTAATAATTCCATTTTTAATATTATTTTTAATTAAATTTAGAATAAACTTTTTTTTAATATTAATTATTTTATTTTGTGTAAGTTTACTAATATTTTTATTTAATAAAGATATAGCATATAATTTTTACCTTTTACCATCAAGAGCATGGCAAATTATTGCTGGGGCAATAATTGCTTATTCTGAATTAAATAAAAAATTTAATATTTATAGCAATAGAATAAAAAATTTTTTAATATTGACTGGTATATTATTAATTTTAATATCTGGATTATTCTATAATAAATTACCATTTAGCTTTCCCTTAACTAATGTTTTGGTAGTATTTGGTTCATCTCTAATAATTAAATATTCCTATCAAAATAATAAAATTGTAAAAATATTATCTTTTAGAATTTTTACATTCGTTGGCGTAATATCCTATTCTTTATATCTATGGCATTTTCCATTATTTGCTTTCAACAGGAATATTAATGAAAATCAATTAAGTAATTACATATATATATTCCCATTACTTTTAATTTTATCTATATTTACTTATTATTTCATAGAAAAAAAATTTCGTGATCCTAAGTTTAAATTTAAATATATAATTTTCATATTTACACCAATAATAATATCTATAAGTTTTTTCTGCTTTGCTTCTTTAAATAATGGTTTTAAAAATAGAATTAAAGGAAATATTTTTGAAAATATTAATTTTACTATTAATCCTTATGATAAAATCTATAATGAGGAAAACTGTTTAGTAAATAAATATTACAATCATTGTAATTTTACTTATTCAAATGAGAATAAATCAATAATTTTTATTGGTGATAGCCATTTAAGCACTTTAGCTTATGATTTCAAAAAAAGAATAGTTGAGAATAAATTTAACAAAACTTATAATTTTAAATACTATTCCTTATGTCTTTATAATTTCTACCATGATGAAACAAACCAAGAGACTTTATTCTGCAATAAAGATAATAGTATAGGGCTTAAATATGATCATATAAATAAAAATATTAAAGATGGTGATATTATTATTATTGGTGGTTCACTTACAAGATATATTCTAGGTACTAAATTTAATAATGAAAGTGATAAAAATAAAAATAATTTTTTTGAAAATATTACAAGTAGTCAAAAATATATAGATAATCTTCTTACTAATTATTCAAAATCAATTGATAAGCTATTAGAAAAAAATATAAAACTAATAATTATTTATCCTATTCCTGAATTTAATGTAAACCCAGGTTCAGTATTATATCATGAAATAAAATTAAAAAGGGTAAATATAATTAGTAAAGAATATACTGTATTTATAGATTATGAAAAATATAAAGACTGGAATTCATACGCTTTAAATTTTTATAATTCTATTAAACATTCTAATATTTATAAGGTCGATCCATCAAGAGTATTTTGTAATAATTTTATTCCAAAAAAATGCGTTGCTAATGATAAAGACTATTTATTTTACTATGATGACAATCATTTATCTTTAGAGGGATCAAAAATTGTAAATGATCTAATCTTAAAACAAATTGTTGAATTTACAAATTAATGAAAATTATTTAAAACTAAAAGTAAATAATTAGCGACGAAAGAAATATAAGTACAGAAATAATCAAAAGAAATTTATTGGATAAAATAAATGAAATGGGATTCTCTGCATTATAAGTATCTTTTACTAAAAAGAAAAATCTTAATAAAAAAATTAAAATTAATGCAAAACACAAAATTAATAAATGATTTACTTGTGTAATATAAATTATGAAGATTAGCGATATCACTAAAAATGAAAGGAAAACAAAGAATTTAATTATAGACTTATTATAATAACGCAAAACATTTCTTGTTGGTTTATTTAATAAATCTATATTCAAATTTAATTCACTCAATCTTTTTAGTAGAATAAAAAAAATTCCAATAAAAAAAACTGCCAATAACATTAATATTGAGCTTTCTACTGATATAATTCTTGAACCACAATCAGTTCTTACTACATAGCCTAAAGATAGAACAACAATTTCAATATATGGTAATTTTTTAACACCAAAATTATACATTAAAGATAAAAGAAAATATAAAAATAAATTTAATCTTAATGCTGGAAAATAAACAGTAAATGTTAATGCAATTAAAAATAATATTACTAAAATTAAATACGCAATCTGTATTTTAATTTTTTCATTTGCTAAAGGTTTTTGCGTACTTTTTATGGGATGATTTTTATCTTTTTCTATATCTATAATATCGTTTAAAACGTAAATAAATGAGGATAAAATACAAAAAGAAAAAAAGCCAAATAATAAACTTGAATAATGATTTAATTGAAAAAGCTGAGAAGAAAAAAGAATTGGAAAAAAAATAACAATATTTTTCAACCAATCTTTAATCCTCAATAAAACAAATATATTTTTTATCATAAATGATTAAAGTAAACTAAACTTTATATTATGTTGTTCAAATTAATTTTTTTAATAATAATTGTTTTCTCTTTAAAACCACCATTAAATAGTATTCTGGATATATTAATTTTGGTTTTTCTATTTATAGCCTTAATTTTCACAAAAAAACTTATATTAAAAGATATCTTAATTAAAAAAAATTACATAATTTTAAGCTTATTATTTTCATCAATTTCATTTTTAATACCAAATAATTTTTATGAGGAAGGACATCAGATATTTATAAATGAAAAAGATTTAAAAATTATTGAAGAATTTGTTCCAAATAGTTTTTATATAAATATGAAATCTGACTTTATAAATAGATTTGATTTTCAGAGACTTTACAAAAGTCATGACAATGGAAAAGGTTGGTTTGAAGAGAGTAATTTTATAGAAAATCCAATTGCTTTTTCTGTTGATAATTTTTTTTATAAATCAAAATATTCAAGATATGTTCAATCAATTAATTTTGATTCAAGAGAAAAATTAAGGATAGGCCAAATTAACAAACTAAATTACAATCTTGTTTATGATAAAGAATTAAGAAGATCTTTACCATATTATGTCTTTTTTAATATTCCACCAATAGCTAAAAATTCTGATATTTGTATTAATAAAGTATTTTATTATAAATTTATAGAAGAAAAAATTAAGATTGATACTTTTAAAAATATTAAATTTAATAAGTCTGATCCTGGTTGTCTACCATTAAGTAATAATAAAAATTTATTTATTTTTAGTCATTCGATAAATCTAGAAGATAATTTGGAAATAAAATTAAAGGAAAATATATTAATAAAATTATTAAAAATTATTAAATATATCTTGTCAATTTCTTCAATTTGTATTTTTTTGTTTATTTATTTTGAAAAAAAATTTTATATAAATGCTTTAGTTTATATTATTTCTATTTTTTCTACTTTTATTCTTTTTGCTATTAGAGATGTAAACATTTTAAATGGAATAAGATACTATAGAGGTGGGGCTGATGGTTTATTGCATTATTCATATGGTAGAGACATTGTAGAAAGCATATTTAATAAAAATTATTTTGATGCAATAATGGGAATGGAAACTGTATTTTACTTTATGCCAGGTTTGAGATACTTTAGTGCATTAAGCAATATAATATTTGGCGAAAATAGTTATGGTTATATTTTGATTTGTTCTTTTATTCCCTTGATTATCTATAAAATTTTTGAGTTATTAATAAATAAAAGATGGTCTACTATATTATTCATATCATTTATATTTATTCCTATTTTCGAAAATATGGGTTTTGGTTACTTTAACTATGTTTGGCAAGTTGCAAGATATCATGCAGAAACTTTAGCTATTTTATTTATTTTAATATGTTTATATTTAGTTATTATAAAACAAAAAAATGTTCCTGGATTTGAAATCTATTTTTATTTCACAAGCATCTTTCTATCATTAGCTGTTTTTTTAAGACCAAATTTTTTTCCAACATCACTAATATTATTTTTTTATTTAGTTTTTTTATTTTATAAAAATAAAAATTTTAAATTATTATTTTTCAATCTTTTTGGATATTCATTGATATTTTTGAGCCTAATACATAATTATTATTTTGGAAGTAAAATTGTTTTTTTTACTGATGCAGGCGTTAATTTTACTATGACAGTACCAATGATTTTTAATGGAATTTATTCTTTTTTCTTATTAGATTTTCAGGACCAAAATTTGATTTTATTAAAATCACAATTTTTAGATTGGAATCCATTTTACAATATACATAGAATTTTTATATTATTATTTATTTTTATTACATTAATTTCACGTAAACATAATGCATTTGCTTATATTATTTTTACTTGTATGGTTTCTCAACATTTTGTACTTTTTTTAACATATACTAGTAGTAGGTATGCATATCTAGCTTGGCTTTTGACTTTTATTTTATTCTTTTATTTAATCAGCCAGTATAATTTAAAAATATTTAGAAGAAATGCTTCATAAGTTCAGAAAATATATATATCCAAGAAACAAAATAGTTGAACTAATTCCTAATAATTCCAAAATTTTAGACTTAGGCTGCGGACAAGGTGATATACTACAAATACTTAATAATAAAAAAAATATTAAATATTATAAAGGTATTGATCCAAAATTAAAAAATAAAATTGAAAGTAAAAATTCTATATTAAAACCTTTAGATATTGGAAATGTAATTAAAGAAATACCTCAATACAACTGTATTTTACTAATTGATGTACTTCATCACATTAAAAGAGATGATCAAAAGGTTGTAATTGAAAATATAATAAATCAACTTAATAAAGGAACAATTTTTATTTATAAAGATATATCAAACAGAAATTTTTTTTATGCAACAATGAATAGGCTTCATGATTTTTTTTATAATAATGAGATTATTAATTATTACGAAGTTGATAAAATAATAAATTTTATTAAAAAAGATAAAAGTATTTCATATAAAAGATTTTATCACAGAATTTTTTGGTATGATCATGAGTTTTTAATAATTAAGAAAAAAATTTAATTATCTTTCATCTTTAAAGCATTTAAAAATGTATTTTGAGGTATATCAACCTTACCAAATTGCCTCATTCTTTTTTTCCCCTTTTTTTGTTTGTCTAACAACTTATTCTTTCTAGTCACATCACCTCCATACAATTTTTGCGTTACATCTTTTCTAAAAGATGCAACTGTTTCTCGTGCAATAATTTTTCCTCCAATTGCTGCTTGAATTGCAACTTTAAATTGTTGTCTTGGAATCAAATCCTTTAATCTTTCACAAAGTGCTCTCCCTCTTTGCTCTGATCTATCTTTATGAACTATTAACGAAAGTGCATCAACAGAATCACCATTTATTAGTATTCCAACTTTTACTAAATTATTAACCTCATATCCTGTAATTTCGTAATCAAAACTTGCATATCCTTTTGTTATTGATTTCAATCTATCATAAAAGTCAAACACTACTTCATTTAGCGGTAATTTATATTCAACTAATGGTCTATTTCCTGCATAGCTCATATTTAGCTGTACTCCTCTTTTTGATGTACATAAATCTAATACTGAACCTAAATACTCTTCAGGTACAATAATTGTTGCTTTTATCCAAGGCTCTGAGATATTTTCCATTTTAACTGGATCAGGCATATCTGTGGGATTATGAAGATTTAAAGTTGATCCATCTTTCAATAAAATTTTATAAACTACTGAAGGTGCAGTAGTTACAAGTTCTAAATTAAATTCTCTTTCAAAT
>MDTG01048580.1_pt1 | contig 10264 bp, 10 predicted proteins | sample 811421 | NCBI WGS metagenome assembly MDTG01 (sample SAMN05326645, study PRJNA326480) | marine metagenome | isolation source: seawater | place: Pacific Ocean: South East | collected 2011 | reverse complement strand
TGGCTCAAATGGTCGTACTGATGCACGTTCATTTAGAGGAACAGATACTCACATGAATTGGATTTTAAAGACTGATATAGATACAGGTGAAATAATTTCCAGATTTCCAACACCTGACGGAGGAGGGGTTCATGGTCTTGAGTGGGATAATGGCAATCTATGGATTACTGCGTTTAATCCGACTGCTTTAATTCTAGTTAACTCCAAATCGTTCGATATTATTTTTAAATTTAATATAGATCAATCCCCTCATGGACTTGCAATTCATAATGATGGAATTTGGTGCTCTGATAGGGTTGATAGAAATATAGTGAAATACAATAAATCCACAGGTGAAAAGTTGGAACAAATCGATGTTCCAGATGATGGTCCAGATCCACATGGATTATCAATAAATAATGGAACTCTTTGGTATTCAGACGCAGCTTATCCAAATCCCGTAAGGCCTTACCCAGAAATAGGCTATATAAAAATCTAATAATGAAAATTCTTGATACACATCATCATTTATGGGATCTCTCTTTAAGGTCATATAATTGGATAAAAGAATTGCCCTCGAATGAATCTAAAATAATTGATAAAAATTTTATTTATCAAGATTTAGTTAATGAGATTGAAAAAAATGATGTATACAGCACTATTTGTGTACAAGCACACCAATCAGAAGAAGAAGCAAAATGGCTTTTAAATATAGCAAATAACTCTCAAATAATAAAAGGTGTTGTTGGCTGGATTGATCTTAAAAGTCCAAAAATTGAGTATAAATTAGATGAATTTCAAAAAAATGAAAAATTTGTTGGGGTAAGACATGTATGGCACGATGAAAAAGATGAAAGTTGGATTATTAACCCTGAAGTTATTAGAGGTTTAAAAGCTCTTGCAATTAGAAATATAAACTTTGATTTTTTAGTTAGACCAAATCATTTAAAGTACATACATCATGTATATGATGAAATACCTGATCTAAATGGAGTAATTGACCACATAGCAAAACCCGAAATTAAAGAAGGCAACTTCGAACCATGGGCTACTGAAATTTATGAATTATCAAAAATAAATAATTTATCATGCAAAATTTCAGGAATAATTGAGGAAATGAATAATGATCAGCCCTTAGATGCAGTAGAGAAATACTCTTCTCATATAATAAATTCTTTTGGTAAAAAAAGGATAATGTATGGAAGTAATTGGCCAGTATGCCTAACTAAAAATTCATATGAGTATGTATTAAATTTAGCAAAAAATATTTCTAGTAAGTTTTCTGATTTAGAAAAAGAAGATTTTTTCTTTAATAATGGATCACGTTTTTATAAATTTTAAACTTCATTGAATCCAGGTTTAAAAATAGGATTTTGCAAAGGATAAAGGTCTCTCTTAATATTATTAAATGTTAAATTTTTTAGATCCGCAGTTGTTGTTCCTTTAGTATTTACAAGCATTGTTTTTGCAGCAAAAGGATCATACGCTGGCCTTGGGAGAATAACTCCTCTTGTTGTAATTAGTTTCTTTTTAGATGGATCTATACCTATATGAGTAATCTGGCCGATACTTTGAGGGGGTTGTCTTAAAGTAGTTAAAATTATTGATCCTCTATCTTTTGTTTCAAATAAAACAGTATTACCTTGATTGTACTTAGTATATCCTCCATGCCTTATCTCTGTATCCTCCCATTTCCCGTCAGTAATATTTATCACTTTTCCTTCTAGTTTAACTGGAGATCCATGCTGATCATCAACTTTTCCTCCAATATTTAAAGTTAAAGTAGATCCAATTCCAGAGTCTATACACTTTGAGGCTGATTCTGGATCAAAAAATACAGTACAATAATTTTCAACATTTTGCTTAACTATTTCATGCAATAGAAAAGTTGAATCAGCTGAACTACCTCCTCCGGTATTATCTCCGACATCATTAAGGATAACTGGAAAGGCCTCAGATTCATTAGCTATCTTTACAGCCTCTTCTACTTCATATGCATCTAAATTATATTCTTTTCTATTTTCCCAAGCTCTTGTTGAAACCCATTCGCATTTTTCTCTAGAAAGTTCTAGGTTATTATTTGTATAAACTAGAAAAGATGCCCCAAGCTCAGGTACATCAGCAAAAGGAAAACCTAAGGCAAAACTTGCTGTCACAACTGAAGTATCATTAGATAAATAATCCATATCTTCTATTATTTTTGATACTGGCTCCTCAAAAGTATTTTGCTTGGTCATATTAATCATCATAGGAGGAGCTATAAATGTGCCTGCAGGTATTAATTCTTTTTTTAATATTTGATCCATTAATTTTGCAGCTTCAACACCTCTATCATATGTATCTAGATGAGGACATGTTCTAAACACAACTAATATATCTGCGTTATCAAACATTTTTGAAGAAATATTTGCATGCTTATCTAGAGTGCAAATTATAGGAAATTCAGATCCCATTTTATTCCTTAATCTTAATAAAACTTCTCCATCAACATCAAGATATTCTTCTGACACAGTAGCTCCATGAAGATTAATAATTAAGCCATCCATTTCATCATCATTTATTTCATCAACAATTCTATTAACAATATAATCAAAAGCAGATTTCTCAACGGTCCCAGAAGGTGTTGCAATCCCGCAAAATTTTGGAATTATTGTATTCCCCTGCCTCTCTATTTCATCAATAGAACCGCTAAGCTCATGATTTCCTCCTCTAAAATAATCAATTAAGTAATCTCCATATAAAAAATCACCAAAAGAGGGATCTTTGAAATTATCAAGTGGTGTTGTTTTCTTAATAAAATTATTAGACTCATGCATAAAGCAAGTTAAGCCAATTTTCATATTAACCTCTTCCAATATAAGGCATTTTAGTAGCCATAATTGTAATAAATTGCACATTAGTTTCTAATGGAAAATTAGAAATATTTACTACAACTTCTGCAACATGATTTACGTCAAAAGTAGGCTCTACTATGGTTGATCCATTAGCTTGAGGAACACCTTTCTTCATTCTTTCGGTCATAGGAGTAGCAGCATTTCCAATATCAATTTGACTGCATGCAATGTTATATTTTCTTCCATCCAAAGATATCGACTTAGTGAGTCCGCTTACACCGTGCTTTGTTGCTGTATATGGCGCTGAATCAGGCCTAGGTGCATAAGCAGATATAGATCCATTATTAATTATTCTGCCTCCCATAGGATCCTGGCTTTTCATTATTTTTATAGCTTCTTGAGAACATAAAAATGTACCAGTTAAATTAGCATCAACAACATTTTGCCAATCCTCATAAGTCAATTCTTCAATTAATTTTTTGGGGGCGCCTCCTCCAGCATTATTAAAGAGGACATCTAATCTGCCAAATTTATCAATAGTTTTTTTAAAAAGATTTTTTACCGAGTCGGGATTTCCTACATCACAAGTGATACCAAAAATTTTTGAACTTTCTCCGCTTTCTTTTACTGTTTGAGAAAGAGGATCCTCTCTTCTTCCAGAAATTACCACGGAGTAACCTTCTTCTAAAAGGGCTAGTGCAGATGCTTTTCCAATCCCTGATCCTCCTCCTGTGACTATTGCTACTTTTCCATTATCTTCTTTCATGCTCTCTCCAGAATAAATTTGTATCAAATTATTTAATATAGATAATATTGCATTAAAAACTTTTCTGCTAGAAGATGGAAAAAGAGGGAAAAATGAAGCAAGAACTTAAAGTACTGGTTTTAAATAGTAAATTTTTAAATCTTTCAATTGAGGACCTAAAATCAAATACAAATGTCCCTGTAGAGTGGCATGTAGAAGATTCGTCTAACAAAGAAAATATCAGAAAGCTTTTACCAAATTTTAATATTTTAGTTTCTACATCTATGGATATTTCATGGAAAAATGAAGCTAATAATTTAAAAGCTATTTTTATGCCTGGTGCTGGTTGGGATAAAATTGCCTCAGAAGCAGTTCCTGATGGATGCGTAGTTACAAATAGCTACGAGCATGAAAATGGAATAGCAGAATATGTTTTAATGTCAATGATTGCTTTAGATCGTGAATTAATTAATTCTCATAACAATTTTAAAGAAAATAAATGGGATTATTGGCCAGCAAGGTTTGGGCCATTTAAAGAATTAACTGGAAGAAATATAACTGTAATTGGGTTGGGAAGGATTGGCAAAAAGGTCCTCGAGATGACAAATGTTTTTGGAATGAATAATTATGCTGTAGAAGAATTTGATGTTCAAGATGAAGTAATAAGCCAATTAAATTTAAAAGATGTTGTGAAATCAAAAGACATGACAAAGTTAATTTCAATTTCTGACTTTGTTGTAATATGCGTTCCCTATATTGAATCAACAAAAGGGATGATTGGAGAAAAGGAAATATACTCCATGAAAAATGATGCATTCATAATAAATCCTGCTAGGGGGCCTATTATCAAAGAAGAGCATCTTTATCATGCATTAAAATCTAATAGAATCGCTGGAGCATGCCTCGATACTTGGTACACATATCCCAAAGGCGAAATAGACAATCCAAAACCATCAGAATACCCTTTTTATAATCTTAAAAATGTAATAATAACTCCTCACATATGTGGCTCTACCTATGGAACAGCCTCAAGGAGAATGAAAATTGTTGCAGAAAATATTAATAATTTTTATAACGAAAAGCCTCTTATTAATATGGTAGATGAATTATCAAAAATATAACTAAGAGTTAAATAATTCAAACATTACTATTGACGCAGCAACAGAGGCATTCAAAGATTCTATTTTTTCTTTCTCAATAGTAATTTCAGTAAAAAAATCAATTTGAGATTCGACTTTTTTTGATATTCCATCATGCTCCGAACCTATTACAATACCAACTCTTTTAGAAAATTTATGTTCTTTTATAGATTTTCCAGAACCAGATTTTAAACCAACTGTCCAAAAATCAAATTTTTTTAGTTTATTTATAAAATTAGATACATTTGCGACTCTTATTATATTAAGGCTATGAATAGCACCTGATGATGCTCTTATTGAACCAGAAGTAATCCCTGCGGACCTTTTTTTTGGTATAACTATGTAATCCATTCCGAAAGCAAGAGCTGACCTCGAAATTGCCCCAAAATTATGAGGATCTTGTATTCCATCAAGAATTAGTAATCTTATTTGTGAAGTATCTTTATTTAAATTTACGCTTAAATTATCCCATAATTTTTTTTCTGGAAAATATCCATCAGAAACCAAATATGCCAATATTCCTTGATGTTTTCCAGTATGACTAATTTTATTTAAATCAGATTCATCTTTAATTTCAATTGGAATATTAAATTTTCTTGCTAATGTTAATAATTTATTTACAGGGTTAGAATTGTTGCTATTAGAGCTAACTACAATTTTATCTATACTAGAAGGGTTCTTTAAAGATTCAGCAACAGCCCTTCTGCCCTCAGATAAAGGATCTTTATTCATTTTTGATGTTCTACTTGGCATTATTTAAAAAAAAGATACTTAAAATTCATTTTAATTGCTTTTCATCACTGCTAGGATAACTTTTAATACAATAATTATCTAAATATTGAGATGAAAAACAACTTAGCTTTAATAATAAGATATAAATTAACGATTGCAATTTTAAGCATAATTCTTATAGCTTGTCAGTCTTCAGGGCTATCTGGGTCATCAATTCTTTATATTTCTGAAAAAGATGGTAATCCAGAAATCTATTCTATGGATAAAAACGGAAATAATAATCTAAGGCTTACGAATAGCTCTAAAGAGGAAAACAACCCAAAATTATCGCCTGACGGAAACAATATCTCTTTTATATCAACAAAAAATTCAATTAGAGAGTTATGGATGATGGATTTTGAAGGAAACCAAGAAAAATTATTAAGTAGAAAAGGTGAGTCAGTGGAAGATTTTTTCTGGTCTCCAGATTCCACAAAAATTTCTTACAAAGGGAAAAGTGCTGATGGGCAACATGATATTAATGTTTACAGTGTTTCTGATGGATCAATTAATGAAGTAACTAATAATTCTTCTATCGAAAAATTAGGTAACTGGTCTCCAGATGGTGAATGGATAGTATATTCAGTAATTAAGACTGATCAAATGCTCGATGATGGAGACAATAGGGTCGGAATATTTAAAAAAAATCCTCAAGGAGTTGATGAAGTCAGGTTAACTGAAAATTTTGAAGATCATGATCCATTGTGGTCTCCAGATGGAAAACATATAGCATTTCTTTCAACAAGAGGAGGAGATGATTTAGACATATATGTAATAAATGCAGATTCCAAGGAAGAAACAAATATTACTGTTAGTCAAGGCAATGATTATGATTATTATTGGTCTCCAGATGGAAAAAGAATTGTATTCATATCAGAAAGAGAAGATAATCCAGAAATTTTTGTAGCTGATATTTCATTAAATGAAAAGCCAGTTAGGTTAACAGACAACATGAGTACTGAAAGCTCTCCTATATGGAAAGATGGAAAGATAATTTTTGTATCAGATTCTGACGGAGATACGGATATATATAGCATGACTCCATCAGATGGATCAGGCCAAAAAAGATTAACCAATTCTGAACAATCTGAAAGATCCCCAAGCTGGTAAAAAAACACTTAATTTTTAAGATTTAACATTTCTGCAACAAATTTTGATCTAATTTATGATTGATAGTAAACTTACTCTTTCAGAGTCGAAAGGTGATTTGCACCTGCAAATTACTAAATAAACTAAAAAGATGGAGGAGAAATGTTCTCTAAAAGAAAATCAATTTCTTTTATAGTAATAGCTTCACTAATGTCTTTAATTATGGCTTGTGGATCAACTGAAACTGTAGAGGTAATAGTTGAGAAAGAAGTAATTAAAGAAGTACCTGTGGAGAAAATTGTAAAAGAAACTGAGGTTGTTGAGAAAGAAGTAGTTAAGGAAAAAGTTGTAACTAAAGAAGTAGAAGTTGCAGCTCCTGTAGAAGAAACTATTGATCTTGTTTGGGGTAAAAAGAAGATTGAGGGTGTATTCGGACTTCGATGGCAAGGACCTTACAGAACATCTGCAGTTATAGACATGCAGGGTGTAGAAGAACCACTTTTTATATATAAAAATGGTACTCCTATGGAACCTTACACAGCAGACAGCTGGGATGTAAGCGCAGATGGTAAATACTTAAATATAAAAATAAAGAAGGGTATTGATTTCAATTCACCAAAAGGATTTGAATCAGTAGACTTCGGTGAATTTGATGCTAATGATGTGTGTTGGTACTTTAACAATGCTAACCCATCAGTAAACGCTGAAAGTACTGACCCTAACGGTGGTGACTATGCTGCTGTATTTGGTAAGTGTGAAGTTGTTGACTCACACACTCTAAAATGGGAATTAGTTTCACCACTTTACTTCTGTTTCCCAATCTCTGACTTCGGTTGCTTGAGTGCTCGAATGGGTCCTCAATCACAAAAGTCTTATGACAAAATGGGATATGAATGGTCTAAATCTCACCACGTTGGTACTGGCCCTTACGTTCAAGGAGCTTGTATAGCTGGTGACAGATGTACTATCCACAAAGCTGGTGGTAATCACTGGAGTGGAAATTCAGGAAGCATTGACTCTATGACTCAGATTCAAGTTCCTGAAGTACAGACTAGAATAGCAATGCTAGAAAATGGCAGTATTGATATGGCAGATATGGACTTTAAGATGGTTCCAACTCTTTTGGACAAAGGTCTTGATTTCGTAGAAACAATGCCAGGATCATACGTTAACCAGTCAATTATTTGGGCTGGTAACCTTTGGGAAGAAGTTCACGCTCGAACAGGGGAAGATTTGAACCCTTGGGCTGCGCCTTCTTATTCTAAAGATTATCCTTGGATAGGAGACCCATGGCAGGAAATATACCCAGAAAAGGTTGTTTACACTGATACTGACAACCCTGCAGGTATGACTGACATGGAACAAGCAAGACTTGTTAGACTTGCCCTTGGTTTGGCAATCGACAGGAATGCGATTAATAAAAACTTGCTGAACGATCTAGGACTTCCAATTTACTCAGAGTACATGGGTCCTGAATACCCAGGTTGGGATGCATCTAGAAGTTCAGGTTGTTGGGATGTTGGTGACATCGGTACTGGTACTGGTGTAACTAAGCCTCCTACAAAACGAGCATGTACAGGTACAGAGACTTCACTAAGCCCTGATGGAGTTCCTTGGGAACTACCAAATGGTGGTGGAGACTTAGTTAAAGCCGGAGAGCTACTTGATCTAGCAGGATACCCTGCTGATTCCTCAGGAATGAGACCAGGTTTCGGTGGAGACTTAGTACTACAGAGTTATGTTGCTGAGACTGGTGAAGTATCACTAGAGGTAGCTGACACTGTAATGTCTACTTGGAAACAGCTTGGATTAACAATTAGTGGTTTAGAAGAAGACTACGGTGGAGTGATTAGCCCTCGAATGAGAAGAAGAGAGCAAGCACTTCCAGTATTAAAGAATGGTGACGTTCACTCGAACTCATACCCTCTTGACTGGCCTCTACCTACAGTTGACTCTTCATCTTCAAGGCCAGGATGGGGTCCTGGATTTGAGTCACCAGCACAAGCGTACTGGTTATTCCAAATCCTGCCTGAGAAAGATCCTGCTAAAAGAGGTGATATGCACTTAATGGGTGTTGACTACAGTATGTTCTGGCAGCAATATGGTGGAATATACATGATACCTAAGGGTGTTGTTGGACAGAGTGGAATAACGTGGGATGGTTGGATTTCTCACTATGCAAACACTTCTGCTCCTCAGTTTATAGAAGTTCCTAGTGGCTACAACGGTGCTGGTGCAGTATACGTTAAGTAATTAATTACTAGGTCTTTTAATTAAGACGCTTAATATGAAGAGCCCCGAATATCGGGGCTCTTCTATTTTTGTCAATAATGCTAATTCTTATAAAATAAAATTATGAAAATAATTAGGTTTATAGCATTATTTATTATTGGTATAGTTGGTCTAACAATATTAGCTCAATATATTGGAATTTATGTAGCTTTTATATTTGGATTAGGAATTGTTATTTTGGTTATAAGACAAGACTTAAAAGATAAAAAAAATAATAAGGAAGAATGAACTTAAAACCTTTATACGTATCATTTTTAATTATTTGCATTGTTGCATTTTTAGCATTTGGTTGGAATGCAATATATATAATTTTAGGCCTTATATTAGCAATATACTTAACTTCAACACTTACCCGATTGTATTTGAGGAAAAAATTCAATAATTTTTTAAATGAAATTAATAAAATGAATTCAGATTTAAGCAAAGAAGATATATTTGAGCAATCTGAAAACGAATTATTGACTGAAAATTTTTTAGATAATAATGAAAAAGAAAAAGTTTATAAGCCATCAAAGAGGAAATAGGAATGAATCCAATATTATTAACATCTATAGCAATAACAATTATAGGAACTTTTATTATGAATGTTATTTTTACTATTTTTCTTAGATTTATTATAGATATTTCCTTAAGTAGTTTTCTAATAACGCTTATATCGTTAGTTATATCAGCATTATTTGGATTAAGATTTTATAGGAATAATATGCCCAAAATAACAATAGAAAAGCCAGATAGGTCTAAGATTAAGAATAATAGAAAAAATAATTAATCTAATCTATATTCTTAATTTCAGTATCACAAGCTTCAATTATTATTTCTTCTGATTCAGGGCTTAAAGGCGTGTTTCTTGTCTCATAACCACCTTCTTCATAAGCCACTGCGGTAGGTAGATAACCATTTATGCCATTAGAATAGCCGGACAATACTATTTTTTTATTAGGGTTCAAAGATTTAATTTTATTGCCGTATTCTATAAATGGCTCCAAAGGGATTCCCTGAAGCACTATATCCCCTATTTTTATAGTTTGTATCCAAATATTTACTTTTCCATCCTTTGATCTTAAAGAGTTCCTTCTTGTAAAGTTAGCTCTTTTTGATTTAGATACCATCTTTTTTATCTCTTCTTGATTTCCTAATTCTCTAGCTTTTTTTAATTCCTCTAATGCGAGTTCAAAAACTTTTGAAGCCTCATCATATGATGGAAAATCTAAAGTCGGAAGATCTACATATGTATTGCTAATAACTAAATCATCATTAGGTTCGCTAATAATTACATCTTCATACATACCTAAATCTGCTCCTGCAGGAATAATTTCTACTAATTTTTCCTCTCTTTCAAAGGGATCTATAGAAATTCTTACTTTTGAAGCCTCAAGACCAAGCAATTTTCCTGCTTTTCTAGCTGCTTCTACATC
>MDTG01415338.1_pt1 | contig 10265 bp, 16 predicted proteins | sample 811421 | NCBI WGS metagenome assembly MDTG01 (sample SAMN05326645, study PRJNA326480) | marine metagenome | isolation source: seawater | place: Pacific Ocean: South East | collected 2011 | reverse complement strand
TTTTATAATTTTATAATTTTATAATTTTATAATTTTATAATTTTATAATTTTATAATTTTATAATTTTATAATTTTATAATTTCTTTCTCTCGATAATAAAAATATAAAATATAAAATGTCTATTATAAATATACCTTATTATCGAGAGAAAGAAATTAAAAAAATATATCAAATATGTTGCGATGAATATAATAATAAAAAAGATTTAAAAGAATTTGATTTAAATTACAGAAAAAATGAATTTTATAAAATATTAAAAGCAAAATTTAATTGGATAAACAATGAAGAATTTCAAAAAATGTATTTATTAATAAAAGAAAAAGAATTAACTTTAGCTTTTAATAATAAAAAAAGAGAGATCTCTCAAAAATATAAAAAAAATTTAATTAAATTATTTTGTACAATTGATAATGATAATAATAATATAATAGATATAGATGAATTTAAAATATTTATGTTAAAATTTAATATTAGTGATTATGATAACATTAATGAAATATTTAAAGAAGCAGACTTAAATGATGATGGTTTGTTATCTATAGATGAATTTATAGAATTTTTAACATTAAAAAAAGATTTATTAAAAAAAATAGATGAAATTATTAAATGTAAAAATATATATAATAAATCAATAGATAAACGTACAATTTTATTTAAAGATTTCCCAGGTTCACCATTAAAATGTATAAAAAATTGGAGACCTAACTTGGCAAATTTACATTCTCCAAATTCTATAAAAAAATCAATATGGAAACCAATATGAAAACATCATTTATTTTATCTTTTATGTTTTATTCAATTGGACTAATTCATAAATATGTTCTGCATTAATTTTATTATTTTTCATCTTCTTTTTTAAGTCTTCAAAATTTAAATTTGGAAAAGCATTAAGAAGAGTAGTTTTTGCTTTTTCTAAATCGGTCTTATTTAATATAAATTGAGACTTAGAATCATAATGTTTAACAATATGTAATATATGTAAATAAATCATATTTTTATTTAATGATTCATGTAACTCATTTTCTGCTTTTAAATTAATATATATTTCTCTCAATTTTTCCATCATTTCTTCGGAATTTTCTCCAAAAATTCCAATTGATTCTTTCAAAACTATTAAATTATCTTTTAAATTTTTTGATATTTTTTCAAGAGAATCTATATTATCTTCTAATTCATCTATATTTTCTTGTAATTCTTCATTATTTTCTTTTAATTCAATATTTTCTTCTTTCAAAACATTGACCGATGATTGTATTGATGCTCTTAATCGCATTCTTCTGATTGAAAATAAAGAAATAGCCGAAAAAATACTCGACATTAAATATCCTATTGCTGTTATATTACTTATAGTAATCCATGATATAACACCAAAACCAACACCACCTATAGAAAAAAAAACCAATATAATATCTGTTAAACGATTACAAGCATTTGTTTGAAATATATTACCAGTTATTACATTATAAACACTAAATTGTGAAAACATTGACTTTTTATTATTATTTTCATTATTGCTATTATTTTCATTGTTGTTATTATTTTCATTATTGCCATTATTACCATTATCATCATTATCACCATTATTTGTATTAGTGTTATTACTCATATTTTCTTCTTCATTCATAATTATAATTAAAATATATAATTAATATAAATTTAAAAATTTTTAAATATAAATAATTATATAATTAATGGATAAATATTATAATACTTTAAATTTAAAATCAGGATGTTCTGAAGAAGAGATAAAAAAAGCATATAAAAAATTAGCTATTATGTATCACCCAGATAAACAACGTAATGCAAGTGATGAAGAAAAAGCTAATGCAGAATCTAAATTTAAAGAAATAGCAGAAGCGTATGATATCTTAATGAATCCCGAAAAAATAAATAACAATAATAATACAAATTTTAGAAGAACACATATAAATCCAAATGATTTATTTAATCAGTTTTTTAATATGAATATTGGTAATATTCGTGATATTGGTAATATTGGCAGCGGAATACATATAAATATTAATGGACTAAATATTGGTGCTATTCCAAATAATTGTGTTATGCGGTCTTTATCTGTATCAATTGTAAATGGTCAAAAAATTGAAAAAATAAGAGAAACAATTAATGGTGTTACGAATGTTAAAACAATAATATCTGGAAAACCAAATACTAATACACATCATATTAGAATAAATTAAACCAAATTATAATACTTTTATTTATTATATTATAAATAAAAGTATTATATATTATTAATGAAAAATTTGATTTTAAAAATATTTCTTTTTCTCAATATTTTTGAAACATTATTTGCTTTCTCTCAATATTCAAACAATAAAATAATAAAACATAAAAGTATTATAAATTATAATTCAATTCACACTTGTAATATGAATAATAATATATGTCCCGAATATTTACATAAATTTACAAATTTATTAGATCAAGAACAAAGTGAAATTATAGTAAAAAGTGTAACAGGATTTTTAACAAAAGTAGATGGTTTTGGTGGTTATGTTCTTCATAGTAATGACGTAATTATTAATTATATTCTAAATAATGATTTATTGTCATTAGAACAAAAAAAAGATATTATATTATTTTTTATTAAGTTATCACAATATGGTGATTCAATGGGTTCACATATTTTACAATTTTATCACGATCTAGTTAATTGTTTAATTTAATAATTAACGACCAAAAAACCACCTTTTTCTTGTATTTTTATCCTTTTTATCTTTTTTTGCTTTTTTACCTTTTTTTAAAGTTTTTTTTTTGGATGATTTTTCTTCTTTTATTTCTGGTTTTTCTTCTTTTATTTTTTCAGTTTTATTTAATCGACTACTTCTACGTAGATGTGTGATTTCTAATATGTGTGCTTGTTCTTTTTGTTTTTTTTCTTTTGGTTCTTTAAATGTATTTATTAAGTTTAATACTGTCAGTGGAAGTATTTTAAATTTTTCTTTTTCTTTTTCTTTTTTTGCTTGTAAATATGTTGCAAAATGAGATTTAAAAAAAGAATATTTAAATATTTTTGTAGAATACATATCAAATACAGGTTTCGAACTTTTTATTCCTGCATCAGCTTCTATGGTAATATTAGTATTACCATCTTTAAAAATTACTGTAGCTGCATGATATGGTTATACCTTTCATCCAGTGGTATATTATATGGTACCATTGCATAACCATCATTTATTTTTGGATCTACTAATACATTATAATGATCATTTTCATTATACTTTTTCTTACACTTTTAACTATTTCCATATTTTGTTTGTCACTTGCTCCAAATTTTTTTAATTTATTACCTGTTGTCATAACACTAAATATAGAACCTTTTTATCATAATCTGGTTGACTTAAATATACTCTTTCTGAAAATAATAAACAATCATTTTTTTCACCTTTAATATCATATTTACTATTTAATTTAAATTGTAAATAATTATCATATATAGAAACACGTTTAGATCTAGAAGATTTTCTTATAACTACATGTTCTAAATATTCAAAAAGTTTGAATTTTGTTCTTTTACTTTATTAATATAATCACGATGTATATAAATATATTTTGGATCATCCATTTTACCAGTATCTTTTTTTATCTATTTCTCCTATTTTTAATAAAAATATTTTATTATCTGATAATTTAAATATTCCTTCTTCATTTTTATATATTTCCATTATTAATATATACAAATAAAATTGATAATAAACTATAAATATTTTATACTAGTATTTCAACAAAATGGCTTTGAATAATATCTTGAATAATTATGTTCCTTTGCGTGCAAATATTGAAAACAAAGACAATGGTAAAGCAAAAATCGGATGTGTAGCGTTCTCACCAAAATTAAATCATCAGTATGTTTTATGCGTTTGGACACAACCAATACAATATGAATAACAAAGCAAGTAAAGAAAATAAAGATAATATTCATGCAGAAGTAGATTGTGTTAGTTATCTTAAAAAATCAGAAAAAATAAAAGACATAAATTTAATTGTATTTCGTACAAATAATAAAGGAAGTGATTTATTAAACGCAAAACCTTGTGAATGTTGTATTAAAACAATAGATTTTACTTTAAAACGCAAAAATTATAAATTAAAAAAATTATATTATACAAATGAAAATGGTATAATATGTAAATTAATAATTTAAATTACATTATAGATAAAAATAAACATCAAAATATAGATCACAAAGAATATATTTAAATAAGAAATATAAATATTTTTTATTTATATTATTAATTATGTATTTAACACCAATTATTCGTACTAACAGAGCAATTGCGGCGTGTTTAATATATCCTTCGCGTCCAATACAAGCAATTGCAATAAGTGAAATAGCAAGTTTTTTTATTCCAATATTTAATCCAAAATTATATTCACGTATTTTTGCAATAACATTAATGTTAATGTATCAACCCAATTATGCATATTATTATATAATAAAATATCATGAAATAAATAAAATTCATAATGAAGCAGAAATTTGTAGTTTATTATTATTTATATTAATAATGGGATTTGAATATATAAAATAATATTAATAATTTATAAATATTAATTTATATATTTTTTAAAAACTAACAAAACATATTTTATTAAAATTTCAATATTGTTTTCATTTTTTAATTCTAAACCATGCTTCATTTGTTCATTATAAATTTTCTTTTGAACAAAATAATGATATATATTTTTTTTAGTAATTTTATCTTTTTTATCTTTTTTATCTCTATATGAATTTATAAAATAATTGCATACATTTTTTTTATCTTTTTTATCTTTTTTATCTTTGTGTAAATTTACAAAATGTATTAGTGGTCAATTATATAGTTTGGTTGATGTTGTAAATAATTTAGATATATCTTATTTAACAGATTTATCTTTTATTGAATTGGTTGCTACAATAAATAATTTAGATATTTCTTATGTAACCGATTTATGTTTTAATGAATATATTTTATTGCAAAATGATTTAATTAATAATATAGAAGATACATTAATTGTAAATGATTTAAAAATAAATGATATTAGTAATCGTGATTTATCTATTAATGCTAATTTAGATCCATATTTTATTAATCAAATACATCTATTGACAAGTGAAAATGTTTTGTTAAAAACAGATATAAATTATAATAGATCATTAATACAGACAAATGCTATTGATTTTAATATTTTAAAAAGTAGAATAGAAATTATAGATGAAAATATAACATATTTTAATAATTCGTTGCAAGATATATCGGTATCATTTATTAATAATGATTTATTAAATGTAATAGATGATATTAGCACTTCTCTTCATGAATTAAATGAAAATTTTGCTAGCCAAAATATATTATTTAAATTAGATGTATTATTAGCAAATAGTAATATAAATTATAATACTGCAAAAATATATTTTTTAGAAGATAGTGTTAATAATTTGAATAATAAATTTTCTGATTTATTAACAACATATAATAGTTTAGATTTGTCTAATATATTAAATATAGATAATACATATATTCAACGCTTAGAAAGTAAATTAACTAATTTAGTAAATATTTTAAATAGCCAAACTAATTTAAATATCAATATAAATACTTTATAATTTATGATATATAAAATTTTTGGCATATATAGTAAATATGTTTTATACAGAAATTTTATAAAAAAATATTTTGTTAAATTATAAAATAATGTCTTCTGAAAATTTAGGTGCAGGTGAAATGGAAGCTTTAGCTACTGCAAGATTAGGTGATTTACGTAAAAAAGTAAATGCTGAATCTTGGTCCGATAATATGGAACTTTTAATGAAACAATGGGGTGAAAAAGCAGCAGGACTTCGTTTTATGCATGCTCATTCTGGTGGAAAATGGAAAGGTTTTGCTAATAAATTAGCAATTAGTGGTATAATTATTACTGGTGTTGCTTCGACATTATCATTAATTGCAACAAGCATTGATGATGAAGATGTTAAAGATGGAATATTATTTGGCGTTGGTGGTATAGGTTTGGTATCAACATTAATACAATCATTTAAAAAATTCTATAATGCTGAAGAAAAAGCTGCTGATCATTCGAGTGTTGCTAAACAATTTGGCTCATTCTATCGTTATATGACATTGCAATTAGGAATGAGCCGCGAAGATCGTGATCCTGCGGATGTTTTAACTACTTGGGCATTAAAAGAATATGAAAGATTACAACAAGAAGCTCCAAATATTACTGGAGAATCAATTGCATTGTTTAATCAAAAATTTGACAAAGATGTTCAAGCAATTCCAGATGTTGCTGAAAATAAATTTGTAATAAAAGTATTTAATAAAGATGAACCTATTGAATTAAATAAAATAAATGTTGTTTCATCGAGTAATGTTATGCATGTAGATGTTGAAACATCTGATTAAAATAATAATTTTATTATATTTTTTATTGTAATAAAATTATTTTTTTTATTGTAGTTGTAATTGTAATTGTTGTTATAATAAGTTTATTATTTTATTAAAGGTTTATATTCTGGTAAACAATATATTTTTTTTCTTTTTAATTTGAATGTTTTATTTCTATTATTGCAATGTGGTAAAATATCTTTTCCTTTTATTAGATTAAGAGTTTTTTGATTATCATTATTATTCCAAAATTTCTTTTTATAAGTATTTTTAATATAATATTTATTTGTTTTTTTACTAAATCGTGATGCGAATGTAGGATATATTGAATTACCTGCAATAATTGATCCAGCACAACAACCTACATATAATGTATTATGATTTTTAATTCTATCTTTAATTAGTTCATCCATTTTTGTTTTTTTTAAATGATACCATAAATATAATGTATCTCCTCCCATAACCCATATTATTTGACTTGATTTAATTGATTTTTTAAATTTTTTTAGATTTTCTTTATTTGAACAATCTATTAATTCTATTGGTATTTTCAATTTTTCTGCATATTTCCAATCACTACATTTTTTTATTGCTTCTTTCAATAATATATCTTTTGGTTTTGTTCTGAAACCCATACGTGCTGTCATAATCATTGAAATTTTTAATTTTTCTTTTTCTATATTGTTGAATTTTATTTTGATTGCTTTTCTAACTGTTTGCATTATTCTTTCATTTTTTTTACAATCTGAAGCAAGAATTATTGATGTATTTTTTGTAATTTTTTTATCTTCCATATATTTTTATTTCTTATATATTATATAAATAAATTATATTTTGCACTAATTAATTCATTGTATTATTCTTCTTAATCTTAATTTTGCTTCAAAACTAAATGTAAAATCTTCATTATTTATTGTGTTAATAATATTTCCATAATAATCTATTATTTTTATATTAAAATTTAATAAATTAATAACTCCATCATATTTTCTTATAATATCATAGCGTGATGTTTTTGTAAATATTTCATTAATATAAAAATTATTGGATTTATTACCTAAAGTTGCATTTATTTTACCTAAAATTTTGAACGTAGACATATTATTATTTAAAAAAAGCTTATGTGTTTCTATAATATTTTGTTGATATTCATCAAAACAAAAAAACAATTCTTTATTACCAATATTTGAATAACAATAAGTTGATGTTATTTTTGTATTGTTGATTGGTACATTTGACGCACCTATTGAATTAATGAAATTGTCTGTTTTATTATAATCAAAACCTAATATTGTTGCTAGAGAATAATATGGACTATAATAACTTTTAAAATCTAAAGTATAATGATGAAAATTTATATTATTTGAATTATTTGAATTATTTGAATTATTTGACTTAATAGTATTATAACATAAATCAAATTGTATTTTTTTGTTATTAGGGTCTATTGAAAATTCTAATGCATTAATAAACATTTGTCCCGATGAATCATTTGATGTAAAAGTATTTAATTTTTTATTAATTAAAATTACTAATTCTTCTTCATCTTCGTAATAACCATCGTCTAAAATAAATATTGCTGAAAAATCACATGCTAAAGAGTTATTATATTTTTTGATTGCAAAAGTATTATTTGATTTTAATGTACTAATTAAAAATGGTTTTTTTATTGTTATTGATGCTAATTTTATTTGAGTTATATTGTTTATTGGTTCTGATAAAATGAAATTACTATTTGTTGATGGAATTAATGTTTGTGCTAATGGATTATTTTTTGCTCTAAAAACTGTATTAAAATGTAAATAATTATATATTTCATAATTTTCTATAACATTATTATCTATATTTACCAATTCAAAACTGTTGTAACTAGTTTGTGTTTTATCTTTAATATTTCCTTCTATTGCTTCTTCTAATGAGTCTTCTTCTAAACTGGCTTCTTGAAAATTGTTATCTTGTAAGTTGTTATCTTGTAAGTTGTTATTTTGTAAGTTGTTATCTTGTAAGTTGTTATTTTGTAAGTTGTTATCTTGTAAGTTGTTATCTTGTAAGTTGTTATCTTGTAAGTTGTTATCTTGTAAGTTGTTATCTTGTAAGTTGTTGTCTTGTAATGAGTCTTCTATGTTTTCCATACTTTCAATAATATTGTTGTGTGGTAAAATATTTTCTAAATTATAATTAAATATATTATTTGTAGTATTATCTAAAAAATTTAATAATTTATTTTGAGCCGAATAAAAAAAAGATCTTATTTCATTATTTTCATTAAAATAGTTATTATTTAACGTGTCTATTTTTTTAATTATTTCTTCTTTAGAGGGATCTTCTAATTCCAAAAGATTTAAAAGATCTTCTATTGAATAATCATCTATATTTGTATTTGTATTCATTGTTGTGTTATAATAAATTAATATAATTTGTTTAATTTATTATAATTCTAAGTTTTATTTAAATCATTGTTTTTGGTTAAAATTATTGTTTTGGTTAAAATGATTGTTTTTGATTATTAATTTTTCTTTATTTATATGTAAAAATCTATTATAATACATATTATATAAAAATCTCTTATAATTAAAATCTTTGTTTTCATTTATATGTTTTGGAATATGCTGAATACCTTGTCCCCGTTTACAATGATTATGTGATTTAAATAATAATTTTTCTAAATTATTTATTATTATTTTTTCATAATTATTAAATGAAGTTTTATCTATTCTCATATTTGATTTATAAATGAATCTATTATAATTGTTTTCTTGATAAATTTTATATTTTTTTTTATCATGTAACACTAGTTTGTTTTTGATTATTCCTATACCTTCAATGCTATTACTACTATTATTCATTTCAATTACAATTATTTGTGATTCTGGCAATAATTTTTCACTTAATTTAATTGGAGTTCCATATATACAACCAATTTCATTATTATTTGATATCCAAATTTTATTTTCTGATATTGTTTTATTATCAAAACGCGTTACAAATATTTCCATAATCTGTATCAAAGCTTTTTATTTTTTATTTACAAGACAATTTATATATTGTTTGTATTTGTGGTTTGTATTTGTGGTTTGTATTTGTGATTTGTATTTGTGGTTTGTATTTATCTTTTTTTTATTTTTTATTTTTTATTTTTTATTTTTTATTTTTTATTTTTCAATTTTTTAAATAATATAATTCTATATTTACTTTTTCTTTATTTGTGAGTGTCTTTTTTATAATATTTATTTTTTCTTCATTTGTATATTCTTCTAACACTAACGTTTCGATTGAATATAAAAACTTATAATTATTTATAATATTATATATTTCATTTAAAGAATTATCTTCTATTTTTTTTGGATTTACTGAATTGATAATTATAAAATTATCTGCAATACCAATATTCAAATTTAAACTTTTATTTACTAATGGTAATGATATTTTGTAATGATGTTTTTTTTGTAATATAATAAATTCATCACAAATTCTATTAATATTTAATTCTTTATCTTGAAAAATATCTAAAATTGAATTTTCTACAATTGTATTTGGATAATTATCTTTATGACTTTTTTTTAATGTAATTCTTATTGTTTGCTTTAATTCTTTTGAATAATTATCATAAAAACTTGTAATCATATTTTTCATATTTTCTTCTTTAACTAATAAAATTTCCTTTTCTTTTAAATAATTCTTATATTTGGATTCTAAAAATTTAAAACTTATATTTTTAATTTCATCTAATATATCTCCCATTATTTATTTCAATCTATAATTAATAATAATAATAATTATATATTTAATATTAAATGATTTTTATATATTTAATATTAAATGATTTTTATATATTTAATATTAAATGATTTTTATATATTTAATATTAAATGATT
>MDTG01317604.1_pt1 | contig 10265 bp, 9 predicted proteins | sample 811421 | NCBI WGS metagenome assembly MDTG01 (sample SAMN05326645, study PRJNA326480) | marine metagenome | isolation source: seawater | place: Pacific Ocean: South East | collected 2011 | reverse complement strand
TTCTTTATTTGGCCTTACATTAAAGCCTAAAATTTTAGCATTTGACGCTTTTGCCAAGGTTACGTCAGTTTCTGTGACTGGCCCAACAGCCGACAGTATTATTTTAGGCTTGATTTTTTCAATTTCTATTTTTGTAATAGCTGCGTTAATTGCTTCTAGAGAACCATGCACGTCAGCCTTTACTACAATATTTAATGTCTCAGTACTTTGTGCTTGACCAAATATATCATCACCTTCACCAATAGATTTAACTTTATTTTTTTTTGATCCTGATTTTCTGAATTCCAAAATTTCAGCAATTTTTTCGTCTTCGTTTAAAACTATAAAATCATCTCCAGCATTTGTCACATCTTCAAAACCTATAACCTCTACGGGCGTTGAAGGTTCCGCGCTATCTATCTGTTTATTTTTATAATCAAACATGGCTCTTACCTTGCCCTTAGTAGAACCACTAATAAATGTATCACCTCTCTTTAGAGTACCACTGGTAATTAAAACTGTAGAAACAGGTCCTCTGCCCTTGTCCAGTCTTGATTCAATTACAACTGCTTTAGCTAGAGTATTTTTTTTTTGTTTTCAAATCTAATAATTCAGATTGCAATAAAATATTTTCTTTTAATTTCTCTAGATTTGTCTTTTTTAATGCAGAAATCTCGGTACATAAAATTTCACCACCCATTTCCTCGACTACCAGCTCGTGTTCTAAAAGTTGATTTTTTACTTTTGTAGTATCAATTCCCGGCAGGTCACATTTATTAACAGCTACGATAATTGGAACTCCTGCTGCCTTTGAGTGATTTATTGCTTCAATTGTTTGTGGTTTAATTCCGTCATTTGCGGCAACAACAAGTATCACAATATCAGTAATTTTAGAACCACGTGCTCGCATTTCGGTAAAAGCAGCATGGCCTGGTGTATCGATAAATGTGATTAACTTTTTATCATTTACTTTTACTTGGTATGCTCCTATGTGCTGAGTAATACCACCGTATTCTGTTGAGACTACATCAGATTGACGTAGAGCATCGAGCAATGATGTTTTTCCATGATCTACATGTCCCATAACAGTTACTACTGGTGGTCTTGGGTCGTTACCTTGATTATTTTTCTCTTCTGTTACAATTTGTTTTATTTTATCTTCAGTAACATCTCCACGAATAGCTTTATGGCCAAATTCTCCAACAATGAACTCTGCTGTATCAGCATCGATACTATGATTTACAGTAACTTTAACATTTTTTTCTAATAAATATTTAATTACAGAACTAGCTTTTTCAGCCATTCTATTTGACAAATCTTGAATAGTTATAAATTCTGGAATATTTACTTCTCTAGAAATTTTTTGACCATCATCTTTATCTTCATTCCTCTTAATTTGCTTCTCTCTAGCTCTTTTAACAGATGCAAAACTTCTTTGACGCTCTAAATCGCTATCAGAAAGTGCTCGACCTAACGTTAATTTATAATCCCTTCTTTTTCCCTCAAATTTTTTTTCTGTTTTTTTCTTTCCCTTAAAAAGCTCTTCCTGTATTTTTTTCTTTGCCCACTCTTTAGCATTTCTCTGTTTATCATCAGATGGAGGTACAATTTTGGGAGCAAAAGTCTTTATTGGTTTTTTTTCGATTTTGGAATTATTAGGCTTAAAATTAGGCTTTTTTCTTTCTACAACAATCTTGCCTTTTGTTTTTAAGCTACTTTCATTAAATTTTCGAGGAGTACCTTTGAAATTTTTTAAAGTTAGTTTTTTTTTCTTTTCTTTGCTCATTTTTATCCTCAATAATCATTGTTAAAAATTAAAAACTTTTTTTCTTGCACGCATAATCAAATCTTCCGCATCTTTTCTTGGAATATCAAATTCCTCTAAAATTCCATCAAATTTTTCTCTTTTACCCTTTATTTCGTCATAGCCGCCAATAATCTCATCTGTTGATAACTCGGCAAAATCTTTAAGAGTTTTAATATTTTCCTCTCCCAGTGTTAAAAGCATTCCTAAAGTAAGTCCTTTATGATTTGCTAAATCTTCTTCAATACCAAGTTCTTGTACTTTACTTGCTATTTCCTTTTCTTCTTCATCTAAAAATTCTTTTGCTCTTTCTTGCAACTCTTTTGCTGTTTCTTCATCAAAGCCATCAATTTTCAAAAAATCATTTATATTTGAGTTATTAATATCTCTAACGGTATTAAAACCTTCGGAAACTAAAAGTTGTGCCATTGTAGTATCAATCTCTAAGCTTTTAATTAATTTTGATGAGTTTTCTTTAAACTCACTTTGCCTTTTCTCAGATTCCTCTTTGTCGGTTAAAATATCAATTTCATAATCAAGTAATTTTGAAGCTAATCTAACATTTTGTCCTCTACGTCCTATAGCCTTGCTTAAATTATTCTCATCTATAACTACTTCAGATCTTCTATTTTCTTGATCTAAAACTACTTTCATAACTTCAGCAGGTGCCAATGCACTTACAACCAGCGAGGCGACATCCTCTGTCCAATTTATAATATCTATTTTTTCCCCTTGTAGTTCATTCACGATAGTTTGTACTCTACTACCTCTCATACCAACGCAAGCACCGACTGGATCAATCGAACTGTCCTTAGATTGCACACAAATTTTAGCTCTGCTGCCGGGATCTCTAGCAACTGATTTAATTAAAATTGTACCTTCGTATATTTCAGGAACTTCTTGTTGAAATAGTTTTGCCATAAATTGTGGGTGTGCTCTTGATAGAAAAATTTGTGGACCTTTATTCTCTCGTCTCACATCATAACAATAAGCCTTTACACGGTCACCATTTTTTAAATTTTCTCTAGGAATTAGCTCTTCTCTTCTGATAATAGCTTCTGACTTTTGTAAATCCACTATAATGTTTCCAAATTCAGATCTTTTAACAATTCCGCTTAATATTTCACCCACTTTATCTTTGAATTCATTATATTGCCTGTCTCTTTCAGCATCTCTAATTTGTACTGAGATGACCTGTTTTGCTGTTTGTGCAGCTATTCTTCCAAAATCAATAGGTGGTAGCTCCTCTTTAATTTCTCCACCAATTTCAATTGTAGGATCTTTTTGTTTCGCTTCTTCAAGACTTATTTCAGAATGACTTTCTATAACCTTTTCCACTACCTTAAGTTTTCTTCCAAGTTCAATAATGCCAGTCTCTCGATCTATAACTACGTAAATATCGTTTTCTGATCCATATCTAGTTCTTGCTGCTTTTTCTATAGCAGTTTCCATAGATGTTAATACTATATCTTTATCTATTGATTTCTCAGCAGCGACTGCATCTGCTATTCTTATTAATTCTGTACTATCAATTCTATTATTTAACATTATTAACTCATATAAAAAAAAATGGGCTTATGCCCATTTTTAAATTTACAATTTACAATGTAAATAAACGATAAATTAAATTTTATCAATCTTTAAAAAATTTACGTTATTCCTAAGTTTTAATGCTCTATTATGGTATTTGGTTATAATAGTCGGTGTTTTCTTATATAATTTAAAAGAAATTTTAACCCCCTTTTTTTTTAAAATTTTTGCATAATTTTGAACATTTTCAAAATAATCAATATTATCAGAGGAAAAATAAATTGATCCATTTAACGAACAATGTGAGATAAGTTTCTTTAAAAAAAAATAATTTACTAGTCTTCTTTTTTTATGTTTTTTTTTTGGCCACGGATCTGGGAAAAAAATATAACATTGATCAAAAATAAAATTTTGAAATTTTGTAATGAACTTTTGAAATACAAACGGAAAAAGATAAATATTTTTAATCTTATGCTTTTCGCAAAAGTAAGCAATATTTGCAAGGCCATTTTTAAACGGTTCTACACCTATAATTTTTCGTCTAGGATATTTTTTTGCTAGATAAAATAGATTATCACCAATACCAGATCCTATTTCAATAATGATTTTACTTTTTTTTCTGTAGAATAAATTTTCAATTTTTTGATTTTTTAAAAAATTATTTAAATTTTTTTTTTTAGCAAGGGAATTTTTCTAGATTGTAATCGACCGTAAAAAACCCTTTCCTTCATTAAACCTTCTTGAATAAATCTATCAAATCTGTTTTTTCCCATGTAAAAGTTCCATCTGAGCCAGGTTCACGACCAAAATGCCCATAAGATGCTGTGGGTTTGTAAATAGGATTGTTTAGTTTTAACATTTCTCTTATTCCTTTGGGACTAAGATTAATTTCTTTCCTTATAATACCTTCGATTTTTTCTGACAACTTTTGATTTCCATTAAATAAATCAATATATATTGAAAGAGGTTGCGAGACACCAATTGCGTATGAAAGTTGAATGACACATTTTTCACTTACACCTGATGCAACAATATTTTTTGCCAAATATCTTGAAATATAAGCAGCTGATCGATCGACTTTCGTCGGATCTTTTCCAGAAAAAGCTCCACCCCCATGAAGGGCGGCTCCGCCGTAAGTATCAACTATAATTTTTCTACCTGTTAATCCAGTATCACCATCTGGGCCTCCAATTACAAATCTACCCGTTGGGTTTACATAAAATTGATCTTCTGGACACTCCCATCCGTCTGGCAACACTTTTTTTACATACGGTCTCACTATTTCTTTTACATCATTCTGATCTAAATTTTCATCATGCTGAGATGAAATTACTACAGATGATACGCCTGAAGGTTTTCCATCTTTATATATAACTGAAATCTGACTTTTAGAGTCAGGGCCAAGCCCCTTTTCTTTTCCAGACTTTCTTACATTCGCTAACTCCTCTAGTATTTTATGTGAATATAAAATTGGAGCTGGCATTAATTCTTTTGTTTCCCTACATGCATAACCGAACATTATTCCTTGATCTCCTGCACCTTCATCTTTTTCGTTACCAGATGAGTCTACGCCTTGAGCTATGTCTGTAGATTGAGCATGTAGATAATTAAAGAAATCTAATTTCTCGTGATGAAATCCATCTTGCTCGTATCCAATATCTTTAATTGTTTTCCTAACTTCTTTTTCTATCTCGTCATGGCTTATTTCGGGACCTCTTATTTCACCAGACAAGATAACTTTATTAGTCGTTGTCAATGTTTCGCATGCAACCCTGCTTTCATTAAATTTTGATAAATATAAATCTACTATTGTGTCAGATACTTTATCACAAACTTTATCAGGATGTCCCTCTGAGACTGACTCTGAAGTAAAGATGAAATTTTTCATAAATCCTTGAGTGAAATATAAATAATTTGATTGTTTGTCAAAGCATTCATTGTGCTAACTACAATATTTTAATAATTTTAATTTTTTTAATTTTTCTTGGATCCGCATCTATGATCTCAAATTGGTATCTATTTTCGATATTTATTACTTCTCCTGTAAACGGAACTCTGTTAATTTTTGAGAAAATATAGCCTCCTAGCGTATCTACATCATCATTAGAAATGTTAAATTTGGTTTCCTTTTTAAATTCATCTATAGTCATTTCTGCCTTAGCTTCGAAAGTATTTGGATTAATTTTTTTAAAATTGAAATCATCATCCTTATCGTGCTCATCCTCGATTTCACCTACAATCTCCTCTATCACATCTTCGATCGTTACTAGCCCATCTGTCCCACCGTGTTCATCTATAACTAAAGCCATATGCAACTTAGTTGCTTGCATTTTTAATAAGAGATTCATAACTGGCATTGTAGGTGGCACAAATAAAATTTCTCTTAAAATATTTTTAATGTCAAAATTTGAACTTTTGGATCCTGAAAATTTTATGATATCTTTAATATGAACCATGCCCAAAATATCATCTAGGTCTTTTCGGTAAACAGGCATTCTAGAATGTGACTCACTATTTATAATATTTGTAATTTCCTCAAATGAATAGTTATGTTGAATAGCTATTATAGATGCTCTTGGTATCATAACGTCACCTGCTTTTAGTTTATTTATACTTAAGATATTATTTAGAATTGATTTTTCTTTTTTGCTTAGATCTACATTATGATTTTTGGTCTGTGATTTTTCATCAATTACATCTTTGATACTATCCCTCAAGCTTTGATTGTTATTATTTAAAAAATTAACTTTTTTAATTATTTTTGAAATTATATTTAAATTTTCTTTTTTAATCATAATAAACCTATGATTTTAGATTGAGCCTTTTCCATTTTTAAAAAACTTTTATTATTTTTATGATTGTATCCAATTAAATGAAGAAAACCGTGTACTAAAATTTTTTTTAGATATATATCAAACTTTTGATTTTGTTTATTTATATAATCATAAGATAAAGCAATATCACCCAAGTAAATATTTTTATTTATAATTTTTCTTTCATAAAACAAAGGTCTCTCATATGGAAATGACAAAACATCTGTGTCTTTATTCATGTTTCTAAATTTATAATTAAGAAATTTCATTTTATCAGAATTAGTAAGTAAGACAGTAATTTCAACATTTTTATTAGTGAAAATTTTTTCACTCTTTATACTTCTTTTCAAAATTTGCTTAATTTTTTTATTAATATCTAAACTATACTTATTCCACATTTTAGAATCTTTACAAATATTGATCTTATGCATTATTGATTTTTTTTATATGCATCAATTATTTTTGATACAAGCGGATGTCTTTGTACATCATTAGAGTCAAAACGTGTTATTTTTATTTCTTCAATATTGTCTAAAATATTAATCGATTTTAATAGACCAGATGATTTAGATGCAGGTAAATCAATTTGACTTGGGTCGCCATTTACTACCATTGTAGTATTTTTTCCTAGTCTCGTTAAAAACATTTTAATTTGAGTATCAGTAGCATTCTGGGCCTCATCTAGTATAACAAATGAGTCTTTTAATGTTCTTCCTCTCATAAATGCTAAAGGTGCAATTTCTACAATCCCATCTTCAATTTTTTTTTGCATCTTTTCAAAGCCCATAAGCTCAGATAAAGAGTCATACAAAGGTATTAAATAAGGGTCAATTTTATCTTTTAAATCTCCTGGTAAAAAACCGAGATTTTCTCCTGCTTCTACTGCTGGTCTTGATAATATAATCTTATTTACCTTACCGCTAATTAATTTATTTACTGCAACTGCTACTGCTAAAAAAGTTTTTCCTGTTCCTGCAGGGCCTAAAGAGAAAATAATATTACTATCAAACAAACTGTTTATATATTTTATTTGTCTTTGCGTTCTAGCAAAAATATTTTTTTTAGGTGTCTTGATTGTAACATCATTATCAATAACATTGCTATTATTACTTAGTTCAAAGTGATAAAGCGACTTGATATCTTCCTCCTCTAATTCTTTGCTTTTAGATTTATACAACATTTGATTTATAGTATTAATTACTATTTTAGTTTTGGAGTCCTCACCTTTAATTGTAATTAAATTACCTCTTAGGTTTATAATTGTTCCTGAAAGTTTTTCTAAAATCTTTAAAAACGAGTCTTGTACACCAACAACTTTGCTTAGTGCCTTATTATCATTTAAATATAAACTTTTAGAAAGACCGTCATTCTCGATGATTTGAAAAAGATTTGCTGTCAAATAATTTACGCTATTTTACCAAATAAATTGTTTCTGTTAGCATTTTGTATAAAAATTTTCTTTATTTCTCCAGCTTTTATTAAATCATTTTTTACAAAAACAGGCACCATATATTGATTTCTTCCAAAAAATTGCTCCTTATTTTGAGTTTTGTTTTCAAATAAAACATTATTTTCTTTATTTATCATCAAATGGTTAAACTCCAACTGTTGTTTAAATAATACAGATTGTAATTCTTCCAATCTTCTCTTTGTTATTTCTTTTGAAATTTCGTCAAAATTCGTTGATGGTGTACCTGGTCTTTGACTATATATAAATGAATACGATAATGAAAAACCAACTTTTTTTATCAAATCAATCGTGTCGTAATGATCTGAATTTGTTTCACCAGGGTAACCAACAATAAAATCACTAGAAAATTGAATATCTGGTTTTCTGTCTCTAAATTTATCGATTAGTTTAAGATAATAACTTCTAGTATGATTCCTGTTCATTAGTTTTAAAATTTTATCTGAACCAGATTGTATAGGTAGATGTAGTTGAGGCATTAATTTAGGCTCTTCACTGAACAGGTATATTAATTCGTCATCAAAATCATTTGGATGAGATGTTGTAAATCTGACTCTTTTTATGCCATTAATTTTTGAGATTTTTTTTATTAATTTAGCTAAAGAAACACCATTATGATTATATGAACTTACGTTTTGGCCTAATAAAATTATTTCTTTTGTTCCATTATCAGATAAAGATTTTACTTCATCAATTATTTTTGTATGATCTCTTGAAAACTCAGGCCCTCTTGTATATGGCACAACACAAAATTTGCAAAATTTATCGCAACCTTCTTGTATAGTAACAAAACTTGATACTTTAGACTCTCTATAATCTAGGTTCTGTAAGACTTCAAATTTTTCATCTACGTTTAAATTTGTGTCAACTTGTCTTTCCCTTTTATCAATAAAATTTTTAATCAAATTTGGCAATTTATGATAAGCTTGAGGCCCTACAACTATATCTACATAATCACTTTTATCAAATACAATAGATGACTCTGCCTGCGCTACACAACCAGCTAATACAAATATAGGCTTTGTATTATTTTTATAAATTTTTTTAATTTTGCCGATATCAGAATATACTTTTTGAGTTGCTTTTTCTCTAATATGGCAAGTATTAAATATAAAGCAATCTGCTTGTTCTATTTTATCTATTTTTTTAAATGACATAGAACTCAATAAGTTTGAAATTTTATTTGAATCATATTCATTCATTTGACAACCAAATGTTTTTATATAAAATTTTTTTGATTTCATTTTTTTTTGCAATATAATTCAAGTCTATGATCAATCAAATCATAGCCATGTTTATTGGCTATTCTTTTTTTTAATTTTTCAATATCATCGTCAATAAATTCAATGATTTCTCCAGAATTAATATCAATTAAATGGTCATGATGATTTTCAGTTGATACCTCGTATCTAGCCTTACCAGCCTTGAATTCATGTTTATCAATTATGCCATTTTCTTCTAACAATTTTACTGTTCTATAGACCGTTGCAACACTTATTTTTTTATCTATTTTAATCGCTCTATTATAAATTTCATCTACATCTGGATGAAATTTAGTGTCAGATATCGTTTCTTCAAGAAGTCTTACAATCACTTTTCTCTGCTCTGTTAAACGAAGACCCCTATCTTGACATATTTTTTCTAAACTAATTGCAAATGGAGAAGCTTTTCTCATCTAATAAATTATATATCAGAATAAGAGATTGGAAAAACTCTTTTTACTAAGTTTTTAGACAATACTAGATTTTTTAAGATTTTTTTATTGTAAACCATATGAAATTTAAAACTTTGATATTTGTGTAATTCATTTTCAGACAATTTAAATGCTTTTTTTTTTGATAAATCCAATAATAGACTTTTAGCTCCCATGGTTAACAAAAATTTCTGACTTTTTCTTATACCTGTGTTTTTATTTAATTTTATCAGCTGATAGTTAGAAAACCCTAATAATTTACAACCAAAAATTATAGATAACATTTTTGCAAATACAACGGCGTTCCTGATTGCAATTAAATTACCTGGACCTAAATTTACATAAAGACGGTAGGAGTTGTTGATTTTAATTCTTTTTTTTTTTAAGAAATTAAAGAAAATATTAGATATATTTTCAGATCTTTTTAAGGAAATAATCTTTTTATTATAAATCCTTTCTTGTAGTAAAATAAATATATATTTCTGATCCAACGAAAAATCTAGAATTATTGAATTTTTCAAAGACATTTAGCTTACGCTAAATTAATTTTTTTGGTCGGTAGCAATATAGACTTATCGAAATCAGTTAAAGAGTTTTGTTCAATAATTTTTTGCAAATAAAAAACGTATTTATCTTTAATTTCCGAATACTTGTCTAAATGTTGTGATAGTCTAATCCCAGAAATTTCTTTACCTTGGTCTCTCATTTTTTTTCTTTCTAACCTTAAATTCTCATAGGATTTATGAGTATTTAAATTTTTCTTATATGCTTTTACTGACGCTCTTATAATATCAAATTTTGTTACCTTAAAAGTTTGATCTTGATCTCTTTCTAATGGAACTATTCCAGACTTAGATGCCCATGTTCTTTGCCCGAATAAAGAATTTCCTTCTAAAGCAAACCTAGATGTACCCCATCCACTTTCATAGGCAGCTTGTGCTATCGCTAAAGATGGTGGAATTATATCTACCTTACTTA
>MDTG01210222.1_pt1 | contig 10265 bp, 8 predicted proteins | sample 811421 | NCBI WGS metagenome assembly MDTG01 (sample SAMN05326645, study PRJNA326480) | marine metagenome | isolation source: seawater | place: Pacific Ocean: South East | collected 2011 | reverse complement strand
TTATCCAACTGCTATTGGATGGCATCCAAAAGAAAAAAGAAAATTCGGTAAGTCGCAACTCGAGTCTTGGCTATCAATTCAGAGGTCTCATGCAATAGCTAATGGTATTTATGTTGCAGCAATCAACAGAGTAGGAATTGAAAAGCAAGGTAATAAAAAGATAGAGTTCTGGGGGAATAGTGTAATATTTGATCCAAGTGGTAATGTTATTAAAAAAGCCAGTTTAAAAGAAAACATTTTAATTAGTGAAATTGATTTCAAAAAAGTAGAAAACTCTAGACAACATTGGCCTTTTTTTAGAGATAGAAGAATAGACTATTATAAAGGACTACTTAAGAATCCAAGAGATGCCTAAAATAACAAAATCTCTTTTCAGGATGCCAGCTGAATGGGAAAAACAACAATCTACGATAATAGGATGGCCTTATAATAAAAATGATTGGCCAGGTAGGTTTAAAAATATTCCTAAGGTATTTGCTAAAATAATTTCTAAAATTACTAAGTCTCAGAAGGTAAATCTATTAATTAAAGACAACAATTCTAAGAATTTAATTAAAAAATTGCTTAGGAAAAATAATGCAAGAATACAAAATGTAAAATTTATAATTTGTAAAACAGATAGGATATGGATGAGAGATACAGGGCCGATATTTATTAAAGATAAAAAAGATCAAAATATTTTATTAAATTGGAAGTTTAATGGTTGGGCTAAATATAAAAATTATAGAGCGGATGATAAAGTCAATATAGAGATAAAAAATCATTTCAAAGGAAAAGTCATCAGACCAAAATTTAATAGAAAATCAATAGTTCTCGAAGGAGGTGCGATCGACGTTAATGGAAAAGGTTTATTGCTCACAACAAAAGAATGCTTGCTAAGTAAAATTCAACAAAGGAATTCTTTCTTAAAAAGAAAAAATTATAATCACATCTTTAAAAAATTTTTTGGAGTAAAGAAGGTTATTTGGCTTAATAAAGGAATTGAGGGAGATGATACTCATGGTCACGTTGATGATATTGCTAGATTTGTAAAATATAATAAAGTTTTTCTTGCTTACGAAAATAATAAAAAAGATAAAAATTTCAAAAATCTTAATGAAAACTTGAGAATTTTAAAAAATTTTAGAATTAATTCCACTCAAATTAAAATTAGAAAAATTCCTATGCCTAGGCCTATTTATATTAATAGTATCAGAGTTCCGGCATCATATCTAAACTTTTATATCTTTAATAAATTTGTTTTGCTACCTACTTTTAATGATCCTAAAGATAAAGTAGTAATCAAAATTTTTAAAAAGGAATTTGATAATAGAAAAATTGTTCCAATAGATTGTTCTGAATTAATTTGGGGATTTGGAGCAATTCATTGTTTAACACAACAAGAACCAAAATAAGTTTTACTTTTAAAGTAAAATATTTTTAGGAGACCAGCTAATCACAACTGAGGCACCACCTAAATTTTTATCTTCTTTAAATAAAAGTTTGGCATTTTGCCTTTCTAATAAAGTTTTACCTAAAAAAGTTCCAAGACCTAGTCCAGAATTAGGATTTATTTCTTTAGATTTTGATTTGATATAAGGCTCTCCAATTTTCCGAATGATGTCCTCTGGGAAACCAGGTCCATCATCATTTACGGTTATTTTAATTTCTTTCTCGTTACTATGTAGAAAAACATTTACTTTACTTTTTGAAAACTTAATTGCGTTTCCTATAAAATTCCTTAAACCATATATCATCTCTGGTGATCTCTTTACATTAATTTTGTTTTTATCTTCATTTGAAATTAAATTTATATTTTTAGAAGATGTTTCTTTAAAAGAATTTAAAATTTCCTCTAAAAGATCTTCTAATTTTACTGAGCTAAAGAATCTATCTTTCTCTATTTCTTTTTTAGAAATTTTTTTTAAAATATCGCTACATCTTTTTGATTGGCTAATTAACAAGTCTATATCTTTCGATAATTCACTATTATCACCGATTTCTTTTTTTAATTCTTTAGACACAACAGAAATAGTTGCCAATGGAGTTCCTAACGAGTGAGCTGCTGCTGCTGCTTGTCCTCCAAGGGATTCTAATTCATACTCTTTGTAAATTACTTCTTGCAATTTGATTAGTGCTTCGGAGGTTTTCTTTTTTTCACCTGCGAATCGAATACCAAAATAACTCAAAAAAACTAAACCAATCAAGATTGATATTATTATTCCAAATTTATAAAAATTAGGAAAATGAAGTAAATCCATTTCTTCTCCAGGTAAAGGAAGATGATAAAATGAAATAATTAATAAAAGTAATGATGTAATCAATCCTAAAATAATAGTAGTTCCCATACTCAAAAATGTAGATGAAACTATTGCTGGAATAATAAGTAAAAAACAAAATGGATTAAATATTCCGCCAGTCAAGTATAACAAAATACTTAATTGTATTATGTCATAAACTAAAAAAACTGATGAATATAAATCTTTAAGTTGATTAAATTTAATTCCAAATTGTAAATAAAGATTAGTAATTAAGCCTACAAAAATTATTAGATAGCTTAACTCAATCGGAAATGGCAATTTAAGGTAGAAATATACACTGCTGATAGCTAAAAACTGTCCAAAAATAGCGATATATCTAAGAATTGTAAGGGTATTTTTGTCTAAGTTAAGGTTCTCTTTTGTCCTAAAAAGAGTGGATAAATTCATCAAAATATTAAATATCTAGATTGGTTACGTCTAAAGCATTGTTTGTAATAAAATCTTTTCTTGGCGCAACTTCATCGCCCATAAGGACTTTAATCATTTTTTGATCATCTTTTGATTTATCTTTGGTTCCTTTAGAATATTGTACTCTTAACATAGTTCTGTTGTCTGGGTTTAATGTTGTCTCCCAAAGCTCTTCAGGATTCATTTCTCCTAATCCCTTAAAACGTTGAATAGATAATTTATCTCTTTGATCTTGCAAAAATTTTTTATATTCGGATGAACCTTTTTTTATTTTTTTATCAAATTTTCCTTCATTAATAATATAATCTTCCAAAGCTTTTTCGTCTTTTATATATACACTTTTATTCGCTTTGGTTACTTTGAATAATGGTGGTTGTGCTAGATATACGTGTCCATTTTCTATTAATTGATTAAATGGATAATTATTAAAGAACGTTAATAAAAGTGTTCTTATGTGGGAACCATCTACATCAGCGTCTGTCATTATTACAATCTTGTCGTATCTTAAATTTTCTATACTAAAATCTTTTGATCCGGTACCTAAAGCGTTTATTAAAGTTACAATCTCATTAGATGACATCATCTTAGATAAAGCTTTTGTTGATTGGTCTTCCCCATTGGTTTTTCCGTTAACAAATGTATTTAAAATTTTTCCTCTTAAAGGAAGAACGGCTTGATACTCTCTCACTCTGCCTTGTTTTGCTGAGCCGCCTGCTGAGTCTCCTTCTACTATGAATAATTCTGTTCCTTCTCGTTTTTGTATTTGACAGTCTGCAAGTTTACCAGGTAAGCCTGACAACTCGAAAGATCCTTTTCGTCTAACGCTATCTCTGGCTTTTCTAGCAACATCTCTTGCCATTGCAGCTTGTGTAATTTTTTCTAAAACAGTTTTAGCAATTGAAGGATTTTGATCAAACCATGTTGAAACTTTTTCGCTAATAATGTGTTCAACAATATTTCTTATCTCAGATGATACTAGTTTATCTTTTGTTTGAGATGAAAACTTTGGATCAGGCATCTTTATTGATAATACAGCAGTTAAACCTTCCTTTATATCTTCACCTGATAAAGTAATTTTATTTTTTTTATTATTTTTATCAGCTGTATATTTATTTATCACTCTTGTTAATGCACTTCTAAAACCAAGCAAATGAGTCCCTCCATCTTTTTGTGGAATATTGTTTGTAAATGGCAAAACTTCTTCAGAATATCCCGCGTTCCATTCAAATGAGCACTCTACGACGACATTATTTTTTGCTGCGGTTACATACACAGGTTTTTTAAATACTTCTTTTTCATTTTTATTAATTAAGATTGGTTTTTTATTATTAATATGCTTAACAAATTCCAATATACCGCCATCATATTTATGTAAGAATTCTCTCGCTTTTTTTGATGTGTTATCAATTAGCTTAATCGCTATTCCTTTATTTAAAAAGGCTAACTCTCTTATTCTTTTTTCGAGCACAGTGGTGCTAAATTTAATAGATGAAAAAATTTTATTTGATGGTAAAAAACATATTCTAGTACCTTTTTTTTTTGTTTTTCCAACTTTCTTTAATGGTTTAATTGTATTTCCGTCTTTAAATTTAATTTCATATTCATTGCCATCACGAAAGATATTTAATTTTAATTCCTCAGACAAAGCATTCACAACCGAAACTCCAACTCCATGCAGTCCTCCTGATACTTTATAGGAATCATGATCAAATTTTCCCCCTGCGTGTAGTTGTGTCATTATCACCTCTGCGGCTGACATCTTTTCACCTTTATGCATATCAACTGGTATACCTCTCCCATCATCATCGACTGTTACTGTATTATCCGAGTTAATTGAAACATTGATATTTTTACAGTGGCCAGCTAATGCTTCGTCTATAGAGTTATCTATAACCTCAAAAACCATATGGTGTAAGCCAGATCCATCGTCTGTATCTCCAATATACATACCTGGACGTTTTCTTACTGCATCAAGCCCTTTGAGAACTTTTATTGAGTCTGCGCCATAGGATGGCTTATTTTTTAAATCTGAATTTTTAGACATTTTTTAGAATAATTTAGTATATCATTTTTTTAATCAAATATAAAATCGGTTTCGAGTGACGTGACTTAAAACTATTTGTTATCAACAATAATAGAGCTAAAAATAAAAAATATTTTAAATTTTAATAAAACTATATTTTCATTGGCATTATGACATAATAACTATTTTTATCTGAGAAATCTTCAATCAACACTGGCGACACAGAGTCCTTTAAATTCATTTTTATATTTTTATCTTCAACTTCGGAGGCTATATCAATAAGATATTTAGAATTGAAACTAATATTTAAACTTTCTGCGCTAAATTGTGCTTTAATTTTTTCATTACCCTCCCCAGAGTTTGCGCTATTTACGGAAAGTTGAACATTATCTTTATTTATAAGCAGTTTGACACCTTCTTTTCTATCAAGTGATACACTTGCTACCCTCTCAATAGAATTAATAAATTCTTTAGAAGATACAACTAAAGTTTTATCATTAGCTGTTGGAACAACTTTTTTATAATCTGGAAATTTTCCATCAATTACTTTTGAAATTAATTTCATATTACCAAGATTAAATTTGATTTTATTATCACTTGTCTGCATTGTTAATTGATCGCTATTTTCAGCTAATAAAGAGCAAAGTTGAAAGGCAGTTTTTCTTGGTAATATCAAGGATGTAAAATTTGTTGCAGTATCAATTTCTAAACTACTAGAAGATAATCTGTGGCTATCAGTTGCAACTCCTGTTAAAAAGTTTCTTCCATGCGCCTCTGTAAGATGAAGAAATATTCCATTTAAATAGTGTCTGGTATCATCATTCGAGATTGAAATTCTAGTTTTGTTTAAAAGCTTCAAAAACCTATTATTGTTTAATGAAATGGTTTGTCCTTCAAATTCATCGGTAAACGTTGGGAAATTATCAGTTGGTAAACACAAAAGATTAAAATCTACATTTTCACTTTTCAAGCTAAGTTTATTTTCTGATTTTAATTCAAAATTAAGTTCTGCATCTGATGGGATTTTTCTTAAAATATCGTAAATTATAGCTGCAGAAGTTGTTGTACTTCCATCTTTTACAATTTTTACATCATTTATTTCATCATAAAAAATAATATCAAGATCAGTTGCTACTATAGATAATTTTTTATCTTTTAATTGCAATAAGACATTTGAAAGTATTGGAAGAGTATTCTTTTTCTCAACTACACCTTGAACGAAATTTAATGATTTTAATAAAATATCTCTTTTAACTACAAATTGCATTTAATCACTGTTCTAACAATAAACTTTTTATCTGACTAATATTTTTCTTCATCTCATCATCTTGTTCAGAAAGTCTAGTAATAGTTTTTACAGCATGGATGACTGTAGTGTGATCTCTATTTGCAAATCTTCTACCTATTTCTGGTAAAGATCTTGTTGTCATTTTTTTAGCTAAAAACATTGCTATCTGCCGAGGTCTTGCAAGTGGTCTGGATCTTCGCTGAGATAACATTTCACTTAAAGCGATATTAAAATAGTTCGATACAACATTTTGTATTTTATCAACAGTTATGACTCTTATTTGACTGAAAACATCTTTTAGGATGTTTTTACAATCCCCAATGGTAAGCTCTTTGTTGTGTACTCTGCTAAAAGCTATTACTCTATTCAAAACTCCGATAAGTTCTCTGATATTTGTTTTACTCTCACTTCCAATGTAATTTACTACTGTGTCACTCAAGTTTATATTTTCTTTGAATTGATTTTGTATTTCTTCAATTTTCTTTTTTATTATTTTTATTTTTAAATCTAAATCTGGTGTTTCGATATCAACTACTAGCCCACCAGAAAGTCTTGATTTTATTCTTTCTTGAACTCTATCTAGTTTCAACGGTGCACGATCTGCAGAAATAATGATTTGTGATCCTTTGTCCATAAGACTATTAAAAGTGTGAAAAAACTCTTCTTGTAAGCTCTCTTTTCCACTTATAAATTGAATATCGTCTATTATAAAAACTGAAGATTTCCTAAAAAAATCCTTAAAATTAACCATATCATTTTTTTTTATTGATTTTATAAAATGATACATAAATCTCTCTGCAGAAATAAACATTACGTTGTTTTTTTCCTGTAGTTCTAATCCAATTGCATTTAATAAATGCGTTTTACCAAGACCGACACCACCACAAATATATAATGGATTGTAACGAGAAATATGTTCACAAACTTTTTTTGAATATGATAAAGCAATATCGTTACTTTTTCCTTGTATGAAGCTATCAAAGTTAAGACTAGGATTAAGTCTATTATAATTTAAAATTGAGTCCTGGATCTCTGTAACTTTATTAATTTCATTAATTTTTATATATTCCTGATTTTGCTTGTTTTCTTCGATAATTTTAAACTCGATCCTGTTTAAACTAAGTTTAAAACTTTTTACTTGCTCTAAAATTTTGTCTAAATATCTTGAAACAATCCAATCTCTAAAAAATCTAGTTGGTACACCGAGAATTAGATAATCATTATATTCTTTAACAAGAGATATTTTTTGAAGCCAACTATTATAAACTTCGGCACCAAAGGTTTTTTTAAATGAATTTTGTATTTCTTCCCAGTTAAGCGTTTTTTCTTCTTCAGAAATAAAAGCGTTTTGTTTTTTTATAATATTATTTTCCATGTAGAAAGTCTAATAGAAGATTCTATAAACGATCTTTTAAAAAAATTTGCAACAAGTTTTTATTCAAATTAAAAAAAAAAAGGTTTTAGGTTGTACACTTATCGTTTAGATAGAATTTCAAAAAAAGTTCAACTACTTAAATTAAGTTTCAATATTTAGTAAGGGTATTCTAAATGTAGATAAAAAAAATTCTATCAACTACGAATTGTTATTTGGTAAAAATTTTTTTAGAGATTTTTGAAATTTTTCGTGAAGCAGTATTTTTGTTTATAATACCTGTTTTAGCAACCTGCATTAGAATTGATTGAAATTTTGAAAAATATTTCTTTGCTTTATCTTTTTCTTTATTATTTAAGAAAGTATCCATTTCTTTAATAGCATTTTTGTACTTACTTTTTCTAATCCTATTAACTTGAGTCTGTTTTTTTACTCTTCTTACTCTCCTGATTGCTGATTTGGTATTAGGCATATTTTTACGATTGTATATATGTGCAATTAAATACGGTCAACTTTATTATTTTTGACATTTATCACAGTAAAAGGTTGATCGATTAGATATGATAATTTTCTTTATTATGCCTCTACAGTTTTTATTTTTACATTTTTTCCCTTTTTTACTGTAAACGTTAAAATATTGCTGAAATGAACCTTTTTTTCCACTACTACTAGAAAAATCTCTAATAGAGGAACCGCCAAGGATTATAGCTTTCTTAATTACCTTCTTGGTATAATTTATAATTTTTTTAATCTCATCTACAGAAAGTTCTTTGACTTTTTTATTAGGTTTTACTCCACTAAAAAACAGGATTTCGTTTACATAAATATTTCCAAGTCCAGCTATAAATTTTTGATCCATCAATAAATTTTTTATATTTCTTTCTTTACCTAAAATATAGTTTTTAAAGTATCGAATATTAAATTTAATACTTAGAGGCTCAGGACCTAGGTGTTGGAGATGAGCATTTTGGTCTAGATCATTTCGTTTTATAAACTTTATGAAACCAAATTTTCTGATATCATTATAAATTAGTTTTTGATTGTTTGATAAATCGAAGATTAACCGATCGTGTTTTTCATCTTTATCATAATTTATATCATAGTAAAAACTTGTTTTTAATTTTATTTTTTTAGAGTTAATAAAAAAAAATTTTCCCGTCATACCTAAATGTACTAACATTACAATATCTTTATTGAAGAAAAATAATAGATATTTTGATCTTCTAGAAATTTTCTTAAACTTCAGTCCAACAATCTTTTTCATTTTATTTCTATCAATTTTATACCTTAATCTTCCATCGTTTATTTTAATTGCTTTTACAATTAAATTTTGCATTTTGTTAATTAAGGACCTTTTAACAACTTCAACTTCTGGTAATTCTGGCATATAATTAAAATATATGAAAAGTACTATTCAGGATAAAGCCAAATTAGTCAATTCTGTATTTTCGGACGTGTATGATAAATACGATTTGATGAATGACGTTATGTCATTGGGAATTCATCGTATTTGGAAGAAAAAATTTATTGACTGGATGAGTCCAACTAAAGACTCCTCATTAATCGATGTCGCTTCAGGCACTGGGGATATAGCAAAATTATTTTCTTCAAGAAATAAAAATTTATCACCCATCACCTGTATAGAGCCAAATGAAGATATGTTTAAGAAGGGAAAAGAGAATTTAGTAAATTTTAAGAACATTAAATGGATAAAGTCTAGGGCCGAGAAATTGCCTGTTAAAGATAATATGTACGACTTTTACTCAATTAGCTATGGAATAAGAAATGTTTCTGATATTAATAAAGCTCTTCAAGAAGCTTACAGAGTTTTAAAACCAGGTGGTCGTTTTATGTGTTTAGAATTTTCAAAAATAGATAATGAGATATTGAATTTGTTATATAAAAATTATTCAAAAGCTATTCCCGCTTTAGGAGGTTATATTGTCGGATCATCAAAACCTTATGAATATTTGGTCAACAGCATAGACTCTTTCTATAATCAAGAGCGGCTTTTGGAAATAATAACTAAAAATGGTTTCACCCATGTACAATACAGAAATCTTTCTAGCGGTATCTCAGCTATACATTCCGGGTGGAAGATTTAAATGTTAAAAAGAGTTTTTAAATTATTTAAGATTGCCAGAAAATTATCTACCTCAGGTGCTATTGATACTATAAATCAGGTACATCAAATACCAATGCCAATAAATTTATTTTTTAGTTTAATATCTATTGGATCAAAAAGTACTCGTTTACAAAATAGTAATCCAGGTCAAAACCTTTGTGGGGCTCTACAAGATATGGGTACCACATTTATAAAACTTGGACAATTTTTAGCTACCCGACCAGACATTATTGGTGAACAGATGGCAAAAGATTTAGAAAAACTTCAAGATAAAGTCCCTGCTTTTGAACTTTATGAAGCAAAAAAAGTAATAAAAAAAGAAATTGGTGAAAAACAATATCAAAATATTATTGAAATAGGTGAACCAATTGCGGCTGCATCCATTGCCCAAGTTCATTTTGCTAAAATTAAAAATGAAAATAAAGAAAAACAGGTAGCAATAAAAATTTTGAGACCTGATATAGAGCAATTGTTTAATGAGGAGTTAGATGCTTTGATGTTGTTTGCATACATCGTAGAAAATACAATTTCGAAAGCTAAAAGATTGAAACTAGTAGAAGTAGTACACCTTTTGAGAGAAATTACTAATATCGAAATGGATCTAAGATTTGAAGCAGCAGCAGCTAATGAACTATATGAAAATACTAAACTAGATAGGGGCTTTAATGTTCCAAAAATTTATTGGAATTATACAACAAAAAAAATACTTACTTTAGATAAAGTAAATGGTGTTTCAATTAGAGAACAAG
>MDTG01178128.1_pt1 | contig 10265 bp, 13 predicted proteins | sample 811421 | NCBI WGS metagenome assembly MDTG01 (sample SAMN05326645, study PRJNA326480) | marine metagenome | isolation source: seawater | place: Pacific Ocean: South East | collected 2011 | reverse complement strand
TGTGTAGCTGTTTTTACTTTGTTGAATATATTTTGTTTATTAAATTCCATACCATTTATATAATAGCCTTTTACTATTTATTCAAGATATCATAAAAACCTTAAAAAATAATTAATATTCAATGAATTATAGAAAACTCGGAAATACTGAAATTGATGTAAGTACTATTTGTCTAGGAACTATGACCTGGGGAGAACAAAATACTGAAGATCAGGCATTTGAACAAATGGATTATTCTTTGGATAATGGTGTTAATTTTTGGGATACAGCTGAACTTTATGCAGTGCCTCCTAAAGAAGATACTTTTGGTCACACAGAAATAATAATAGGCAACTGGTTACAAAAAAGAAAAAAAAGAGACAAAATAATTTTAGCTACCAAAGTTGCAGGACCTGCAAGAAATTATTTAAGAAAAGGACAAAATAGCTTTGTAGGATTAAATTTAGAGACTGCATTAAACGAAAGTTTAAAGAGACTCAAAACAGATTATATTGATCTATATCAATTGCATTGGCCTGAAAGAAATGTAAATAATTTTGGTACATTAGGTTATCAGCATAAAGAAAAAGAGTGGAATGCATTTGAGGAGGTTTTGAATAATTTAAAAAAATTTATAGATCAAGGTAAAATAAGGTATGTAGGTTTATCAAATGAAACCCCTTGGGGAGTAATGAATTATATTCAATTAGCTAATGATAAAAAACTTCCAAGAATGATGTCTATACAAAATCCATACAGCTTATTAAATAGAACATATGAAATTGGATTATCTGAAATTTCAATTAGAGAAAAAATAGGATGTCTGGCTTACTCTCCATTGGCTAGTGGATATTTAAGTGGAAAATATAGAAATAATAACTTTCCTAAGGGCTCTAGAATGGAAAGAGATTTTGATTTTTGGCAATATAGATATAATACGCCAAATTTAAAAAATGCAGTAGAAGAATATTATAAAATAAGTAATAAATATAATCTTGATATGAGTCAGATGTCTATAAAATTTTGTGAGATGCAAGAATTTATGACTAGTGTAATAATTGGAGCAACAACTATGGAACAGTTGAAAACTGATATAGAAAGTGTAAATGTAAATTTATCAAATGAAGTAATAAAAGAAATAAACAATGTACAAAAAATATATCCAAACCCATGCCCTTAAAAACTAAACTATTATTAAAATCAATTTTATTTTTATTTCTCAGTACAATTATTGCTAAGGCGGAAGAAGTAAAATCAATAGGTAAATATAAAGATTGGGAAGTTATAGTATTTACTAATGAAAATGAAAAAGTTTGTTTTGCTCAATCAAAACCTGTTTTACAATCTCCAAAAAAAGATTTAAGAGAAGCAAGACTTTTTATAAGCTTTAGGCCATATAATAAAGTTAGTGATGAAATAAGCACTACATCTGGTTATGAGTATAACAAACAAAATACAATTACTGCTAAATCTGGAAAATCAAAATTTAAATTTGATATTTCTCAAGAAAATTTTGCTTGGATTGCAAGCAATAAAGTAGAAAAAAAAATGATAAAGGCTATGAAAAGAGGAACAAGAATAATGATTACAGGTTATAATAAATCTGGATCTCAAACTAAAGATCATTATTCTCTAATGGGATTTACAAAAGCTTATAATTCAGCAAAAAAAAATTGTATCTAGTATCTTATTTTAGATGAAGGGAAAAAAAAAAATTGTACTAGCCTATTCTGGTGGGTTAGATACTTCTATAATCTTAAAATGGTTGCAGGAAAAATATAAAGCTGAAGTAATAGCTTATACAGCTGATATTGGTCAGCAAATAGATAAAAAAAAAAATAATTAGAAATGCAAAAAAGCTTGGAGTTAAAAAAATAATTATAAAAGATTTAAAAAATATTTTTGTTAGAGACTATATATATCCAATGATAAGAGCACATGCGATTTATGAAGGTAAATATTTACTCGGTACATCAATTGCTAGACCATTAATTGCAAAAGACCAAATAAGAGTAGCAAAAAAATATAGAGCTTATGCTGTATCTCACGGTTCTACTGGAAAAGGTAATGACCAGATAAGATTTGAGTTAGGCTATCATTATTTTGGACCAAAAATTAAAATTATAGCTCCTTGGAGAATATGGAAATTAAATTCTAGATCAGATTTAATAAAATATGCAAAAAAAAATAAAATTAATATACCTAAAGATAAAAAAGGAGCTACCCCATTTTCAGTTGATGATAATTTATTTCATACCTCAACTGAAGGAAAATTTTTAGAGAATCCAAGAAATTCTGCACCAGAATTTATTTTTCAAAGAACATTATCACCAGAAAAATCTCCTAACAAAGCAACATTTATTACAATAGGTTTTAAAAATAGTATCCCAATATCTGTTAATGGAAAAAAGTTATCTCCATCAGAATTATTATACAAATTAAATTATGTTGCTGGAAGAAATGGAGTGGGAAGAATAGATTTAGTAGAAAATAGATTTCTCGGCATAAAATCTAGAGGTGTCTATGAAACTCCTGGTGGAACTTTATTAATTGATGCTCATAGAGCTATTGAGTCTGTAACTTTAGATAAAGAAATAATGCATAAAAAAGATAATATAATGAATAGATATGCTGAACTTATATATAACGGATACTGGTATTCTAAAGAAAGATTTAGATTACAAAAAATAATAGATTTGAAAAAAAACAAGGTAAATGGATCTGTAAAAGTTAAATTATATAAAGGTAATATTACTATAATATCGCGAAAAACTAATAGTAATGCTTACTCTATGAAAAAAGTGTCATTTGAAGAAAATAAAACATTTAACAAATCAAATGTAGAAAAATTCATAAATTTTCATAAAAAAAAATTAAGAAAATAGTAAATTCATTATGGAAAATAAATTAGATAAAAATATTTTTTCAATTGGTGTAGAAAATTTTAAAAAAGGAAAATTTATTGATGCTAAAAATAGCTTTGAAAAAGCTCTATTAATTCATCCAGAAAATATTTCTATTTTAGAAAACTTAGCATTAACAAATTATAATTTAAAAAATTTAAATGATTGTGAAACACAGCTAAAGAAAATTATAAATTTAGATAAAAACTCAAAAAAAATTTTTAATTTTTTACTAAAAGTTCTAAGAGAACAAGATAAAGTTGAAGAGTTAAAAAAATATGTTTACGAAGGATTAAAAAAAAATTATATTGACCAGAAATTTTCAATAATAAATAATATTATTTTTCCTTTTATCAATAATGATAATGATGAAATTAAAGAATATAGAAATAATACTAATAAATTTTTAGATGATTTTTTGAGTTCAGATAAAATTATACATTTAAATATCGACAAACAGTCTATCGATCCACCAATATTTAACTATTCTTATGATGAATTTGATAATCTTGAATTAAATAAAAAATTTGTAAACCTGTTTAAAAAAATTTACCCAGATTTAAATATTGAAATTAAACTTGCTGAAAAAAATACAGATAAAATAAAAATAGGTTTTATATCAGAGTTTTTTTCTGACCATACAATTGGTAAACTCTTCAGAGGAACTATATTTAAATTGGATAGAAATAAATTTGAAGTATATGTATTTCATACTAATAAAACCAAAAAAGGTATTATCTTTTCAGATTTTTTATCAAAAGAAATAAATTCAAATTTAACTAATGTTATTCTTCCAAATTCATTTATAGAAAAAGTAGAAACAATTAAGAATAAAAAACTAGATATAGTTTTCTACCCCGATATTGGTATGTCATCTGAATTATATTTTCTAACTTTTTTAAGATTTGCAAAATACCAAATTGCTTCATGGGGTCATCCTATAAGCACTGGTAATGATAATATAGACTTTTTTATTTCATCAAGTAAATCCGAAATTAAAGACGCTCAAAAACATTATTCTGAAAAACTAATATTATTAGATCACATGATATATTATTTTAAACCTCAAACATCATTAAAACTAGAATTAGATGAAATGAGTTACCAGAATGTATATTCATGCCCACAAACATTATTTAAAATTCATCCAAATTTTGATTTAATTTTAAAAAAAATTTTAGTTAAAGACAAAAAAGCGAAAATTTATTTTATTAAAGATGGTAATCAAAGTTTATTTAAAAAATTAATTGAAAGATTTAAAAAAACAATTGGCTCTGATATTGATAGAATAATATTTAATGAAAATATGTCAGTTGAAAAATATTTAAATCATTGCGGATCTTCATCTGTGCTTTTGGATCCAATTATTTATGGCGGAGGTAATAGTTTTTATGAGTCAATGTATTATGGTACTCCATCTGTAACTTTTCCTTCTTCTCATTTAAAAAATCGGTTAACTCTTGGAGCTTATAATCAAATGGAAATAGAAGATGCACCCATTGTTAAGTCTCCAGAACAATACGTTGAAAAAGCTATAGAAATAGCAAATCTTCCTAAAAATAAATTATTGGAAATTAAATCAAGATTTAAAGAGGCGGCATTTAAAAAACTTTTTGAAAATAGCAATTATATTAATGAGCTTGAGAATTTTTTAATAAGTTTATTTAAAAAGTAATTTATCTTTGAGCTTTTTTAAAACATTCAATTGTATTTTTTAATAAACACGCAATAGTCATTGGTCCAACCCCACCAGGTACAGGTGTTAATGCTTTGGCAATTTTTGAAACCTCATCGAATGCTACATCACCGACTATTCCTTCTTCTGTCTTGTTGATGCCAACATCAATTACTATACAATCTTTTTTAACCCAATCACCTTTTACTAACCGCGGTATTCCTACAGCAGCTACAATTATATCAGCTCTTAAACATTCAGATTTTAAATCTTTAGTTTTTGAATGTGTAATTGTAACAGTACAATTTTCTTTTAAAAGAAGTTGTGCCATTGGTTTTCCATTTAAATTTGACCTACCTATAATCACTGCTTTTTTTCCATTTAAATTTTTTTCATATTTTTTAATAAGCAAATAGCATCCTAAAGGTGTGCAAGGAACTGTGCTTTCATATCCAGAAGAAAGATTGCCTACATTATATGGATGAAATCCATCTACATCTTTGAGTGGAGATATAGTCTCTATTACTTTTTGTTTATCTATATGTTTAGGTAAAGGTAGTTGAACCAAAATTCCAGCTACAGAATTATCTTTATTAAGTTCATTGATTTTATCTAATATTGTTTTTTCATCTACTTTATTAGGATATTTTATAATCTCAGATTTTAAACCTACTTCATTTGCCGCTTTTTCTTTCATTCTTACATAAATTTGACTTGGTGCTAAATCACCTATTAATATTACTGTTAATCCTGGAACTTGATTTTTTTCTTTTTTAATTGAAGAAACTTCTTTTTTTAATTCTTCTCTGATTTCTGCAGCTGTTTGTTTTCCGTCTATTAATATCATGAATTAATTAAAAATTATTGGCGCCAAATAAAGCTTCATACACATTTCTATAAACCATATCAACAAAAGAAGAATGATTGGTGAAATATCAAATGCACCTAGATTGGGTAAAAAAGATCTAATTTTACTTAAAAAAGGTTCTGTAAGCCTATAAGTAAAATCTAAGATCAAATAAACAAACCTATTTGAAGTATTAATTATATTAAATGCAATCAACCAACTAATAACAACATTTGCAATTACTACATATGAATAAAGTTTTAATAATTGAAGAACTAAATAAAAAATTGCAATCATTTTTTCTCAACATAAATTGACTGACTAGGGAAAGCAAATGAGGCTCCATTTTTTTCAACAATTTGTTTAATTTGAATTGCTAGTCTTTCTTTTACAGCTAACCATTCGTCCCAATCATCTGTTTTTGTAAAACATCTAATATACATATCAATAGAACTTTCGGCAAAGCTATCAACTCTCACTGCGTATCCAAGTTCAGGTTTATAATCTTCGTGTTTTTTTATGTAATCTTCAATTTCATTTCTAATTGTTTTAAGTTGATCAATAGTTGAATCGTACTGCAGGTTAATGGTCCAACTAATGATCCAATTGGTAGTCTGACTTATATTAACGACAGCATTTTCTGCGAATTGAAAATTTGGAATTATAGCTATAGATTTATCAAATTTTCTTATAACAGTTGATCTAAATCCAATTTTTTCAACTATTCCCTCAATAATTCCTTCAACAAGTATCCAATCACCAATTTTAAATCTCTTTTCAACTAAAACTAATATTCCAGAAATTAAATTTTTAAATAAATCTTGTGCACCCAATGCTACAGCTACACCAAACAAACCTAAGCCTGCTATTATCGGCCCTATCTTAATTCCCCAAAGCTCAAGTACTGCAGCTAAACCTAAAATAAAAATTAATATTTTAATAGATTTAATTATCCAACCAATAAGTTCTCTGGTTAAGATTTTATTTAGACCACTTAATATATAAGATACAGGTTCAATAACTTGATGAATAACCCAAAATATAAATATTGTAATTAAGGTTCTATTTATTGTATCAATAATAGCTCTGCTATCTTCTGAAAATGATATGTAGTAGCTTGCAATAAAAAAACCAATAACTATTGGTAAAAATCTTGCTGGACCTTCCATTGCATAAACAAAAGTGTCGTCAAGTTTATTTGATGTTTTTTTTGCAATACCTTCTAGTCTTTTAATAATTACTTTACTTATAATTCCACGGAAAATTAAAAATATAAAAAATATTCCAATACCAATTAATATTTCAAATATATTTACGCCAAGAATTCCTTTTTCCCAGACAGATATAAATAAATCTTTAAAATTATTAAATAATTCCATAATTAAATTTTATATAATAAATACTCTTCTTCTCCAGGATTAAAAAGGAAGATTTTCTTCCATTTAATTTCATTTAACACAGAAGATGCTTTTTCGCCTATACACATTAAGTTAGTATTCATCCAGCTATCAACTAACTGATATTTTTTGATTAAATTCAAGAAATTTTTTGCACTGTTTTGTGAATATATAAATACAATTTCAGGCATAGATGATTTAAGGCTGTCCACAAATTTTAAATCTAAATCTTCTATTGGTAGTACTGAATAATTTATTAATCTATTAACTCTATAACCTTCAAAAATTAACTCTTTGTCTAAATTATAAGATACTATTTCTCCGCTCACATATAAAAGTTTTCCAGTATTAGGGTTAAAGGTCTGCAGAATAATTTCTTTTAAATTAACCACATTACCCTCGGCAGTATAAATATTTTGAAAACCATTTAATTTAGCTGTTACTTCTGTTGCTAATCCAACACAATAACAATAAATTTTTTTATCTATTTCTTTTGTATCAAAATTTTTAATTGCATTTGAACTTGTAAAAATTATTCCTTTATATTCATTTAAATTTTTTTCATCATATTTTATGTTTTCAATTTTAATTACAGGTAAGTGAGAAATTTTATGACCTAAAGATTTAAATCTAATAATAAGTTCTTTACAATCTTCAATCGGTCTTGTTAATAATATATGCATATTTATCTTTTATAATTTCCTTCGGATTTATTTTTTAAAAAGTTACCAACATTTTTTCCTAGCTCTTTTGAAAAATTTAATTCATTAGTAGCTTTAAAATTATATCTTTTTTTACCGTCGATGGAAAATAGTTCGGCTATCAAATTTATTTTATTTCCTTCAATAAAAGAAAAAGCTCCAATCGCAGTATCACAGTCTCCTTCTAATATTTTTAAAACTTCTCTTTCAGTTGTTGCACAAATATTTGTATGGATGTGGTTAATTTTTGTTAAAAAATTTATCATTTCTTCATCATTATCTCTACATTGAATTGCAATTATACCTTGCCCAACGCTAGGGATAATTTCATTAACAGAAAATTCTTGAGTAATATAATTAGACAAATTTAAACAATCAATTCCAGCTTTAGATAAAATAATTGCATCATATAAACCTTCATTCATTTTATTTATTCTTGTATCAACATTCCCTCTAATTAATTTATATACCAAATCATTTCTTTTACGTTTAAGTTGATATTCTCTTCTAAAGGAAGAAGTTCCAACTACTGAATTAGATTCAAGTTTATCTAAAGTTAAATTATTTCTGCTTATCAGTACTTCATTAGGAAAATTTCTTTTTAAGAAACAGTTAGTTATTAATCCATTAGTCTCGTCTGAGGGCATATCTTTTAAAGCATGAACAGCTAGATCAATTTTCTTATCAAGAAGCTCAATTTCAATTTTTTTTGAAAATAAACCTTTTCCTCCAATTTCAGATAGTCTATCTTTCTGATTTTCATCTCCTAATGTTTTTATTACTTTAATTTCTACAGTATGTGAAAATTTCTTGCTTATTTCATTTTTGACTTTATCAGCATAAATCAAAGCTAATTTACTACCCCTCGAACCTATAATTATTTTTTTTCTTTCCATAAAATTTATATATATTTCATACTTATAGTTTAATTGTATAAATTAAAAAAATTTTTTATGAATAAAAAACCAATAATTTTAGGAATAGAGACAAGTTGTGATGAGACGGCAGCTGCTATAATTCAAGATGAAATCCAAGGGACTCCAAAAATATTGTCAAATGTGGTATCTAGTCAATTTGATGTTCACAAAGAGTATGGTGGAGTAGTTCCTGAATTAGCAGCGAGATCCCATGTTGAAAAAATTGATATTATTACGAATGAAGCAATTAAAAAAAGTGGAATTAAAATTAAAAATATAGATGCGATAGCTGTTACAGCTGGACCTGGATTAATTGTATGCCTAAGTATTGGCTTAAATTTTGCAAAAACATTATCATTATCTTTAAAAAAACCATTTATTGCAATTAATCATTTGGAGGGACACGCATTAAGTCCAAAATTAAATTCTAAAATAGATTATCCATATCTGCTTTTATTAATTTCTGGAGGACATACTCAATTTTTGTGCGTAAATGGATTGGGTAATTATGAAAGAATAGGAACTACTATAGATGATGCTTTAGGTGAAGCATTCGATAAAACTGCAAAACTTCTTGGAATAGAATTTCCTGGAGGTCCACAGATAGAACAATTTGCAAAAAAGGGGGATCACAATAAATTTAAACTCCCAAAACCTATAATAAATAAAGGAGGATGTAATCTTTCTTTTGCAGGTTTAAAAACTGCAGTACTAAAAATAACAAAAGGAATAAAGACTGACCAAGAAAAATTTGACCTTGCCGCATCTTTTCAAAAAACAATTGAGGAAATTTTGTATGAAAAAACCAAAGTAGCATTTAAAGATTATAAAAAAAAAAAATAAACAAAAAAAAAATATTTTTGTTATAGCGGGCGGTGTAGCTGCCAATAAAGGTATAAGAAAAAAACTTACTGAAGTGAGTGAAGAAAACAATTTTAAAACTATTTTTCCAGAGATTAATCTTTGTAGTGATAACGCAGCAATGATAGCAATGGCAGGTTTAGAAAAATATAAATTAAATTTATTTGATGACATAAATATCCAAGCCAATCCAAGATGGGCACTAGATGAAAGTGCTAAATTTTTAAAAGGTTCTGGTGTAAAACTTTAATATTATCTAAATGCAATATTGGCTACTTAAATCTGAACCAAATATATGGTCTATAGATAAACAAAAAAAATTAGGCCACAAGGGCTCTACTTGGGATGGTGTAAGAAATTATCAAGCTAAAAATTATTTAAACAAGATGAAAAAGGGTGATCTTTGTTTTTTCTACCACTCAAACATTGGAAAAGAAATTGTTGGAATAGTAGAAGTAGTTAAAGAGTCTTTTATTGATCCTACTGATACGAAAAAAAAATTCTTAGCTGTTAAAGTTAGATTTAAAAGAATGTTAAAAAAAGCAGTTTCACTTGATAAAATTAAGAAAAATAATAATCTTAAGGACTTACTACTAGTAAAACAGTCAAGATTATCAGTAATGCCTGTTGATACTAAAAGCTGGAAAATTATTTTGAAGATGGGTAGTATTACAATATAAATTTATGTCTAAAAGAACCAAAAAAAATAAATCTAAAATTAGAAAATATAAAACAAAAAAAAGAAAAATAAGGTCTAAATCTAGATTAAAAAGAAAAAAGAAATCTAATATTGGAGAAAAAGAACTAATCTATAGAATTAAAAATGATTGGATTAATAAAGCTCAAGTAAATAAATCACAATATGAGAAAAAATATAATTCATCTTTAAAAGATAATGAAAATTTTTGGAGAAAAGAAGGAAAAAGAATTAATTGGATAAAACCATACACAAAAATTAAGGATGTAAAATACAGTAAAACTGATG
>MDTG01423800.1_pt1 | contig 10266 bp, 10 predicted proteins | sample 811421 | NCBI WGS metagenome assembly MDTG01 (sample SAMN05326645, study PRJNA326480) | marine metagenome | isolation source: seawater | place: Pacific Ocean: South East | collected 2011 | reverse complement strand
TGGTTTTTTATTAAAAAAAAATGCAAAATGTATTTTGATTGATTTAGATTATAAGAATTCTTCTTATCCATTTTTCCATGTAGCTGAACAAAAAGCAAAAGTATATTATAGATTTTATAAAAACTTTTCAGGAAAAGTTATTGAAAATGGATTTTTAAAAAATATTAAAATAAAGATGTTTGTAAGAGAAAATGGATACAAAATAACAACAATTTATTCCAAGAAGACAGATACTATTTTGAAAAAATTAAGCGCATTAAATGTAGAAAAATTTAAAAATATAAAAATTTCTTTTTTAAATATAAAAAAACTTTATGAATTAACTGTAAAACAATTTAAAATTGAAAATCAAATGATTTTAAGAAAAAAAAGTGACTAAAAAAAAATATATTTTAATAACTGGCGTCGCAGGTTTTGTTGGCTTTTCTTTAGCATATAAACTCGTATCTCGCTTCAATATAATTGGGATAGACTCTATAAACAATTATTATGATAAAAAAATCAAATATGACAGATTAAAACTTTTAAAAAAAAAGGGTGGAAAAAAATTTAAATTTTTTAAAATTGATATAAGCAACAAAAATAAAATAAACCATAATCTGGCAAGATTCGATATATTATATTTATATCATTTTGCAGCTCAAGCTGGTGTAAGGCACTCCCTTAAATTTCCTGAGGATTATGTTAAGAATAATCTAGTCGGTTTTTTTAATATATTAGATTTTGCTAAGATGAAAAAAGTTAAACATTTTATTTATGCTAGTACTAGCAGCGTTTATGGTTTAAATGAAAAAACTCCACTTTCAGAAAAAGACTCATCAAATCATCCAGGCCAATTTTATGCAGCAACAAAAAAATCTAATGAAATGATGGCACACTCATATAGCCAAGTATTCAATTTACCTACAACAGGACTAAGATTTTTTACAATATATGGGCCATGGGGTAGACCAGATATGGCACTTTTCAAGTTTGTAAAAAATATAATTAATAACAAGCAAATAGAAATTTTTAATTATGGAAACCACTCTAGAGATTTTACATATATCGATGATTTAGTTAATGTTCTATTTTTATTAAAAAACAAAATTCCAAAGAGAAAAAAAACCATTGTAGTAAATGATCCATCATCAAGTTCAGCCCCATTTCAAATATTAAATATTGGAAATGAAAAAAAAGTGAAATTAATGGATTATGTTTCTTATATTGAGAAATGTCTTAAAATTAAGGCAAAAAAAAAATACCTACCTTTACAGAAAGGAGATATCAAGTCCGTGTTATCTAGTATGAATAAAACTAATAAACTGATTGGAAAAAGTTACTATACCTCTTTTCAAAAAGGTGTAGGTGAATTTATTAAATGGTACAAGAATTATTATAGAATAAATTTAAAAATTTAGTCTTCTATAATATTATAGTCTGTTCCTACATAAGGTATCTTCATTGGTTTTTCAGGATCTTTTAAGTAAGGAATTCTTTTAAGTGGATTGAATCTTTCTGTAATAGTAATTCTAACTGTTTTTTTATCTTGAAGCGGATATCCACAATGAACCAATGATGAATGTGCTAAAACTGCTGTACCAGCTTTTATCTCTAAATTTTTTTTATTAAATTTTTTATAATCTTTTTCCTCTATATTGGTATATTTTTGAGTCCATTTTTTTTCCCCAGAGGGGTCTTCCAGTTTATGATCAAAATATCCATTGTAATGAGATTTTTCATAAATAGTAAGACCACCGTTTTTTTTATTTGTATCCCATAAAGGTATCCAAAATAACAAACAATCTCTTGCAAATTGATTTGTTTCTTGATGAGGCAATAAAAGTTTATCATTATCATTATCATGAACATGGATTGCAGCTCTTCCAGAAAAAATTACTTTTGTATTAAAAAAAAATTTTACAAAACTGATTAATTCAGGAGTATGTATTGCTTGCGTCATGTCAATATTATATGGAGCAATGTCATACCAATTAGCTTTAAGTTGAGGATTAAATTTTTTCACTTCATAATATTTATTTTGAAGATCTGTTTCATTAGAAGGGTGTATATAATTTAAAACTTCTAACAAAGAATTTTTTAATTCATTTAATAGTTCTTCATTAAAATAATTTTCAATTAAAGCATATCCATTTTCATCAATGTTTTTTTTTAATTTGATATTATCAATCATTATTTTTGATAGTTATTTGTTTGTAGTATTAAAAAAGATGTTTTATATCAATAAAATTATAATTATAAAGTTTTAATTAATAAATACTTATAATAAATAATTTAATGCCTCATATAATAATTTATTCAAGATTGTCATCCTCAAGACTAAAAAGAAAAGCATTAGTTAAACTTTCTAATAAGAAAATGCTTATTGAGCAAGTAATCAGTCAAGCAAAACGAATTACTTCATCAAAGAAAATTATCTTAGCTACCACAACCAATAAAGAAGACAAATTATTATGTAAAATTGCCAAAGTAAATAAAATAAAATTTTTTCAAGGATCAGAAAAAAATCTTATCGAAAGAACCCAAAATTGTTGTAAAAAATTTAAAATAAAATACTTTTTAAGATATTGTGGTGATAGACCGATTGTAGATGTAAATAAAATAAAAAAGTGCTTTGCTAAAATAAAAAACAAAAAAAAATTTGATTTAATGACTACAAATTTTAAGGATAGTAAAATAGACAAAGGGTTTACTATAGAAATATTTAATTCTGACTTTTTTACAAAATTCAATACTAACAAAGTGTCAAATGATAACAAAGAGCATCTAGGTAATTATATTTATCAAAATGCGAAAAAATTTAGAATTTTAATGATTAAATCTTCTAAAATTTTCTTTAAAGACAGGAAATACACCATTGATGACAAAAATGATTTAAAGATGATAAATTATATTTTAAAAAATTATAAGAATAAAAATATTAAAGAAGTAGTTTCTTTATATTCAAAATATGAAAAATTTAGTTAGTGTTTATATTGTATCTAAGAACTATGGCAGATTTGTTGAAAAAGCAATTCAGAGTGTTCTTAATCAAACTTATTTAAATTGGGAGCTTTTTCTAATTAATGACAATTCAAATGATAATACACTTAAAGTTTTTAAAAAATTTAATAAAAATAAAAAAATAAAAAAAATAATAAATTTAAAAAAAAATAATGGTTTACAAAAAATTTCAAATAGTGTTTTAAAAATTTGTAATGGAGAATTTATTATTAGATTAGATGCAGATGATTGGCTAAATGAAAACGCTTTATTAGTTTTAGTAACAAAAATAAACACAAAAAAAAAATATGGCTTAGCATATGGCGGATATTATTATGTAGATGAAAACGGTGATGAGCTAGGAATTGAAAATAATTTTGATATAACAAAAAAGAATTTAAATTTTCCACCTCATGGTGCCTGTACATTAATTAAGACTAGAGCTTTAAAAGAAGTTGGTGGTTACTCAGCATCAATTAAAGCACAAGATGGATGGGATTTATGGTTAAAATTAAAAGAGAGAGTAGATTTTTGTTCAATTGGATTACCATTATTTTATTATAGAAAACATGGTCAGTCATTATCAGATAATTACAAAAAAATAATTAATGAAAGAGGCAAGATAATTCAAAATTTAGGAAAAAATAGAGGAGGTTATAAATTAAAAGTTTTAGCAATAGTTCCAATCAAAAAAGATTTTATAGATATAAAAAATGCTCCGTTTATAAAATATAAAAATAAAAATTTAATTGAACATGCTTTAGGAGCAATAAATAAATCAAAATATATAAACACTGTTGCAGTGGCTACTACTCATAAAGATATTGTTAGATATATTAAGTCTAAATTTGATAAAAAATATAAGGAATATATTTATTATTTAAGGACTAAAAAATATGATAAATCTTTCTATTCCAAAATTGAGAATTTAATTATAGATACTACTAATTTTTATAATGAAAAGAAAAATTTCTATCCTGACATAATAGTTTTTTTTAACCTTCATGTTTACAGAAAAGATATTTCACATATTGATAAAGCAATAAATTTGTTAATAGAAAATAAAAAAGACACAATTTTTTCAGTAATTAAAGAAAAAAACGCAATTTTTAAATTTAAGTCTTCCGAGATGAAAATTTTGAATAAAGGCCGTTTTGATAATTTAGATTTTAATAGTGAAATAATTTACAAATTTAATAACTCAATAATTGCCTCCTGGTATCAGACTATAAAAGACAATAATTTATTTGATGGGAATCTTGGATTTATTGAGACCGAAGAAAATGATGTTGTAAAAATATTATAAAAATTGTGAATTTAAAAAAAAAAATAAAATTAAAAAAAATAACAGTAGGTATTGTAGGCTTAGGGTATGTTGGTTTACCTTTAGCCTATTCTTTTATAAAAAATAATATTAAAGTTTACGGTTTCGATAATGATAAAGAAAAAATAAGAAAGTTAAATCAGGGTCAAAGTTATATAAATTACTTTAAAAATCATCAAATTAAATCCATGTTAGAAAATAAATTTAAATGTTTTTTAAATCTTAATAAAATATCTGAAGTAGATATAATCGTCTTGTGTTTACCAACACCTATCTACAAGAACAAGACTCCGGATTTAAGTTTCATTAAAAATACAATGACCAAATTACAAAAATATTTAAGGCCATATCAAACTATAAGCTTAGAAAGCACAACTTATCCTGGAACTTGTAGAGAAATTATTTATCCTTATTTAAAAAAATTTGAAGTCGGTAAAAATTTTTTTTTGATTTATTCTCCTGAAAGAGAGGATCCAGGTAATAAAAAATATTCAATTTTAAAAATTCCAAAAGTCATTGGCGGATATTCAAAACAATGTTTAGAAATTGGTGCTAGGTACTACAGCTTGTTAAAAATTAAAATGATTAAAGTTTCAACTTTAGAAGTCGCAGAACTTACTAAGTTGCTAGAAAATGTATATCGCTCAGTAAATATTGGAATGATTAATGAAATGAAAAATCTTTGTAATAAAATGAAAATAAATATTTTTGAAGTAATCAATGCTGCAAAATCAAAACCTTTTGGTTATCAGGCATTTTATCCAGGTCCTGGTTATGGGGGACATTGTATACCTATTGATCCTTTTCTACTTAGTTGGAAAGCTAAAAGTTTTAAAATGAGGACAAAATTTATAGAATTATCTGGAAGAGTTAATGAAAATATGCCAAGTTTGATAGTCAAAAAAATCTCTTCTATACACAAAAAAATAAAAATTAAACCTAAAATAATAATAGTTGGAATTGCTTATAAAAAAAATGTAGACGACATAAGAGAGTCGCCTGCTTTGAAGATTATGGATATTTTAAACAAAAAAAAAATTAAGTATGATTATTTAGACCCTTTTGTGAAAGAAATTAAAAATACAAGACAAATAAAAACTTCTAGAACATCAATAAATAAAAAATATAGTTTATTATCAAATTACACTCTTACAGTAATAGTCACAGACCATGATATACTAAATTATTCAAAAATATTTAAACATTCTAATTTGATATTAGATGCCAGAGGCCGATACGCATTTAATAAATCTGATAAAATAATTCAGATTTAATGAATTCAAGAAATAATAAAATTATTGAAAATTTAGAAAAATTAATTGGAAAAAAAAATTTTCTAATTTACGAGAAGTATAAATCAAATCATCAGGAAAATTTTAAAAATTTTTCTGATGAGATATTTGACCATCTAATAGAAATTTTAAATGACATTCATAAAAAATCATATTCAAAAAAATCATGGAAAATTATTATTGGACCTTGGTATTACTCGATCTTGAATATTTATTACTTTTATAGTTTCTGTTTTGCTGAGAAAAATAATATAAATCAAAAAATTAAAAAACTAGTTTCAAAATTAAGGCTAAATAAAAGCCAGAAAGTAACAACAGATTTTTCAAACTATATAAACACAACCTATTCCAGAGAATATATTTTAATTTTTATAAAAGCGATTTTATTAAATAATTACCCAAAATTAAAAATATATAAAATTAAATTAACAAATAAAAGTTTTTATAAAAAATTATTTTTAAAATTTTTTTATCATTTAAGTAGACCTAAAATTATAATTTCGAGATCAAGATTTAAAAAATTTGAGCAAATTAAAATTTATTTATTATCTAAATTTAAAATTTTATGCATCCCTGGTTTTGAAAGTATGTTTGAAGTTAAAAGTTTAAAGATTGAGCAAAATATTAGAAATTTGATTATTAAAAATTTAGACGTTAAATATAAATACCATAATATTCTAAAATTCTTGATATATTTTATGCCCAGTTGTTATATCGAAAATTTAAAAGAATACGAAAAAGCTGGAAAAAAAATTATTCCTAAATCAGATATTATATATTCTGATACAACTTATATTTCCGATGAAATTTTTAAAATTCAATTTGCAAATTTAAATATAAAACGTTTTATTGGGCAACATGGTGGTAATTTTTTAATTTATGGAAAAAACCAAATTAATGTTCACGAGAGTTATATATCTGATAAGTATTTATTATGGGGTAAAAATAATAAGAGTAAACTTAACTATCTTTCTTCTCCAAAAATAAATTTATTTTATTTAAAACATAAATCAAAATTAAAAGAAAAAAAAAAATATGAATTTTGTTATATCTTGCCTCCGTTAAAAAATACAAACCTAAGTTATTTATTTCACTGTCTACCTAATAATTTAAATTCTAATAAAAATAGATCTAATTTTTTTCAAAAAATTAAGAAAAATTTTATTATAAAATCGTATGCTGAAGAAAATCGATATAGTGATCAAATAAATATTAAAAAATTACCAAAATTTTTTTCATTAAATAAAAATAAATTTTCCAAAAATTTAGAAGTTATTTTTATGTCAAAGTATTTAATTTTTGATTATATGAGCACAATGATATTTGAAATTATTAATCTCAAAATTCCTTTTATTTTAATTATAGATAAAAAAGATCATAATTTTACTAAAGAGGGAATCAAATTTTACAATTATTTAGATCGGATGAATATTATCTTTAAAAATCATAAACAGGCAATTAATTTTATTCATTCAGTAAAAGATGTAAATGATTGGTGGTATTTAAAAAAAAATAAAAAATTATTAAAAAAAATATCAAATGAATTTTGCAGTTTAGAAAAAAATTGTTTAAAAAGTTGGATAAATTTTTTTGAAAAAAAATTATGATTATTGCAGAAATTGGCTGGAATTTTTTGGGTGATATAGATCTTGCAAAAAGAATGATTGCTTCATCAAAAAAATCAGGATGCAAAGTTGTAAAATTTCAACTTTGGAATCCTAATAATTTGGTTGCTGGTGAATGGGATAATGATGGAAGAAGAGAAATTTATGAAAAAGCTTATTTGGATAAAAAAAAATATTTTGATTTATACAATTTTTCTAAATCTTTAAACATAGAATGTTTTGCTTCGGTTTTTGATCAAAACAGTTATGAAATTCTCAAATCAGTTTCATCTAAATTAATTAAAATTCCTTCAGTAGAAGCATATGATATAGATTTGATAAAAAAATCGTTAAATAACTTTGAAAAAGTATTAGTTTCAACAGGAGCAATGAAAAAAAATGAATTAGAAAATTTATTACAATTCAAAGATTTAGATAATTTTTTCATATTACACTGTGTCAGTTCTTATCCCCTAGAATATAAAAACACAAATTTTGAAAAATTTTTTTATTTAAAAGAAAATTTTAAAAATGTTGGATATTCAGGTCATGCAAAAGGTATTAATGATGCTATTTTTGCATTAAGTAATGGAGCTAAAGTTGTGGAAAAACATTTTACAATAGACAACAATTTAGAGGGCCGAGACAATAAATTTGCAATATTGCCAAATGAGTTAAAATTTATATGTGATTTTGAAAAAAATGTGGAAGATATGAAAATTAGTCACGGACTCGATTTACAAATTAATGAGAATGATGTTTATAAAAATTATAGAGGAAGATTTAGAAAAAATTAGTTAATTATTAAAAAAATTTTCTTTTTTTATTAAATTTAGTTTTGATAAATTTTCATACAAGAAATCAAAATTTTTATTTTGAATATCTATTTTGTTTATTGATAAATCATCATGATTTTTCCTAAAAACTCCCAATCCAAAATCTGTTAAAATTAAGCTATAGTCGTGATGCTTTATATTATTTAATAAAAACGAAATCTTCCACACATCTCCACACCAATCATTGCTTATTCTAGGTATATGTTCTTCTAACCAATTTCTTGGTATTAAATCATGCATGACAATATAACCACCATTATTTAGAAATTTAAATGAATTATGAAAATCTTTCAAAATTTGATCAAATGTATGTAAACCATCGATGAAAATTAAATCAAATTTTTCCTGATTATTTTTAAAAAAATTATCGCTAGTATCTCTGATAGTACCTCCCTTCAATGGATCTACACCTACTTTGTGATAACAATTAACATTATTAAAAACAACATTAGTATCACAACCTATTTCAAGATATTTTTTTGCAGATATTTCTCTAGAGATTTTATTTAAAACATTAATTCTTTCATTTTTTGCATTTGATACTTCCCAGTCAAAATTAAATTTTTTTGAACTATAGTGATGTATATAAAATAATGGTTTTAAAAAATTATTTATTACATAGAAGATTCTTGATTTAAAAACACTTATAATTTTCATCATTTTCAAAATAAAATTACTTTTTAGTTATGTTTACTATTTAATGCAAAAATTTTGTATAATTTTTATAATTTTAGATTAATAATCAGTTATTTATGAATGACAAGATAACAGTTGGAATTCCTACTTATAAAAGGCCAAAACTCTTATTGAGAGCGTTAAATAGTTTAGAAAATTTTGAAAAATTTGGTATAAATATTATAGTTTCTGTTGATGGTATAGACGAAAAATATAATGAATATAAAAATATAGAAAAAAAAGTATCCTCAAAAAAAATAAATTTTTACTATCATAAAAAAAATATAGGAAGTTTAAACAATTTTTTATTTTTAAGAGATAAGTGCACAACAGAATTTTTTATGTGGTTAGCTGATGATGATGAAACAAGTTTGTATACAATTAAAAAATTGTATACAATTCTTTCTGAAAATAAAAAGGCCACTACAGCAGTTCCATACTGGTTACTTTATAACAAAAATTTAGAAAAAAAATTATTGCGTCCAAGTTTTTTTGATAGTGATTCTGTTTTAAAAAGAGTTTTATCTTATTGTTTTAATTCAGATGATGCATTTTTTTATGGTTTACATAAATTAAGTTTTTTAAAAAAATGCTCTTTCAACGGTTTTTGGTGGCCAAACAAAAGATCTCTCTCAAACTGGTGTTATGTTTTTCAAATGGATTTAATATTGAATGGCAAAATATTATTTTTAGATGACGAAAATTGCAAATGGATAAACCATGATTATGGTGAAAAATTTTATCCAAGGTCGAGTACTGATAGATATTTTAAATATTTTGCATATGCTATTCGAAGACTGAATGTATATTATTTGTATCTAAAAAAAATTTTTGCAAATAAAAAATATTTAATTTTAATTGTAATAGCTTTAATTGTACCTTTTCTATTAATAAGAGATTTTTTATTTAGGGAGCCTGTTTTTCATAAAGTGCAGTTTAAGTAAAATTATAGTTATATGAAAATATTAATAATTAATGCAGGTGGAAATATTTTATCATTAAAAAACATTCTTTTTCATTGTGGATTTGAAGCAAAAATTTATGACGATAAAGATGTATTGAGTGACTTTGATTTGGTGTTTTTACCTGGCGTAGGCTCTTTTGATACAGTAATTGAAAACTTAAATAAAATAAATTTAATCCATCAATTAAAAAAAATTTATGATGTAAATAATACTTACCTAATTGGTATTTGCGTTGGTATGCAAATTTTATTTGATAGTAGTGAAGAAGGTAAACTTGGTGGATTGGGACTAATTCCTGGTAATGTGAAAAAATTTATAAGTACAGAATCAAAGGCTGGATTACACATGGGATGGAATGAAATTAACACAAAAAAATTTTTGGATTTTGATATGAAAAAATTTTACTTTGCTCACAACTATTACGTGGAGTGTAATGAAAAGTATATAATATCAACCTCCACTCATTTGACTAAATTTCCAACAATTGTTCAAAATAAAAATATAATAGGCATTCAATTTCATCCAGAAAAAAGCCATAAAAATGGAATGAATATTTTAAAAAAATATATTGAAAACTTATGCTAAGTA
>MDTG01383716.1_pt1 | contig 10266 bp, 9 predicted proteins | sample 811421 | NCBI WGS metagenome assembly MDTG01 (sample SAMN05326645, study PRJNA326480) | marine metagenome | isolation source: seawater | place: Pacific Ocean: South East | collected 2011 | reverse complement strand
TTCAATTGGAGCTCAAGAGATTTTAATGCCAACAATACAATCGAGTGAGATATGGAAAGAAAGTGGACGTTATGAGGATTATGGTGAGGAAATGTTAAGAATTAGAGATCGTCAAGATCGTGAAATGCTTTACGGACCTACCAATGAAGAACTTGTAACAGATATATTTAGGTCTTCAGTGAAATCTTACAAATTATTACCTCAACTCTTATATCATATTCAATGGAAGTTTAGAGATGAGATAAGACCGAGATTTGGAATAATGAGATGCAGGGAATTTTATATGAAAGATGCTTACTCATTTGATATATCAGATGAAGATGCTTTGTTTTCATATAATAAATTTTTCTTATCTTATTTAAAAACTTTTAAACGCTTAGATCTTACTGCTATACCAATGGCTGCAGATACAGGACCTATTGGAGGAAATCTTTCACATGAGTTTATAATCTTAGCAGAAACCGGTGAAAGTAAAATTTATACTGACAAAAGAATATTTAATTTAAAGAATGATGAAATAAAATTAGAAAAAAATTCTTTAAATGAACTTAGAAAAAAATATGAAAAATTTTATTCAGTTACTGATGAGAAATTTAATAAAGATGAATTCGAAAAAAAAGTATTAGAGCCTAATAGACTTAAAACCAAAGGAATTGAGGTAGGTCATATATTTTATTTTGGTGATAAGTACTCAAAACCAATGGGCGCATCTGTTGATTTACCTGGTGGTAAAAAAGATTTTGTTAAGATGGGTTCTTACGGAATAGGTGTTTCAAGATTAGTGGGTGCAATAATAGAGGCAAAATACGATGAAAAAAACGAAATCATGAAATGGCCAATTTCTGTTGCTCCATATGATATAGCTATAATACCAATGATCAGTAAAAATGATATTTCAACATTAGAAAAAGCAAATATGATAAACTCTGAATTAGTTAAAAATAATATAGATGCAATAATTGATGATACCGATGAAAATTTCTCATCTAAATTGAAAAAAATGAACTTAATTGGAGCTCCATACCAAATAATTATTGGTAAACAAACTGATGGTGATTTATTGGAGTTTAAAGAAACTGGAAAAGAAACTAAAAAAATTCAAATAACTGAAGTAATAAAAATTATAAAAAAGCAAAAAGAAAAAAATTGATTTCTACATTAGAAAAAGAAATTACATTTAGATTTTTAAAAGCCAGAAAAAAAGATGGTTTCCTTAATATAATTTCAATTTTTTCTTTTATTGGAATTGGTCTAGGAGTAGCAGTTTTAATTATTGTCATGTCTGTAATGAATGGTTTTCGTACAGAGCTAATTAATAAAATTGTTGGCTTTAACGCACATATAACTGTCAAACCATACGAAAAAAAAATCGATATTGATAATTTAAATGAAAATAATCTAAATTATATTTCTAATGATTTAATTCTAAGTAATTCAGGGGAAGCTATAATGATTAAAAGTGAAACCTCTAAAGGTATTGTATTAAGAGGATATTCGAATAGTGATTTCTCTAAACTTGAATTGGTAAAAAATAAAAATTTTTTAGGCAATAAAAGAAATCTTAATCAAAATTTTATTTCAATTGGAAAAGAGCTTAGCTTTACATTAGATCTTGATATTGGAGATGATATTACAATTATGTCCTCTAGTGGAATTGAAACTATTATAGGCAATATACCGAAACAAAAAACCTTTACAATTATATCAATTTATGAGAGTGGACTTGTTGATTTTGATAACAATATTGCTTTTATAAATTTAGCAACTTTAGAAGAGTTTTTTAATCTAAAAAAGGAAGATAGAAATTTAGAGATATATCTAAAAAATCCTCAAAATATTGAAAATCAAAAAAAAATAGTTCAAAAGGTTTTCCCAAATGAATTTGTTTATACTTGGTCAGATACGAATAGCGCTCTTTTTTCAGCTTTAAAAGTTGAAAGAAATGTTATGTTTATCATTTTATCCCTCATTATTATAGTGGCAGCTTTTAATATTGTCTCTGGTCTTACAATATTAGTCAAAAATAAAACAAAAGATATTGCAATCCTTAAATCTATGGGGGTATTAAATAAATCAATAGTAAAGATATTTTTTCTAATTGGAGTAATAATTGGGACCTCAGCTACAATTTTTGGAATTATATTAGGAATAACTTTTTCTGTATATGTAGAAAATTTACGACAATTCTTGAGCACTTTATTCAACATAAGTTTATTTCCTGAAGAGATTTATTTTCTAAGCACTATGCCATCAGAAATCGATCCATCATCAATTATTTTAATTTCAATATGTTCTATTATAATTACTGTAATTGTTTCAATTTTTCCTGCACTTAAAGCAGCTAAATTAGATCTTGTTAAAACACTAAAATATGAATAATTTTATTAAACTTACAAATATTAATAAATCCTTTAGTAATCGTAAAAAGCTAAAAGTTTTAAAAAAATTATCATATAGTTTTAAACTTGGAAAAATTTATTCAATTATGGGTCCGTCTGGATCTGGAAAATCAACATTATTAAATTTACTTTCGTTAATCGATAGACCAACAAGTGGGTCAATAGCTTACCAAAATAAACAGATTAATTTTGATAACTCTAATGAAAACGATATTTGGCGAGCTAAAAAAATAGGAATTATATATCAACAAGATAATTTGCTTCCAGATTTTACTGCATTAGAAAATGTTTATTTAGCTAATCTTAATGTAGAAAAAAATAAAGAGATTTCATTAGAAAAATCAAATAAACTGTTAAGAAAAGTTGGACTATCAAATAGAGTAGATCATTTTCCATCAGAACTATCTGGCGGTGAAAAACAGAGAGTTTCAATTGCTAGAGCATTAATAAATAATCCACAAGTTATTTTAGCTGACGAACCAACCGGTAGTTTGGATCAAGAAACAGCTAAAGGTGTTTTTGATATTTTAAAAAAACAAATTAATACAAATAGAATAATAATTTTTGCAACTCACAATAGATTTTTTGCAAAAAAGTCAGATTGCATATTGGAAATGGTTAATGGTAATATAAAAACCATTAATGCAAGAGTCTAAAAATCAAAATTTTAATCATTTAAAAATTCATTCTCAATTTTCTATTTGTGAAGGTGCTGTAAAAATAGATGAATTAAAAGATTTCTCTAAAGAAAATAAAATTAAAGCTGTTGGCATATGTGATACGAATAATTTGTGTGGAGCATTAGAATTTTCAGAAAAATTATCAAAATCTGGTTCACAGCCAATAATTGGCACTCAAATTAATTTTAGGTTTAAGGAAACCACAGGTTTACTACCTTTATTTGCTCTTAACAAAATTGGATATAAAAATATTATAGAACTGTCTTCAAAATCATTTTTAAATAATGATGAACTTTCTGAACCCCATTTAGATTTTAACGATTTACTAGGCTCAAATGAAGGTGTTTCAATTTTTTCAGGAACGTTCGATGGATTATTTGGACGATTATTTAACAAAGCTAAATTTTCAGAGATAAATGAATTATTTTTAAAATTAAAAGATAATTTTGGAGACAGATTCTATATCGAAATACAACGTCACGATAATCCAAATGAAAAAGATTTCGAAAAATTTAATTTAATAAATTCAAAAAAATTAGATATTCCAATAATTGCTACTAATGAAGTATATTATTTAGATAAAGATATGTATGAAGCCCACGATGCTTTGATTTGTATTAAGAATAAAACCTACGTTAATGAAAAAAATAGAGTTAGGTTTAGTAATCAGCATTATTTAAAGACTAATTCTGAAATGCTTGATTTATTTGCTGACTTACCTGAAGCATTAGAAAATAATTATAATTTTACTTATAGATGTAGTTTTAGACCTCTTCCATCAAAACCTATTTTACCCAACATCAGTTCTGAAAAGGGTGTTAGTGCTGACGAAATATTAAAAAAAGATTCCACAAAAGGACTAAAAGAAAAAATCATTAAAATGTTTAATATTAACAATAAAGATTTTTTAAAAAATAAAAATTATTTAAAATATAAAGATAGATTAGATCATGAATTAGAAATCATAATCAAGATGAATTATTCAAGTTATTTCTTAATTGTATCTGATTATATTAAATGGGCTAAAGAAAATGATATCCCAGTTGGACCTGGTAGAGGATCCGGTGCTGGATCCTTAGTCGCTTGGTGTCTGTCTATAACAGATGTAGATCCAATTAAATTTAATTTAATTTTTGAAAGATTTTTGAATCCAGACCGTATTTCAATGCCTGATTTTGATATCGACTTTTGCGAAGAAAAAAGAGATTTAGTTTTTAAATATTTAACAAAAAAGTATGAGGATAGTGTTGCTCATATAATTACTTTTGGAAAATTAAAGGCCAGAATGGTTATAAGAGATGTAGGAAGAGTTTTAGGTTTAGCTTATGGATTTGTTGACAGTATATCAAAAATGATACCTTTTGATCCATCTAGACCCCAAAATCTTACTGAATGTATAGCTGGAGAACCAAGACTTCAAAAATTAATAAATGAAGACAGTAGAGTAAAAAAACTTACAGAACTTTCTCTTAAATTAGAGGGTTTAAATAGAAATGTTGCAACTCACGCGGCTGGTGTAGTCATAGCTGATAAAAAATTAACAGAAGTAGTTCCATTATATAAAGATGCAACAGCTGATTTACTATTACCATCAACACAATTTGATATGTATTCTGCAGAAAATGCTGGACTAATTAAATTTGATTTTCTTGGATTAAAAACACTTACAGTAATTAATAATACACAAAAATTGATTAATAAAAAAAACAAAGATTTTAATATTGAAAATATTAGTTTTGAAGATCAAAGAGTTTTTGATTTGTTATCATCTGGTAACACTGTTGGATTGTTTCAGATAGAAAGTGCTGGAATGAGAGAGGCACTTATTCAAATGAAGCCTAATCATATAGAGGACATAATTGCATTGGTAGCATTGTATAGACCTGGTCCTATGAGCAATATTCCAATTTATAATGATTGTAAACACAGTAGACAAACTCCAGATTATTTGCATCCATTACTTGAAGATATTCTAAAACCAACTTATGGAGTAATAATTTACCAGGAGCAAGTTATGCAGATAGCTCAAAAATTATCAGGATTTACTGCTGGTCAAGCAGATATTTTAAGAAGAGCAATGGGAAAAAAAAAAGAGCGGAATTAGAAAAACAAAAACAAAGTTTTATTGCTGGTGCAGTTAGCAATGGTATTAGTAAAGATGTTGCTGCTGGTATTTTTTTAAAGATAGAGCCTTTCGCTGAATATGGTTTTAACAAAAGTCATGCTGCAGCGTATGCCATCATTTCATATCAAACAGCATATTTAAAAACATATTATCCTAAAGAATTCATAGCAGCATCTATGACAATGGATATTTCTAATCAAAATAAACTAAGCGAGTTTTATGAGGAATTAAAAAGATTAAATATTGACATTATAAGACCAGATATTAACAAATGTTTTGCAGACTTTAGAACGGATGGAAATAAATTTTTTTATGCCCTAGGAGGTATAAAAGCAGTTGGATATGAGGCAGTTTCTAATATTGTTAAAGAAAGAACTGAAAATGGTAAATTTAAGTCTATTAATGATTTCCTCAACAGATTAAATCCAAAAGATATTAATAAACTTCAATTAGAAGGTTTAGTTAAGGCTGGTGCATTTGACGAGATAAACTCGAATAGGCAGTCGCTTTTTAAATCGATACCAAATTTTATTACTAAAACCAAAAACAATTTTGAAAATAGATTTGCTAATCAGATTGATTTATTTGGTGAAAATGAAATTCAAGAGTTTGATGGTATTTTAAAAATTGAGGATTGGAAATTTGAAGAGAGGTTATCTAAAGAATTTGAGTCCGTTGGTTTTTTTATATCTGATCACCCTTTAAACCAATTTAGAGAATTATTTAAAGATTATAATATTAAAGATTTTTTGAACTTTAGTAATAACAATGAGTTATTAAATTCTAATATTGCAGCAACATTATTAAAAGTGCAAGAAAGAAAAACGGCTAAAGGAAATACTTATGCTGTATTAAAATTAACAGATTTGACAAGCGTTTTTGAGCTATTTATTTTTTCAGAGGTTTTAGAAAAGAACCGTGAAATTCTCAAGGAAGGATCGTCAATAATTCTTACGCTTATCAAGTCGAGTTCAGCAGAAGAAAATCGTTTTAGGAGAATAAATGTGCAAAAAATCGTATCTTTAACAGATCTATTAAACAAACCAATCGAAGAAGTATTATTTAAGTTAAAATCTACAAATGAATTGAGAGAAATATCAAAAATCTTTCCAGATGAGGGAAACACAATAATAAAAATAAAGTTATTTGACAAAAAAAACGAGTTAAATTTTACCCTTAAAAATAGGAGAAATATTACACGAAAAATGCTTAATATTATTAGAAACAAAGATATTTCAGCATTAATAAGATGATTTTTAACTTGTTAATTAAAAAAAATCTTTGTAAATAGTCTGATAAATTAAATTAATACGCACACAGTTCTTGGTTTTATACCTCCGGTCCTTAAGTGGAAATTACTGTGGTGGCTCAACCGGGAAAAAATATGAAAATACCAAACGTAACAATTCAACAATTATTGGAAGCTGGAGTTCATTTAGGACATAAAACACTTCGATGGAATCCAAAAATGAAAAAGTACATTTTTGGAAAAAGAGACTCAATACATATTATAGATTTGACTCAAACTTTAGAGTTAGCAAAGGTTGCTCTTCAAAAAATTCATGAAGTAATAGCTAATAATGGTAAGATTTTATTTGTTTCAACTAAAAAACAGGCTTCCGAGGCTATTGCAGAAGTTGCAAAAGAAACTGATCAATATTTTGTTAATTATAGATGGTTAGGAGGAATGCTTACTAATTGGGGCACTATTTCTAATTCCATTAAAAAACTAAAACAATTAGAGCAAAACTTAATAACAGAAAATAGAGGCTTTACAAAAAAAGAGCTTTTAAAGATGAGTGTTAAAAAAGATAAATTACAAAGATCACTAGGTGGCATCTCAGAGATGAAAAAAATACCTGACTTAGTATTTATTATTGATACCAATTATGAGTCTCTAGCAATCCAAGAGTCATTAAAATTAGGAATACCAATTGTAGCTATACTTGACAGTAATTCAAATCCAGATGGTGTTGATTTTCCAATTCCAGGAAATGATGATGCAAGAAGAGCAATTGATCTTTATTGTAATCTTATTAAGGAGACAATTAATTCAGCGCAAAAATTAATTCCCATAGAAGAGAAAAAAGAAATAAAAAAAAAAGAAGGTAAAGCAAATAAAACTATTCAAGAAAAAGACAGAGAAAAACTTGAGGAAAAATTTACCAGTAAAAAAAAAGAAACAATTAACTAAAATGAGTGACATTGAAAAAGTAAAAAAACTTAGAGCAGCTACTGGTGCAGGATTTAAGGATTGTAATTTAGCTATTAAAGAGTCAGAAGGGGATTTAGACAAAGCTTTGGAAATCTTAAGAATTAAAGGCGTTTCTAAAGCTTCAAAAAAAATGTCAAGAGAGGCAAAAGAAGGAGTAGTTGCAATTAGTGGTGATGAAAAAAAAACATCAATTATTGAAGTAAATTGTGAAACTGATTTTGTGGCCAAAAATGATGATTTTATAGAATTTGTTAAAGAGTTAAGTGAACTTAATAATTCTAAAAATTCAAACCTTGAAGAACTTAAAAAATCAAAAATGGAAAATGGATCTTCTGTTGAGGATAATCTTGTAGCATTAATTGCAAAAATTGGGGAAAAAATTACAATTGGACAAACAATAACAATTTCAAATTCTTCTTCTATAAATTACCAATATTTACATACTATTGTTAAGGATAACCTAGCAAAATTAGCTGTAATTGTTTCTCTACAGACAAAAGAAAATTCTGAAACAATTAAAACTTTTGGCAAACAGTTATCAATGCATATTGCTGCCTCTAATCCTTTAGCATTAGATTCTAGCTTAATTGAAAAAGCAGTGCTTGATAAAGAGCAAGAATTAATAACTGAAGAACTTAAAAGTTCTGGTAAACCTGAGGAGATAGCAAAAAAAATTAGCTTAGGTAAAATGAATAAATTTAAGGAGGAAAATGCTCTTTTAACCCAGGCCTGGGTGATGGAACCAAAAAAAAAAGTTCAAGATGTTTTAAAAGAACTTGCTATAAACGATCTTAAAATAAAGGAGTTTAGCAGAATTAAAATAGGTGAATAAATGTTTGATGAAAAGTCACATAGCCTAAAGATGGATAAAGCAATTGAGGTTTTTTCCAAAGAATTATCTTCACTAAGAACAGGCAGAGCAAATGCTGCAATGTTAGATCTTGTAAAGGTAGATGTCTATGGCCAGCAAATGCCAATAAATCAAATTGGAAGTATTACAACACCAGAACCAAGAATGATAAATATTCAAATCTGGGATCAAAGCAACGTACCATTAGTTGATGCAGCTATTAAAAAATCAGAATTAGGGTTAAATCCCCAAATAGATGGTCAATTAATAAGATTACCAATACCCGAATTGAATGAAGAAAGGAGAATTGAACTCAAGAAATTAATAAAAGCTATGGGAGAAAAATGTAAAATTTCAATAAGAAATATAAGAAGAGATGCAAATGAAGAATTAAAAAAACTTTTAAAATCAAAAGAAATTGGAGAAGACGAAGAAAAATCCTATGAAAAAAACGTTCAAACCATAACTGATAAACATATAGCAACTGTTGATGAAAAAGTTTCTTCAAAAGAAAAAGAAATAATGACAATATGAACCCATTAAATCATGTAGCCATTATCATGGATGGTAATGGACGGTGGGGATTAAAAAATAAAAATTCAAGAAATGCTGGTCATAAAGCAGGCTTAAATACGGTTGAAAAAATAATAAAAGAAACAATTAGAAATAAGATTAAATTTCTCACATTATATGCTTTTTCTACGGAAAATTGGAAAAGACCTAAAAATGAAATTAAGTTTTTATTTAATTTGTTGGAAAATTTTCTTAAAGACAAAATTGATGATCTAAATAAACAAAAAATTAAATTAAAAATAATTGGTAAAAAAAATTTTTCGTCTCAATTAAACAATCTTTTAATAAAATCTGAAAAAAAGACATCAAAAAACAAAAGATTACAAATTAATCTTGCTCTAAATTATGGTTCAAAGACAGAATTAATCAATGCTTTTAAAGAATTAAAAAAGAATAAAGAGAATATAAATGAAAAAAATTTAAAAAAATATTTAGAGACAAAAAATATACCAGATCCAGATTTATTAATAAGAACTGGTAATACTAAAAGATTAAGCAATTTTTTATTGTGGCAACTAGCATATTCTGAAATTTTCTTCGAGAAGAAACTATGGCCAGATTTTAATGAAAGAGATTATAATAGAATGATTAAAAAATTTAGAGGTATAAAAAGAAATTTTGGTAAAATTTAATGGTAAAAGAATTTGAAAAAAGGATATTTAGCTCATTGGTAATCATACCAATATCATTTTTTTTTATTTTTCAAGGATCTGTGTTTTTTGCTTTTTTTCTAAGTATTATTTTTTTACTAACAAGTTATGAGTGGATGAAAATGTGTAAAAAATTTAATTCACTAAAATTTTTTGGAGTTATTTTTTTATTAGTATCATTTTTTCATGCATTTCTGTTTAGAGAAAATATAGGTTTATATAATTTCTTATTTGTAGTTTTGATCTGTATTTTTACAGATTTTGGTGGATATATATTTGGAAAAATTTTTAAAGGACCAAAATTAACCAAAATTAGTCCTAATAAAACTTATATTGGAGTTTTTGGGAGTTTTGTTTGTTCATTGATAATTGGAATATTAATGTTAAATAATTTTCCAATTTCTCTTACAACTATTACTGAGGAAGAGGTTTATTTAGGATTCAATACTAAAACACAGTTATTTTATCTTGTATTAATTCTATCTATTTCATTAATAAGTCAAATAGGAGATTTAATCATTTCATATTTCAAAAGATTAGCAAAAGTTAAAGACACTGGAAAGATTATACCTGGACATGGAGGTCTACTTGATAGAATAGACGGTTTAATTTTTGTACTTCCAGTATTTTATATATATTTCAAATTATTTTAATGATCAAAAAAATTGTAATTCTTGGATCAACAAGTTCTATTGGTAAATCATTACTAAATATTATTAAAAAAGATAAAAAAAAGTTTAAGATAGAATTATTAACAGCCAACACAAATTATAG
>MDTG01300827.1_pt1 | contig 10266 bp, 8 predicted proteins | sample 811421 | NCBI WGS metagenome assembly MDTG01 (sample SAMN05326645, study PRJNA326480) | marine metagenome | isolation source: seawater | place: Pacific Ocean: South East | collected 2011 | reverse complement strand
CTTATGTACTTCAGGCAATTAAAAAAAGTAATAGTAAATTTTCTTTAGTTGGCATCGATAATAATCCTAATGCACCGGGCAAACATTTTTGTGATTTTTTTTATGAAAGCCCAATGGGTAATGATGTAAGTTATGTTGAATTTATAAAAGAGCTATGCCTCAAGCATTCTGTTGATTTCATAATTCCAACTTCAGATGAAGAAGCTGTCGCCATGTCAAGCTCTTCTAATTATCTCTTGCCTTCAAAAGTACTTTGTGTTGATGAGCAAACAGTAAAATTATTTGCTAATAAAGCAGATACTTTTAGGGCATTAGAGGGCTTTAAATTACCTCACCCTAAATGGATTCAGGCAGATGACATCAATGAAGCAATCCAAGCAATTAAAATATTTCTCTCTGAATTTGGTTCAGTAGTAATCAAACCATCGATATCTAGAGGTTCTAAAAATGTATATAAATATTCATTAGATAAATCTCGAAGTCAAAAAGCTATTGATCTGGTTTTAGAAAAGGCAAGTAAGGATATAAAAAAAGCTGGTGAGGTTTTCCCAATTATAATAATGGAGGAACTTTTTGGTCCAGTACATGATATTGACCTTCTGGCATTCGAAGGCAATTCTTTAGGAGTTTTTCCACGAAGAAGAATTAATTCTGATAACCCAAATGAAGGCCATATTATTTTGAATAATCAAGAGTTTATAGATTTAGGCAAAAATATTATAAAAAAATTTAAATTATCATGGCTATATGATTGTGACTTTATGTTTAACAAAAATGGAGAGCCCGTAATTATTGAAATAAATCCTAGACAAAGTGGAAGTGTTGCTGTCGTTCTAGCTGCAGGATACAACTTAATGGACGCGCTTCTTGAATTGGCTGTGCATGACAAGACAACAGCATTGCTTGATATTACTTCGAGCGAGACAAAAATTATTCCTTATAAAAATTTAACTAAAGTATGAAAAATATAAAATGCTTACTTATTGAGGATATATCTGAATCAGGAAAAAAAATACTTGATAGGGAGTTCGATTTTGAAATTGCTATAGGTAAATCTAGACAAGATCTTTTAAAAAAAATACCTGACTATCATGTAGTAGTGATTAAAGGATCTACTATTTTTGATAAAGAAATTTTCGAAGCTGCTTCAAACCTCAAGTTGATTGCCCGTGCTGGAACTGGTCTTGACAATATAGATTTAGATTTAGCTAAAAGTAAGAAGATAAAAGTTATCAGCACCCCTCTTGCTAATACCAATTCAGCTGTTGAATTTACAATTGCTCAGATTCTTTTTGCATCAAGAAATATCAAGAAGGCTATGGAATTTGTATCGAAAAAGGATTTTAGAAGATCCAAGCTCGAGGGATCAGAGGTTCGTGGTAAAGTCATTGGTTTGATTGGGTTAGGTTCTGTAGGTATCGGAGTTGCAAAAATTCTTAAAACTTTTGGAGCGGAATTAATAGCTTATGATCCATATACATCTTACAAGGATATTTTTCTTGATGAACTTGGTGGTCAAATTACTAACGACATAAATGAGATTGCAAAAAAATCCAATATTATTTCTCTTCATATGAACTTAACAAAAAATAACAAAGAGATAATTAATAGCAGTTTTTTAAGTCTAACCCAATATTCACCTATTCTTATCAATTCAGCTAGGGGCGGACTCATTGATGAGAAAGATGTCATAAAAGCCCTAGACGAAAATAAGTTATCATTTTACGCAACTGACTTCATGGAGCCTGAGCCATCATACGACGATGCCATGATAACAAAAGATCTTAATCATCCATTCTTAGAGCACCCAAGAGTTTTTTATACTCCTCATGTTGGTGCCTCAACTATTGAAGCTCAAGATAGAGTTGCAAAGGAATTAGTAGATTCGATTTTAAAATATTTTAAAAGTGAAATTTAACTACCTCTCAGCATTTGCACAATTATCAGAATACTAATTTTCCTCTAATAAGCGTCAAGATAGCTTTGTAGTTAGCAAAATGAATTCATATCTATTTAAATTATTTTATTTTTGTAGATTAAATCTTAGTCATTACTTATTGAATTAAAGAATAGTTATTACCAGGAAAGATTTATATTTAAAATTAGAAATTTAGATGCGAAACAGATTATTAGTGACAACAGCTTTAGAGCCTTCATGGGGAGACAATCAAGAAATTGTTTTTCTTGGTGAATGGTGCAAGAAATATTCTAAAAAACATCTTTGGCAAAAAAGACAATATCAAACATTAGATTATCATTGGCGAGACAGGAAAAAGTTAAAAAAAGATCACACTTACCTTGAAAATCTCTATGAAGTTACCTTGCTGTCATTATCTACATACTTGAATGAACTTCATTGCAAAGATCATGAAGTTGACTATTGGCGACTAATTATTGGTCCTTGGTTGATAAATTATATTCCTGTACTCTGGGATCGCTGGGAACTGATCTCTTCTCTTTCTGAATATGAAGGAAAGCTATCAACAATAATAATAAATCAGGATGCCCCAAGAGAAATCCCAGATGATTACAGGCATGCGGTTTCATTATTTGATTCTCATTTCTGGAATCATCAGATTTTTGCATCAATAATTGACTATAGAGTTGACATAAACATAAAAAAAGAGGCGGTTTCATTTGAATTTTCTCACGATGTAAAAGTAGTAAGACAGACCCTGCAGAGCAGATTGAAATTATTCCTTAGGAGAGTTTTTGATATAAGCAGTGAATTTTTAGAGCGATTTTACTCTACCAAAAGTAAAATTATTTTCGTTCACTCTTATTTTCCAAGAAAGTTTTTATTGCAGCTTTTTTTTAGGTTAGGTTTAGTTCCCCGTTCATGGAAAAAACTCGATCAAACAATATCTTATCCAAATCAATTTGATAGGAAAAATATTGGTAAAATAAAAATTCTTTTATCGTCAGATTCTTTGAAGAGTAGTTTTGAATCTTTTGTTTCAGAGAATATTTTACATGATATTCCCAATTGTCATCTTGAGGGCTACGATATACTTCATAATATCCAAGTCAGCTTATATCAGGCAGAAAATATTTTTACCGCAAATGCACATTTTGGTAATGAGCTCTTTAAGGTTTGGGCTGCAGAGCAAAAAAAATTAGGATCTAAATTAATTATCTCTAGTCATGGTGGGTCTTTCAATGCTCTATACTCATTCTTTGACCATCAAGAAAAAATTTCTGATTTTCGAATTGTATGGGGCCGTGAGTGGTTTAAGAATCAGATTAGACTGCCAGCTAACAAGCTTCACTCGAAAATGCGTTCGTATCACCGCCAAGGTGATATTTTACTAATAGATAATGATTATCCGAGCTACAGTTATAGATGTGCAGCCATTCCAATGGGACCACTTTCGCTAGATACATACGAGCAAGTCAGAGGATTAATTAATTTACTGTCGCCACAAATAAGAAATAAACTAAAAGTTAGGCCAAAAATTTGGGGTAAGTGGGAGAAGGATCTCAGATATATCGATGAATTTGGTCCTGAGATCATAACAACCAAAGCGTCAATCGATGACCTCATAATTAAATCTAGGCTAGTGATTTGTACTTACCCTATGACTACATTTGCTCAAGCAATGTTCTCAGGCGTTCCTACAATAATTGTATATTGTGAAGAATTTTTTGAAGTACAACCTATTTATGAAAATTTGATATCAAGCCTCAAAGAAGCAGGTATCATGCATACAACAGAAATTTCTGCGGCTAACCACATTGCACAAATTTATGATGATCCCATGGAGTGGTGGAATACTGAAAAAGTAAAATTAGCGCGATCACAGTTCAATGACATTTGTCTTACCATTGACGATGATCCAATTAAATTATGGACGAGATTTTTTAAGCAGTTACCCGGCAATTGAAATTGCAACCTTGGAAATAATATTTAATTTAATTTGGAGACTATAATTTAATATGAAAAAAAACAGCTTTAGTTTTTTGATGTTTGATCAAAATCCGGTGTTCAAAGCTAAAATTCGAATAAAGTCATGGATTCAACGCACGTGGGCAGCAGTTTTCTTTATAAAAACGCATTATCCACACAGACTGGTCTTTATTGCTGGACTGCCTAAATCCGGAACAACATGGTTAGAAAACTTGGTCGGAGCTATTCCTGGATATCGCAGGCTAGTGTGCTATGATCTTAACAATAGTCTCTTTAAGCATAAATTGGACTCTGCAGTATTAGAGGTTTTACCATCTAGGGGAAATTTTTTTACTAAAACTCATGTGGAGGCATCCATCGAGGGTGTTTCTGCATTAAGGCGGCATGGCATACCCACAGTTGTCATGGTTAGAGACCTAAGAGATCAGTGTGTTAGTCGGTTTTATCATGTGCTAAATGAACCAGAACATCGCCATCACAAGCTCTATTCCCAAGGTGATCGCTCTGAAGCTTTTTCTCATTGTGTGAAGATAACTGTCGATGAGTACTTAATTTGGGTTGATGATTGGTTGAAGGTTGCTGAAAATGACCGTAATAGTTTTTTGGTCGTGCGTTATGAAGACATGTACACAAATCCTAACAAAGAGTTCAAGAGGGTACTAGGACATTTTGATATCAAGCTTACTGAAAAGACTATTGATAATATCTTAAATTCAATATCTAAATCTTCACAGGATGGTAAGAATATTGCACAACGATTAAAAACACATAAAAATACTCTTCGCAAAGGCGGCTCGGGAGATTGGAGGAATCATTTTTCTATAGAAGATATTGAAAATTTCAAATTAAAAGCAAATCACCAGTTAATTCAATTAGGCTATGAGTCTGATGCTGATTGGTAAACATATTAAGATTTAATATATGAGTAAGTTAAGAGTAGGTATTGCTGGATATGGCATCGTTGGGAAACGACGAAGAGTGTGCGTTGATCGTAATCCTAATATGGAATTAGTTGCTGTTTGTGATCGCACATTTTCGAATGACGGTGTGTTTTCTGACGGGATTAAGTCATATCAAGACTATAAAGATCTCCTTAATGAAGACTTGGATATTCTCATTGTATGTCTTACCAATGATATAGCACCGCATGTGACTATTGCCGCACTAAGCTCGGGTTTACATGTATTTTGTGAAAAACCGCCTGGACGTAATGTAGAAGATATTGAGATGGTCATAGAACATGAAAACAAACGTCCAAATTGTAAGTTAATGTATGGTTTTAATCACCGATATCATGATTCTGTGCAAGATGCACAGACCATAATAGAGAGTGGTGAGCTAGGCAAGATCATTAATATGCGAGGGGTTTATGGAAAATCTAAAATAATTACTTTTAATCAACCTGATTGGCGCACAAAGCGAGAGATCGCTGGTGGAGGTGTATTATTAGATCAAGGAATACATATGGTTGATCTTATGAGACTCTTTGCTGGAGAATTTACTGAAGTTCAGAGTTTTATCTCCAATAGCCATTGGGGTTATGAAGTAGAAGATAACGCTTATGCCATTATGCGAACAGATGAAGGAATCGTAGGCATGCTCAACTCATCTGCTACTCAATGGCGGCATCGTTTTAATCTGGATATTAATCTTGAGCTGGGAAGTATTATCTTAGGCGGAATACTTTCTGGTACCAAGAGTTACGGTGACGAAACGCTGAGCGTGATAAGAGTGGATCATCAGAACCATACTGGAGAAACTCGAGAACATGTTACTCGTTACAATCATGATCCTTCTTGGGAGGAGGAGTTAAATATGTTTGTGACATTCATTATTGAAGATACCGAAGTTAGCAGCGGCTCCTCATTAGATGCCCTGAATACCATGAAACTTGTATATAGGATTTATCATGCTGACCCTAATTGGCGAAATAGCTACAATATTAAAAACCCAGATAAATAAAATATAATTGTTAGGAGAATTTTATATGAATGACATGGAATTTCTGTCCGATTACTACAAAAAATGTGCAGACTTTCTACTTTCAACAGATGTTACCGAAAATATCATTGCTGCGAAGAAAATGATCTTAGCGAGTCAGTCTAACGGGAAAAAGTTGATTTTTGCAGGGAATGGGGCCAGTGCATCTATCGCAAATCATGCATCCCTGGATTTCACCAAGCAAGGCAAGGTGAAGTCAATCAATTTTAATGAATCTGCTTTTATTACAGCATTTTCAAATGACTATGGGTATGAAAACTGGATTGAAAAGGCTCTAGAGTTTTACGGCGATGCAGGAGATACTCTAATCTTGATAAGTTGCAGTGGGACTTCGTCTAATGTCGTAAATGCTGCAAAGTTTGCAAACAAGAATGACATTAATCTTATTACTTTTACTGGGTTTTCTCCAGATAATCCAATGAAGATGTCTGGGGACATTAACTTTTGGTTAGATTCAAAAGCTTACAATATAATAGAGGGCATACATCAAATATGGCTTCTTAGTATATGTGATCTAATCATAGGCAAACAAGAATATTCAGTGACATAATTTTTTCAGTTGCCTTTTATTTATTAGGTGATTACTGGTTAGCCCAACTTAATGTCGTTATACTTTCAATATCTAAATTTTTTTAGGTTTATTAAAACTAAAAATTATGCGCTTTCTCAATAAAAGAGTTTTCATTACTGGTGCGTCTAGGGGCATAGGGGCAGCTATTGCAAAAGCATACAGAGCAGAAGGAGCATTTGTAGTAGGCACGCAAACACAAAATAATGATACTAGTAATGATGTTTGTAATGAATGGTATATTGCTGACTTTCTAGATGAAGATCAGATATTGGGTTGCGCAGATTATCTAAAATCTCAAGATATCGACATTTTGGTAAATAATGCAGGCTTTAACATAAATGAAAATTTTTCTTCAATTGACTTGGAAGTATTCAAGAAAATTCAACAAGTAAATTTGTTAGCCCCTTTTCTGTTATGCCAGGCTGCCGTGGAAGGTATGGAATTAAAAGGTTGGGGGCGTATTGTAAATATTTCGTCGATTTGGGGAAAGATCAGTAAAACTGGTCGAGCTTCTTATTCAGCCAGTAAGTTTGCTTTAGATGGATTAACGGCTAGCCTTTCTGCTGAATATAGTGCTCGAGGGATCATGGCAAATTGTGTGGCTCCAGGTTTTATTGATACTTCGTTAACTCAACGAATGCTTACACCCGATGAAATAACAGACCTAGTTTCGAGAGTCCCAATTGCTCGATTGGGGAATGTAAGTGAAATTGCTAATTTAGTGCTTTGGCTATCAAGCACTGAAAATACTTTTACAACGGGACAAAATATTGCAATCGATGGGGGATTTACGCGTGTTTGAAAGTATAGAGATAATGTCTGGGAAAGGCGTTTATGAGGTTGAATTTGATGAGACTTCATTTACAAAGACCGCTTCTTTCCTGGAAGGAACAATTCATGTAATTATGGATTCTAATTTAGTAGATTTGTACCCCAAACTACTTACTGAGTTTATCAATCATCCCAATATTATTTTGATAGAAGCAAATGAGGATAGTAAAGCAATATTAAAGGTGCTTCCGGTAATAGAACAACTTTTGGATAATGGTGCTCGTAGAGGCCATACTTTGTTGGCCATTGGTGGCGGGGTAATACAGGATATTGTTTGCTTTATCTCTAGTGTTTTATTTCGAGGATTAGACTGGAAATTCATTCCTACAACATTATTATCACAAGCCGATTCTTGTATTGGCTCCAAAAGTTCAATCAATCTAGGAAAAACCAAGAATATTCTGGGAACATTTAATCCACCTAAGAACATTCTGATATGCCCGATATTTCTAGATACTTTGGAAAGAAGTGAAATATTATCAGGAATTGGAGAAATTCTTAAGGTTCATACGATTGATGGAATTCAAAGTTTTGACACTGTTGCCCGAGATTACGATGCCCTTTTATCGGATCGATTAGTTTTGCTGAACTACATTCAAGAGGCGCTAAATATCAAGAAAAAATATATAGAGGTCGATGAATATGACCAAGGTGTGAGAAATATATTTAACTATGGCCATAGTTTTGGTCATGCTATTGAATCTGCAACTAAATTTGAGATACCTCATGGTATTGCTGTGACCATCGGAATGGATATGGCGAATAGGATTTCTGCTTGGAGAGGAACTCTCGCAAAAGGTCACTACGAGCGTATGCATGATGTCCTGCGAGAGAATTATAAAGATTATTTGGGTGTTCATATACCCCTAGAGTTGCTGATCTCTGCACTCAAAAAAGATAAAAAAAATACGCATGACAATCTAATGCTCATACTTCCCATGGGAGATAATGCCTCAGTAGAGAGAGTTCCTGTGAAAGCGGACGAGCTATTTGTTTCACAATGTAAACGGTATCTTGATGAGATCTTCATTTGATGCCTGATTAGGAAATAGAATATAAATGTCAATATACCCGAGAAAAACACTATTAAGTGATACCTTAACCCGACCTGAAACATTTAGATCGGTACCTCGCGATAAGGATATGTTGTGGTTAGATAAAAATGAAAATATGGACCCATTACAAGTGAAACTTATAAAGTCTGTCTGTGATGAGATTGATCCGCTAATATTATCAACATATCCGGAAGCTGCATTTGCTTACGAAAACCTTAGTAAATGGTTAGGCGTTTCTGCAAACTCTATTTTATTTACACCGGGATCTGATGGGGCTATAAGAATAACTTTTGAAGTTTTTGTTGAGGATGGCGATTCGGTTATCCATACTAGTCCAACCTTCGCCATGTATCCAGTATATTCAAATATGTTCGGAGCAAAAGTCCATGAATTAACCTATAGGCCATCAGATTCTGGCCCTAAGATAAGTGCGGAAAAGATTATAGAGACAGTTAATACAATTAAACCCAAACTACTATGCCTACCCAATCCGGACAGTCCGACTGGGACTGTACTGCATGAGAATGAAATTATTCAAATTTTAAAGGTTTGTGAAGATATAGGCACTTTGCTACTTATTGATGAAGCCTACCATCCTTTCTATAGCTGGTCCGCGGTGCCTCTTACTAAAATCTCACAAAACATAGTCGTTGCTCGAACATTCGCTAAGGCTTGGGGTGCGGCTGGATTGCGAGTTGGTTATGCGGTAGCGCACCCTGATACAATTTTATATCTACACAAAATGCGCCCTATGTATGAAGTTAGTAGTTTTGCTGTAGAGTTTGTTGCTAAAGTCCTAAAGTACACAAACCAAATGGAGGCTTCAGTAGAGCGGATAATGGACGGTAAGGAATATTTTGTAGATGCTCTTAGAGAGTTAGATTTCCAAGTCATCGATACCCAAGCTAATTTTATCCATGTGGATTTTGCTGAAAAAAGTGAATTAGTTCACAAAGCCTTAAGTAAAGAAGTGCTATATCGTCATTCATTTGATCATCCATGTCTATATGGCTATAGCAGATTTACTATTGGCCCGACGACAATGATGGAAAAAGTTATATCTTTATTGAATGCAGCGTTGGGAGGGAAATGAGAATGGGACTTAGTAGTATTAAAGTAGCAGTAATAGGTTGTGGAAGGATCTCCGGGCATCATAGCAGAGCTATTGTGGATATGGATGGGATTGAATTGGTTGCTATTTGTGATTTGGACTATGAGAAAGCTAAGGTTTATCAAGAGGAATTTGGTGCTAAAGCATACGATAACTACCATGTTATGTTTGACGAAAATCCAGATATTTCAGTTGTGGTAATAGCAACTCCATCTGGGATGCACTATGAGCATGCGATGGAAGTAGTTACTCTTTATCGCAAACATATAATCATCGAAAAACCTACTTTTATGAAGCCTTCCCAAGTAAGAGAGGTTTATGCTGAAGCAGCTGCGCGTAAATTGGAAGTCTTTGCTGTTTTTCAAAACAGGCATAACAAAGCAGTAGTTAGAGTTTTAGAGGGGCTAGAGAAGGACGAGCTTGGCCCTATGAGGACGCTTTCTGTGAGGGTGCGCTGGTGCCGACCGCAGCGATACTACGATTTGGCTCCCTGGCGCGGTACATTTGCCATGGATGGTGGCTGTTTGACTAACCAAGGTATTCACCATATAGATCTTATGAGAAAAATTGGTGGTGAGGTAAAGCGTGTTTTGTCTATCCACCGAACGTTGGGTGCAAATATTGAAGTTGAGGATACTGTCTCGGCAATTATAGAATTCGAATCTGGTGCTATAGGTACCCTTGAGGTAACCACTGCAGCTCGTCCCGTAGATTATGAAGCTAGTTTGTCAATTGTATGTGAGAAAGGTATGGCTCAACTCGGTGGTATTGCTGTTAATGAACTTCAGGT
>MDTG01212558.1_pt1 | contig 10266 bp, 7 predicted proteins | sample 811421 | NCBI WGS metagenome assembly MDTG01 (sample SAMN05326645, study PRJNA326480) | marine metagenome | isolation source: seawater | place: Pacific Ocean: South East | collected 2011 | reverse complement strand
CTAGATATGAGTCCTAATACAGCCACCTCAGCCAATCCATTTACTACCGCTAAAGGTAGTATCATCCACAAATAATTTTGACTTTTCTTCGGTAGAGCCTTAAAAAGACGTACCAGAAGATTTAATGTTGTACTGGTACTTTGCATTTATATAAAATACCTATTTCAGGTTGTGATGTAAATAATAAATGGCCAGTTTTTAGTCCGTAGTGTTTTGACTTTCCAAAAATAAACAAATTTTGCTTTTCTTGCTCATCTTCTGAGATTTAGAAATAAATTTTATTTTTGTTCTTTATCAATTAATTTTATGATGTATTAATTATAAATTTTTTAAACTTTATTTTATTTATAAAATTTCAGATTTAGCTATCAATTGCGCAATTTTAAGATCTTCTAAAGTATCTATTTCTAAGTATGAATTTATTGTCTTTACTTCGACTGGCATAGGATTAAATCCAAACCTTGATTGTGATCTTATAAATGCTTTTTTTTGGACTGCATAAACGGATCCAAGCTCTAAGTATTGTTTTGATGATAAGTCTTGTCTTCGTATTCGAGGTTTAGAATTTATATGATTAACTCCACTTGCTGAATTTATCTGTTCATTGTATTTCCATATAAAACCATGAAAAGATGATGCTGCAAATGCAGAGTCATGTTGTGATTTATTTTTGTCTAAAAAATTTATTACTTTATCAATTTCATTTGCTGTGGTAAAGGTGGAAGTACATTGTAAAATAATAATCAATGAAATTTTATCTATTTTTTTTTCAATTTCAGTAATCGCATGAAGAATTACGGGCTCTGTACTCGTTATGTCTAATGATAATTCTTTATTTCGTTGAATACTAAAAGCATTATTTTTTTCAGCTTCATCAAGTATTTCTTTGCTATCTGATGAGACGAAAATATGATCAATTGTTTGTGAATCTTGTGCAGCTTTAATGGTTCGAGATAGTAAAGTTTGGTTATTGATTTTCTTTAAATTTTTGTTTTTAATTCCTTTTGAACCACCTCTTGCTGGAATAATGGCTATGTTCATTTAATAGAATTTTTTAATATTATATCAGATTATAATGATAGCTTAATATCATTTCTAATTCTTAGTCTAAATAGTTTTTGGGGAGAGAAATTATTCTTTTTCATTTATATATCTTGAAATTCTTTCTAGCGCAATTTTGAAGTTCTCTCCTTTATTTAGATGACCTTGCCAAACCTCAGGAATCAATGAAATTTTATTTTTATTTGAATTTTGCTTTAAGATTATTTCAAAGATTTTAGCAAAATCTATTGTTCCTTCATCTAAATTAAGACCTTCATTTGAAGATGAACTACTATCTGATATATGTAAATGGGAGCTAATTTTAATTAGGTCAATCATATCTTTGTAGAAATCTGTGTTCGTATGTATGCAATTCATATATGTATGTGAAAAATCTAAACAAATTTCTAGGCCAGTTTGTTTATTCATTTCTAGAAGATCTTCTTTTGATCTGAGTAGGTTATGATAAGATCTTCCTCCCTGATGCCAAGGAAACGGTGGCATTGATTGCGGTAAAATTTTAAAATCATTTAGATTATTCTTAACCACTAATAGATTATTGTGAAGTGTCTTTTGTCTCTTTATTAAATCTATTTCACATAGAAATCTATTTTTGGTAAATCCACCACAATTTATAACGATTTTGATTTGATTTTCTATCTCAAAATAATCATTGATATTTAAACAATGTTCTTTTAATTTATTTAGTCTAAAAAAGCTTTCCTGCTGTATTTCATTATTCTCAGATGCTAAATCTAGTATGAATCCATCATGATATTGTTCAATAGCATGAATGACAATTTTTTTCCCCTTTAATATATTTTTCTGTATTTTATTTATTGGGTATAATAAATCTTTAGAACTCAAATGTATTTCAACTAGGGGGGGATCAAAGAGTGAAATCATTTCTTTAATATCTCTATATCTAACTGGTATTCCCCACTCAAAATGCATATTAAGTGTTCTTCTTTCCTCTTCCGATAAATAATATATACTATTTATTGTATTACTATTGTAAATTTTAAAGTCTTCAAATGAAACTTGATCAAGATACTTGACTTTTTTAATTAATTTCAGCTTATCAAGCTCATTGATTCTATTATAGGTGATTCCATCACCAGGAGATCTCAGTATGAAATCTTTATCTATATCAATATTGTGACCCTTCTCTAGATTATGCTTATAGCAGATACTTTTACCCAATGATATTTTATTTATTAATTCACCTTGTGTAGGTACTCTAGGCTTGCTCCCACCTAATGCTTTTGCAATCATTCGGGCAGATTTTACAAATTCTTTTAGTTCATTAATATCTAATGACGCGCTATGATCAGTACCCTTTGCTTTTTTATCTTTTGTTATATGAACTTCTATAATTTTAGCTCCTGCACTAATGGCTGCTAAAGGAATTAATTGGTTGCCGTCATGTGAAGAATAACCAGTAATTTTTTTTGTTATTTGAGATAATCTATTTATATATTTAAGCCGAGCATCTTCAATAGGTGATGGGTATGTAGAATTACAATGTAGAAAACAATATTCAACATCTAGAGCTTCTAAGAGCTGATTTGATTGTATAATTTCTGTTTCATTTGACATTCCTGTGCTTAATATTAATGGTAAGCCCTGCTCTGCACATAACTTAAGCAATATATGATTAGTTAAATCACATGATGCTATTTTGATTGCATGTGGTTTATAAGAAATCAATCGATTAAGAGCTATATCATCAAAAGGAGTACCAATTAAATCAATATTTTTTGATTTTATATACTCACATATTTCTTTTTCTTCTTCTGTCGATAATGTGGTTCTTTCAATTTCTTCTAAAATATATTCTGTTCCAAGGTCTATATCACCGGTATTTTTGCAATTAGCATATGTCGATTCTGATCTGAATTGTAATTTAATTGCATCAAAACCACTTTCAGCTGCATTATTAATAAGTTCAATAGCATCTCTTATATTACCGTTATGATTAACACCAATTTCAGCGATTAAATATATATGATTATTTTTATATGTGATATTATGTTTGTTAATATTTAATTCTATATTTGAAAAATAAGCAACAGATTTTATCTCTCGATTTTTCGTTATGATAGGCAAGATACGTGTTTCTTCCGTGGAAAGCTCCATCTCTATCACACTAATATCATCACTATCAAACGCATAATGTGGGCTTCTGTTCAAAGCCTCAAATACATTATTATTTAAAGAGGACAACTTTTTACTTAGATGTTTCCTCACATCACCATTGCTTAAAGAACCGATTAATTCATTATTGTTATTAATAACTATTAAAGGTAGTCCACTGTTATTGCGAAAAGCTTGAATTGCATCAGCGATAGTTGCTTCTTTATTGATACAGAAATCTGAGATTGATTTATTTAATTTTAGTATTTTTTTATAGGCTAGATCTTCCATCTTTGGTTTTCATCTTTTTTAATTATAACTCATTGTAGTTCGACCTTTACTGTTTTTTTTAATACAATAAATAATTTTATATTAATGCTTAGTCATGTATTTAGAACTATTCATATATTTAAAATATGATTTAAGTCTTGTGCTAAGGTTTAGTTAATTGATTAACTTACATGGAGTTTTTAGAACATACAATAGATAAACTAAAAGATAAGAAAATACTTGTCGTTAGTTTTACGGCCATGACGCCTCATCTGGAGACAAGTTTGGAGGTTTGTAGGAGGTTATCTAAAAGTAATTTAGTTGAATATGTGCATTTGGGAAAATATGTTCCACGGCCAACTATGTATTCAAAGTTATTTCTAAAAAGAAAACTTCAAATGCCTATAAGAGTTAATAGAGTTAGAAAATATTTAAAAAAATATTCTATAAAAGAACTTAATCTGCATAGAGAGAATATCGATAGTCGTTCTTTTTACAATAAAAATTTAAGTTTTGATTATAGTTTTAATAATTTGAATGAACTTAAAAGTATAAACTATAAAAATTATAATATTGGAGTTGGTGTATCAAGTACAGTTATAACTGATTTAGCAGATCCAGACCCTTTCCCATTAGATAAAAAAGTTAGAAGTGAAATTAAAAAGCAAATTAAATCGGCTCAAATTTCAATTAATCTGGCTGAGTTAATATTGATTGCCAATAAGTACGATTCGATAGTCTTATTTAATGGGCGAATGACCTGTGAACATGCGTTCAAGCAGGTGGCTAAATCTAGAGGCATAAAAATGTACTTTCATGAACGAATGAAACCCAATACAAGATTTTTCTTTGAGGAATATCAACCTCATATCTTTGATAAGCGTAAAGAAGAAATGCAAATTATGAGAGATCAAATACCAGTTTCAGTAATTAATCGTGTTGGAGAAGAATTTTTTAAAAGAAAAGTCCAAGGAGAAGGTGTTTATGAACTTTCTTATACTGAAAATCATATTTCAAATACTTCTATCAATTTAAAGACAGTACTTGATAATAATAAAGAAAAAAAAATAATATCTTATTTTACCAATTCTGATGACGAATATCAGTCTATTGATGGCGTTTCCTCTCGATACCCTTTCTTTGGTAATCAAAAATTAGCAGTAAAGGAAATAGTTGAATTAGCAATTTCTTTAGATTACTTTCTAATAGTAAGAGTACATCCTAATCTTAAAAACAAGAGTCCAAGAGAAAGAAGCAGATGGTCTGAATTATCAACATATATTAAAGACAAGGGTTTTTATTGGGTAAGTGAAGATGATAAAGAGTCAACTTATGACATTATAAATAAGTCTTCAATAATTATTTCAGCAGGTTCTACTGTTGGTGCTGAAGCTGCATATTTAAAAAAGAAATCTATTGTTATTACGAATTGTTTTTATAATGGTGTAATTCCCTCGGTACAGTTAGCTGAAAGTAAAGAAGAATTAAAGAGATGTTTTTTAGATTTTGATAACAATCAGTTAATAAAACCCGAGGATTCATATATTTTTGGAGCTTGGATTATGACTTACGGACCACAATATAATTATTTTGTACCACTTCACGAATACAGTGTTTTATATGGATTGATGAAAGACGGTACGCGGATAGCAAATCCCGGCTTTTTTCAATGGAATATTGAAGTTATAAAATATCTTTTGGGAGTTGGATTTAAGAATTTCGAGAATATTAGAAAACTTTAATTGATACTAAATTCTAAATTATTTTCTGCTATTATAAATTTATATTATCCTTCTTTCTTTGATGATTGATTATAATAGAGTTTCCCACTCAAAAATGTTATCTTTATCTGATAATATTGATACCATTGTTGCTAAAGCGACTAATTTTAATGATTTTAATTCAATAATAAATTTTTTGACTGATATAATTAAAAAAAATAAAATAGTCGAAAAGTTAAAACAAAATAACACAAGTTATGATTTAAATATTGTCGATATGTGTAGTGGATCAGGAGTATTTGGTATTGCGTTAGCTAAGGTTCTTGGTGGAACAGGCTCTTTATATTTTGTTGATATTGTTGGTGAGTACCATCAAACAGCTATTAATTTAACTGATTTAATCCTAGGTTCTAGCTACAAACCAATTACTTATACATGCTCAGCAGATAGTACATCTATTCCTAAGGAATCCGTTGATATTATAATAGAGGTAAATGGTTTTCATCATGTACCATCTTTAAATAAAGCAGTTAAAGAGTCTCGCAGGATACTTAAATCTAATGGTATTTTTTTAGGACTAGATAGGATACATGAGAGTAATGTTTCAGATGAACAACTAAATTATTTATTAGATTCAGAGTATTCTTCAAATTGGTTGAAGGAAAATAATTATGTTGATCAAAAACTTACTCGAAGAGAAAATGGCGAAGGTGAAATTCGCTTATTTGAGTGGGAAGATGCTCTTATGGATTCTGATTTTAATAATCCATTGTTAATTGAATACGTAAATCGATGTAAACGATCCTATAAAGTTTTCTTAATTAGTAACTTGCCTGAAAAAGTTTCGCGGTTATTTTTAAACTTTTGGCTGAAGCCACCTAAGTGGAGTTTAAGACTTCTTATAACTATGTTACTTGGTATATCTATTATGAAAAATTCAAGTAGATCTAAGATAATTACAGCTAAATTTCCTAAAAATGTGGATGCAACTATAGTTAGAATGGAGGTGATAATAAGTTCAACTAAATAATAATTTTTTCTAGTATCTTTTAATTATGCATGTATCATTCTCGAAGTAAAATTTATGTGAAGCATAATTTTTTTTAAGGAAATCGTTAATAATAGAAGATGTTAAGCTTTTTCTTATTTCTTGCTTATCATTTGGTTTTACTATATCTTTAATATAATATTTGAATCTAAGATAATTAAATTTTAATTTTTCTATTAATCCTTTTTTCTTTATTATTACTTTTTTATCTATCTTTATGCATTTATCTAGATTATAAAGAATTTCATTGATTTTGTTTTCTATAAATAGTTCTTTTTGTTTTTCATAAATATCCTCTAGATAACTTATGTTAGAAAGATTCTCACATAAAGAAATCGAGTCTACAAATGGTGTAACCTTTGACCATATATTATTATTATCTTTAATGGGCTTGATAGATGGAACTCCTCTTATGAATGCATCTAATGCTGTTTGACATCCGTATTGAAGCACTAAGGAATTCTTTTCTAGGTCTGAGTTAACATCACCGGTAGTTGAAAATTTAATGTTTGAAAATAAATCTCCGAAAGAATTTAAATAAAAATTTTCACTTTCAAAAGGATGTGGACGAATAGTTATTTTATTTGTTTTAGAATTTGAGGCTATAAGCTTTATGTATTCAATACTAATTTGTCTTTCTGATGCAAAATTAATGAATTTATCTAATGTTTCTTCTTCAGTAAGTTCTAAATATTCATGATGCTGGGTAAATTCTCTCCAAGGTGATTGAAATTTAGGCGATAAGGTGGAGAAACTTGTATTCAATATGATGTTGTTGATATTATCTTTGTATTCAATTTTTCCTAGTGATTTTGCATACTCATATCTAATACTCCCTGTTATTCTGATTTTTATCAAATTTTTAATATTTGAGAATCTCTTCTCTAAAAATTTTGCCTGTGTAATTCCCCAGCACCAAATTTCATCTATATATTTAAATTGATTCTCATTAATTCCATTAAAATATGTTGATATGTCTCGAGGAATTCCTTCTGTATCATGAACTATATTATATATACCCAGTTCGTGAGCTAGCTTTATCCATTTAATATTGTTTGGTCTCGCATAATTCCAAACAATTACGTCTGGTATTTCTCTAGAAAAAAATTTTGGGTTTACTTCAAATTTTGGCAAAAGACATATTTTATCATCTTTATGAAAATCTGTGTTTAAAGTCCACCAACATAAGCTTGGCAAATCTCTTTGTTGGTTATCAACTATATAAATCCAATATTTTTTCATTTAATCTAAAATTTTTTAAATGAAGAATTGATATTTAAATCTTAATTAAGCATAGCAAATATTTAACATTAAAACACTTAAATATATTTGATTTTGAAAAACAGTTTGGTTCTATCAAGTTTTTCAGTTGATTTCTGTTTTTTTTAACTTATGAGACTCTTGGAACTGGATTTTAGATATGCCTCAGAGAGTGATTGGGCTAAGAACTGCAAACAAATTATACAATGATGGTTTATTTTCCTTAAGACTTTAGACCTTATTCTGGTTTCGGATGAGAATGTATTAACTTCGACTTAAAATTAAATGACTTTCGCTTTGGCTACTCCTGAATTAGGTTTTTCAGCATACCTAATACTATTGCTATCTACTGCCATCTGGTTAGGAGCACCAGCATATTTCCTTTTTAAATCTGATAAGGGGCAAAAGTCTGCATTTACTAAAAATTGAATTCGCAAAACCATCGCAACTTTTTTGGGGCTGACTTAGTTCAGTCCTTTTTTGTGTATGTTAAAAAGATTAAGTTTTTCTTTTAAATATAAGAATTCAATATTGCCACTTATTTTTCTTCATGAAGCTTTTTTCTGGTTTCTACGATTCTCAAATATGATATGTCTTGCTTAAAGGGATCCTTCGGTTTTTATTGATCATTCTCCATAAGGCAATTAAGATATATTTAAATTCTATTTTTTGAAATTTTAAATTAAGTTATAAAATAAAAATACAAAGCAATTTTTTGCATTAAGCATTAGTAAAAGATTCATGGCAGCTTTGCTTTTTATTCTTTTTACTCTTTGCCTGTATTACACACCTTTTATTATTGCTCTTCTAAGAAGACATCATTACAAATGGGTGATATTAGGAATCAATACAATTGGATTTGTTGGAGTAGTTCCATGGATTGGTGCTTTTATCTGGTCTGTTTGGCCTGCTGAAAAGTCTTTAATAGATCCCATTGCAGGAAATGTAACTGGAAAGGGTTACAGGAATTCAGGAGATACTCTTAGGTCTGTAAATCTTCGTAAAAAGAGGGGATATTTAGAGAAAAGTAAACAGTCAAGCACCAAAGATAATAACTTTAAATAATTCATCTAATTGATACTAATTTTTTAATGAGCCTTGTCGTCGAGATTAATTAGATATTTATATATATAATTGAATTAGAGATTAGATTGATTGAGATCGGTTAGTATTCCTAATTTTTTTAAAGTATTTCCATATTGGCCTCTGAGAGGATTTTTTCTCATACTTGAGAGAGTGACTCCTTTTAGTTCGAATAAAACGGTATGCTTTTAATCTTCTACAGATCAATTAGCAGGCGGGAATTAATGTTCTAATTTGCGTTTTCCTGATGAATGGAGTGGAATTTATCAATTTTAATTATTAATAGAAATTTTTTTAACCTGAATAGTTCGACTTGGAAGTATATATTGTTTTTTTTTATAAGCTCATGAAAATACTTTCTGCAGGAATTGCTACGTCATTTTTAATGTGCATTAGTTCGGTACAAGCAGGTACATATCAAGCTATGTGTGGCGGGACCAAATGTAGTGTTTTTGTTAGTGGCAAACAGATAAACACTCCTTATGGCATCATTCCTGCCAAACGTGTTACCCAATGGGGACTGACTGGTAAATCAAAAACAAATATAAGCACAGGAGTATGGACCACAGTTTTGTTAGGACCTGTTGGACTTCTTGGCTTCCTTGCGAAACATAGTGATTACAATTTTCTTGTTAATGGTTATAACCAAGATGGCAAGAAAACTTCTCTTCAATTCGAATTCAAAAATAATAAACCCGCCGAAAAAATAATGGCAGAAATGCCTATGGTGACAGGCCTTGGGATGGGAGAGATACGAACAGCTTTAGAGATAAAAAAGAATGAAGGATTACAAAGAAAATGTTGGTGGGGGCCTTGGTTATGTACTGATCCTCTAGAGGGTAAATCAATTGAACCTGAGAATCTTTATGAAACAAATATTTCCGGGACATCTTTCCCAATAGCTGTCATTGGTTCTTTGATTGGCGCTGTTTCAGTAATTATTTTGAGCTTTCTATTATTTATAAAAAGTAAAAAAGAGTAATGTTCTATAAGGTAACTCTTTATTGATTTTTGGCATCTCTAATTACTAATAATCGATATTTAATCTATTATAATTTGATTAATATTGTCTTGTAAACAAATTCTTCATTTTTCTTTTGCATTTTATCTTCAAAAATATTAATTTCTCTATTAAGTTTTAAATAATAATATGGCTTGTTTGAAGTCCTTCAACTCATTTAATTTATCCACTCATCAATAAATCTAATCATACTGTTCAATAAAAATGGTTGAAAGCCGATTTCTATCGGAACTAGTAGGTCTGAATTAGGTCAGTCTTTTTTATGGCTTTAAATTTTGCTTGATTAGACTTTTGTCTTGATTTTGGATCCTTGAGACTCTTTACACTGCGATTATTAAGTGACGCCTTCCACTGTCCATGGATCAATTGGATAATACGCCTGATTATAACCTCTGAGTCTCTGTGTGTCGTCTTGATATGTTAGTGTCATTAGTCGGTTGATAGTTTATTGATTCCTCAATAAGGGTTTATGACTTCCACTTCTAAAATTGAAGATATTGACGATAATTTTAGTCCTCTATCTCAGCACTTAACATCAGAAGTTATTCGCTCACGCCTGTTACAAGAAAACGTTTCTTTTTTCGCTAATGATAATATTGCCGATCACATTAAACCAGGTGAGATAGAAGCTTTAGAGGATGAAGTCGCTGGAAGAATAAGGGATTTATTAAAAAGTTTGATTATTG